>Ga0307513_10000878_pt1 | contig 43483 bp, 40 predicted proteins | sample 15_EM_MG_FD_202174 | JGI IMG/M metagenome (GOLD analysis project Ga0307513, IMG submission 202174) | Populus trichocarpa ectomycorrhiza microbial communities from riparian zone in the Pacific Northwest, United States - 15_EM | ecosystem: Host-associated > Plants > Roots > Unclassified | place...
TCGTCTCGGCTGCCGGGTCATGCCCGGTCACGAGCACGAGGTGGCCGCCCCGGCCGGGCGCCGGAAGGTCGGGACGGCGGATCTCCCGGTGCACGGAGGCCATCACCATCCGCCCCGCCCAGGAACCGTCAGGCCAGGAACCGTCAGCGGCTTCGGGTTGAACCGCCGTCAGTTCGCCGAGAAGCCGGTCCAGAGCCAGGTTGGGGTGAACCTGGCCGGTCAGCCCGAACTCGTCCACGATGTAGTCGACGAACGGGGCGTAGATCAGCCCTTTGATGGTGCCGTCGGCCTGCTCCAGGTACGCGCCGTGCCGCCGAGCGCCGTGCAGCAACGGCAGCAGCGCGGGGGTGGTGCCGTCGCGGTGCTGAAGGATCATCTGCAGGCAGGCCATCCCGCAGCAGTGCCCGCACCAGCGGCCGTACTCCGCGACGTCGACGGCTCCCGAGGTGGGCCATTGCGGGTCGTGCTTGGCGTCAAGGCCCTCGTAGACGATGGCTTTGATCAGCTCGGGCGAGGCGAACTGAGTGCGGGCCTCGACGTGCTGGTGCGCTGTCGCCTGATCCGCGGTCAGGTCGGTCAGGTCGGCCGGGGCGGTACAGGCGGGACAACCCACGCTCGTGCCTCCTCGTGGTCGGGGTGCGGTGGTTCACCCAGTCTGCCGTCCTGACCCCTGGCCCGTGCCGGCACCCGACTGCGCGCCCGCGTGGCATTGGTAAGGCGGGCGAACCTCAGCTAAGGGGGCGAACCTCAGCAAAAGCGGCGCACCTCAGCCATGGCGGGCGCCCTTTGCCTCATACATGGTGTGGTCGGCCCGTTCCAGCAGGCGCTCGCTGCTCTCGCCCGCTTGCACCGAGGCCAGGCCGACGCTGACGGTGACGCGGATCGACTGATCGCGAACGGTGTAGGGCGCGCCCAGAGTGTCCCGCAGACGTGCGATCAGTCCAGCCGGCTCGGAGGTGAAGTTCTCGCAGATGACGGCGAACTCGTCACCGCCGAGCCTGCCGACGGTGTCCTCGGTGCGGAAGTGTGCCCGCAGCCGGGCGGCGACCTGGCGCAGCACGGCGTCGCCGGCGGCGTGCCCGTAAGTGTCGTTGATGGCCTTGAACCGGTCGACATCGCCGTAGACGACGGCCAGGTGGGTGTTGTGGCGCAGGGCCCGAGCGTGCGCCTGCTCGAGCCGGTCCAGGAAGGCCCGGTGATTGGCCAGGCCGGTCAGTGAATCCGTCAGCGCCATCTCCTGGAGCTCGTCTTCTCGTTGCCGCAGGGAGGTTTCGATGAGTTCGCGGCGCTCGATATCGGCACGCAGCTCCGCGGTGGCCTTGTCGACCTTCGTCCAGGCCCGGTTGCGGGAGGTGGACAGGGCCGCCAGCAATGCGGCGAGCAGGACGGTGAACAGGAGGCCGGCCGCGCCGACCGGGATGCCGAGCCGGGGGCCGGTCGCGGCGGTGAAGCCCTCGGTGGGTTCCACCACGAGTTGCCAGCGGCGTCCGCCAACCTCGATGGTGACCTCCCGCCGCAGTCGCGCCTGCCCCAGGAGGGGCCCATTGCTGAAGCGGGCGACCGGTACGGCTGCGCCGGTGGACGCGGAGGCATCCAGCAGGCTCACCGCCACGGTGCGCTCCGAGGCCAGGCGCAGCGTCTCCTCGATGAAGTCCGTGCCACGCAAACCGATCAGAAGCCAGCCACGAAACTGCCCGGGATCGGGGGTGCCGGTGCCACCGTAGATCGGCGCGGCCAGCACGAACGAACGTTGCTGGCGGGCAGCGGGCAGCAGCCTGTCCTTGAGCAGCACATAGGTGGCGCTGGCCGTCACCTGTCTGCTGCTGCGCGCGGTCAGCAGCGCCTGCGTGGGTTCAGACCTCTGGCTGAGATCGTGGCCGCCGCGGACCCGGATCCCGTCGAGCGGATGACTGAGCACGACGAAAAAGTGCTCGCCGCCTATTCCGGCAGGGGCCAGGCTGAGCTGCTTGTTGCCGGCCGCCCGCCATTGCTGCTGCACCCGGGGGATCTGGGGATCGCTGGCGGCGACCACCAGGGACACCCCGCTGATGCCTGGCAGTCGCTCCCGGGTCAAACCCGACGTCAGGCTGTCAAAGTCCGCTGCGCTCAGGTCGCTCTGCACGCCGACCGCGACCGCCAGGTCGGAGGCCGTGTCGGCGTAGCGGGCCAGCTGGCCGCTGACCGCATTGTCGACGGCCTGGACGCGCTGGTTCATCACGTCGGACAGGTGGTTCTCCTGAGCGCGATTCACGGCCAGCACCAGGGCCAGGGAACCGACCAGACCACCGCAAATCACCGCAACCACCAGCAGCGCGCTGACCAGCCACCGCGGCTTCGCGCGCGGCTCGACGTCCCTCATGTCGTACAGCATCGACAGCCTGGCTGCCCGGCTGGAGACACAAGGCGCGCGTGGCTGGGAGGTTGCGCGATCGGCGACAGGCCTGCGCACGGGGTACGGGACGAAGATCATCCTCGCTGGTGTGGCTTGATGGGGAGAGCTGCGGAGGTCTACAACTCGGCGAACGCCTGCGCTTGGATGTCGCCATGGCTGACAATTTCTCGCCGTCGACCCGCGATGAGCTCAGGGTGTGCGCTCTCGACGCGGACACCTGGCCCGCCTTCGCCCGTTTGGTCCAAGCCAATAACGGGGTCTGGGGCGGGTGCTGGTGCATGGGCTTCCACGTCAAGCTAGGCAAGGGACGAACTGCGGCCCAGAACCGAGCCGACAAGGAAGCACGAGCGCGTGAGGACCGCACCCACGCGGCTCTCGTGTTCGAGGGCGACGAATGCCTGGGCTGGTGTCAGTTCGGCTCACCCGACGAACTGCCTGAGATCAAGAGCAAGCGACGCTACGAAGCGGGTCTCACGGCTCTCCCCGATTGGCGCATCACGTGCTTCTTCACCGGCAAGGGACACCGCGGACAGGGTGTGGCCGACGCCGCTCTGGGCGGGGCGCTCGCCCAGATCGCCCGTCGCGGTGGAGGCACGGTCGAGGGCTACCCCGAGGAAACCGACGACCGCAAGGTCTCGGGCTCCTTCCTGCACACGGGCCCGATGGCAGCGTTCGAAAACCATGGCTTCACCCGCACCCGGGCCATTGCGCCGCATCGCTGGGTCGTCACCCGCACCGTCGCTCCGATCATCTAGCGTTCATGGTGCCTGTCGGGTCTGTGGTTCCCGGCGACGGCCGTCGAGCAGTCGCTCCAGGAGCCGGGGGTCGGTGGGCCAGGCGTCCAGCAGGGTGGCCCGGGGAATGCTGCGCCCGGCGTATCGCAGCAGCAGGACAACGGCGACCACATCGTCCAATGGGCCGATGACGGGCAGGAACTCCGGGATGAGATCGATCGGGGAGAGCACCCAGAGGATGGCGACGAGCAGCGCGACCTTGGCCCGGCGTGGCACGTCCGGATGTTTGCGCAGCCGGCGGGCGGCGGTGACGGCGGAGGGGAGGAACTCGGCGACCTCGCGCAGCAAGCCCGGCGGCAGCCGGTGCGCGAACAGCACCATCGCCAGGCAACTGAGCGCCCAGAGGCCGATCAGTACGGCCGCGGTGATCAGCCATCCGGTCATCGCTGGTCCCTTTCAGAGCTAGGCATCCGTCTCAGAGCTAGGCATCCGTTGAGCACGTCCACGCGAGAAGTCTCGCTCACAGCGGCACGTGTTAACCTCTCAACCAACCACTTGGTTGAGAGGTGGCATGGCGGACTCATCGAACGACAGTCGACGGCAGGCGCTGCTCCGTGCGGCCTTCGACGCCATCTACGAGCACGGCTTCGAGGGGCTGCGGCTGCGCGCGGTGGCCACGGCGGCCGGCATCGACCACTCGACGCTGCACCACTACTTCCCGACCAAGGAGCACCTGGTGACGGAGGTCGTCGCCTACGCCACCCAGCAGTTCTGGCCGACGATGCCCGCCGAGGGAAGCGGCCGGCAGCGACTGCGCGTGCACCTGGCGGGTCTGGGCCGGATGATCCGCGAGCGGCCGGACCTGTTCGTTGTGCTGGCGGAGTTGGACCTGCGGGCGGACCGGGACCCCGCGATCCGTTCGATCATGGAACACATCGAGGACGGCTGGCGCGGCGTTCTCGCCGAGGCCCTGGGTGCTGCGGACCTCTCGGTCGCGACCGACCCGGCGGACGCGGTCGAGCTCGTCATCGCCACGGTCAAGGGAGTGCGGCTGGTACCCGAGCGTGCCGAGCGGACGCTGTACCAGCTTGCCCACCTACTGACCGGGGAGACCAACGGCAGGACGGGCAACCACACGACGGGAGAGGAATGATGCGGGTACTCGTGATCGGCGGCGGAATCGGTGGCCTCTGCCTTGCGCAGGCGCTGCGCCGGAGCGGAGTCGACGTCTCGGTCTATGAGCGCGACATCAACCGAACCCTGCGCCTGGACCGTTTTCGGCTCCATATCAACCCCGCCGGTGTCCGGTCGCTGAATGCGTGCCTGCCACCTGAAGCGTGGCGAGAATTCCTGGCCACCGCGGGCCGGCCGGGTGGCGGCTTCGGCTTCCTCAGCGAAAAGCTGGAGAACCTCGTGGTGGTCGAGGACGAGATCATGTATCCGCAGACGAGCGACCCGGCCGAGCGCTGGTACCCGGTCGACCGCAGTAGCCTGCGCGGGCTGCTGCTGCGCGGGTTGGACGATGTTGTGCACTACGACAAGACCTTTGAGCGCTACGACGTGCACCCGGACGGCCGAGTCACCGCGTTCTTCGCCGATGGCAGCTCCGCCACCGGCGACGTGCTGGTCGGGGCCGATGGCGCGAACTCCCGGGTCCGCCAGCAGTACCTTCCGCAGGCCGAGAAGATCGACACCGGTGCTCGCGGCGTGGGGCTCAAGCTGCGGCTGACCGAGCAGACCCGTGCCTGGCTGCCACCGCGACTGGGGGTCGGTGAGAACCTCGTCCTCTCCGCTGCGCCGTTCTTCCTGTTCACCTCGGTCTTCGAACGCGTCCCGCGGGCCGCGCGGACGCACGCAGTCGACGCGCCCGCGCCCGCCGATGACGGGGACTACTTGCTCTGCGCCTTCGTCGCTCGCCGCGACGCCTGCCCGGCGGAGATGACCGATCTCGACGGGGCCGACCTCCAGCGTGTCCTGGTGACGATGACCGAACGCTGGCATCCCGACCTGCGGCGACTGATCGCTGAGTGTGATCCGAACAGCGTCGGCTGCTATCCGTTTCTGGCAACCGCACTGATCGCGCCCTGGGAAAGCACCAACGTCGTGCTGCTCGGCGACGCCGTGCACAGCATGCCGCCCACCGGCGGCCTTGGCGCGAATACGGCCTTGCGTGACGCGCGTCTGCTCGCCCGCCAACTCACCGCCGCCGCGCGTGCCGAGAAGCTGCTACGGCCGGCCGTTGCCGAGTACGAGGCCGAGATGCGCGACTACGGTTTCGCGGCGGTCGGCTCGGCCCTGTCCACGCTGCGCCAGGGCATGATCAGCAACCGCTTCGCGGTGGCCGGAATCCATACCTGGTTCCGGCTCAGCGCCGCCCTACCCGCGCTCAAGCGACTCGGCTTCCGGGACACCTGGGCCAAGGGCGCCCGGCGTCTGCCCTGGGAGAACGGCGACCTCGATCCCACCGACGCTTCGTGATCACTCCTCCTGAGCGGCTTGTCGGGCGTGGTGGCTGGCCCGGGCTTGAGCTTGGTGTTGTCGCCGCAGGTCGACCAGCTGAGGACATGCTCGATGCTGTGCACGGGTGCGACCGCGGCACTCAAGAGCCGGCGGATCTCGTTGCGAGTCCGATGGTCTCGTCGAACAGGTCGAGCACCGCCCGCCACGCCCGCGCCGCGTGCGCCCCGTGGTAGCCCACACCGGGCACGGTGGCCTGCACATGCGTGCTCCCGCCCGTGGGTGAGCCGTCGGCATGCGTCGGCGCGGACCAGAAGGCGTGCTTGGCTCCGCCGTAAAGGTGTACGCGCCAGTCGACCCCGGCGTCCTGGAGGGCGCTGGTGAACGTGAGAACTTGGTCGGGAGTGCAGAGCGGATCTTCAGACCCGGTGCAGATCAAGAATGCTCCCTTCACGGCAGCCCAGTCCTCCGCACGAGAGGCCGGCAGGGCAGGATGGATCGCGGCAAGAGCCTTGAATGACAGCCCGGTGCGGGCCAGTTCCAGCACGATCCGGCCGCCGGCGCCGTAGCCGAGGGCGGCGAGTCGGTCACGGTCGATGCCAGGCTCCGCAAGCAGGACGTCGAGCGCGGCGCGACCGAGAGCCTGCATCCGGCCGGGGTCGGCCATCAGCGGCATGACCCGGGCAAGCATTGCTTCCGGGTTCCCGAAAAACGTCTCACCACAGTGGTAATCCATTGCGAGGGCTGCGTAGCCGCGCTCGGCCAGTCGGTCGGCGCGGCCGCGTTGATAGCCCTCAAGGCCGATCCCGTCGTGCCCGAGGAGTACCGCCGGCCATGGCCCCTTGCCGTCCGGCCGGGCAAGGTAGGCAGCTGCGGCCGAACCGTCAACTTCATAGGGAACTTCGCGCGTCGCGATCACCGGATCAACGCTAGCGAGCACAGGGCCCTCCATGGGTCGGCATCTGCTCTCGGCAGAGGTGTCCGTGTCATGGATTGCGGTTCTCAGCAGGTGCACCGTCGCGTCCAAGCCGGCGAATTCGACGCCGAGTCCTTCGAACGGGTCCCTCGCACGGACAGCAGACCTGCCGTTCACACGGCGCATCGAAGTCGTCCTGCCCGATCGGGCACTCGACAGGGTCCGAGCGACTGCCCTTTGGTCGTTACGAGATCCGATCAGGCCCGTGACGATGAAAGATCGACGCCGTCAGGTGGAGGGGCTGTGTACGATCGCCACGGGCATTTGATCAAGGATCCCAAGCTGCAAGCTCAGACGCGGGCTCCGAAGGTGACCCCCAACGCCGTCAGCGGCCAGGCGGCTGCTCTGCTCGCACTGCAGCAAACGGCGGGCAATCGCGCAGCGCGGTTGACCCTCATGCGAGATCCAGCGGGTCCGATGTCGCCGGTGACGGACACCGCAGTGACTGACACGGGCGAAGTCGATATATCGATGAAGGACGACGCGATCCTGGCGCGCGGAATCGTGGAAGGCGAGCAGGGAATCCTGCGCCAATGGCGGGATACGTTGCTCATCTTCGACAAGACGATGGTCAGCGAGTCTGACGAAGCCGGCAAGCCCGACTTCAAGAAGGCCGCCCTTCAGTTCTTCGCGGACACCGTCATCGACAGCTTGTTGGACATCACGCAGTTGCCCGGACTGCCGAAGGGTGTACCGCAGCCCGGCAAAGCGCTCTACGGACTGCTGCAGAAACTCGAGGCGGAGTACAAGCGGGCGGGTGCGGCGCAGGAGTCGGCGCGGCTTCGGGACTTCTTCAATACGCACATAGGCCAGATCGCTGAAATCGACCGGCAACTCACGCTCGCCAAAGATGATTTCGAGGCTGCCGTCGGCCTGGTAGCCGGAAAGGTGGGTGCCAACGATCAAGCGAATTCTGACTACGCGATGATGCGTTTGCGGCTGGTTGAGCAATTTCAGTCCGTCGAACGGCGGCTGGCCGAAACCGACACCTCCACCCTTTACACCCGGCTGAGCGAGCAGTGGATTCGTGCTTCCACGATCCCGATCGGCATGGGTCTCCAGGCCAACGCCCGAGTAATTATTCGCCTGGAAACGGACTTCAGCGTCCGGAATGGGCATATCCAGGGAACCGGCGGCCAGAAGCTTGCCGAGCAACTTCTCAAGAACTCGCCTGACGGTATCGACCTCTACCACATGGCAGTGCCCCGAACCATCATTCGCTACGCGGAGAACGGTTGGCCACGAGACATCCTGCGGTTGGACGCGAACGGCAGGCGCGACGACATGAATAACTTCGCGGAGGGCAATCCGACCGGCGTCTACAACTGGATCGCCAAGAACGGTATGCCGCGGATCAAGAAGGTCAGCGGCGACTAATGTCGTGCGCCGGAAATGATGGTTTAAGCTCGTGAACGTTCTGCCGGTGTGGGTGATTTGATCTTGGCGAGGTAGTCGGCAGGGTGTCGAGGACCAGATCCTCGACACCCTCGCCTCCTACTGTCAGAGAATTACCAACTCAAACTCACTGGGGTGAGTGCATGACGCCAGGGCCGCCATTTGTGGACGAGGAACGTGCCACGACCTTCGGGGAACGCGAGACGCTTAAGCGTCGACGACGTGCTCACCGGGTTCGCCACGGTGTGCGCCGAGTCCGACGAGATCGCCGCTGGTTCAGATCTGGACGAGACGTTCGCGCACGAGCGCCTGGGCAGGGTGTCGCTGCGCTACGTGTACGTTCATCTGATCCGCGAGCACTCCCGGCATGCGGGTCACGCTGACGTCCTGCGCGAGTTGAGCGACGGTTCGACCGGTGACCCGGATGTCCCCAGCCACGCCCAAGATTCCTGCTGATACTTACTGCCACAGAACGACCGACTCAGGACACTAGGTGGGGTCGGAACCGCGCGTTGACGACCGACGCGGCTCGCCATCTCCGCGAAGCCCTCCGATGACATCGTGAAGTGTCGGAATACCTTTCCGCCTTCGATCTGCTGTGTCCTGCGCATTTAACTCCCCGGGCAGAGGAGCTGACCTTGTTCTTTACACCTATCCGCGCCGCAGCCCGTCCTTTTACTGCTGGTTAGAAACCATTTCAGTGTGCGAACCTGGATGGTATGACATGGGACGAAAGCGAAGGATGGGATTTCTTCGTCTCGTACACGCAGGCGGACCGGGCCTGGGCGGAATGGGTGGCTTGGCAATTGGAGGAGAGCGGCCACCGGGTCGTCGTCCAGGCTTGGGACTTCGTACCGGGCACGAACTGGATCCAGTCAATGCAAGAGGGAGTGGCCAGAGCGGAGCGAACGATCGCCATTTTGTCGGACGCCTACCTGGAGTCGGTGTTCGGCGCAGCCGAGTGGCAGGCCGCATGGGCTGCTGACCCGACCGGTCAGAAGCGGAAGCTCGTGGTCGTGCGGGTGAGCGAGTGCGAGCGGCAAGGCCTGTTGTCCACTGTTGTCGGTGTCGACCTCTTCGGATGCGCCGAGGCTCAGGCCCGGGCGCGGCTGCGGCGGACGGTCGCGGACGCCCTTGCCGGACGGGCCAAACCAGATCAGGCGCCGCCGTTTCCAAGGGCCCAGCGAGCGGTGCCACGTGGCGCACGATTTCCCAGCGCCCTGCCACGGGTGTGGAATGTGCCGGCCAGGAATCCGAATTTCACAGGCCGCAGCGATGATCTGTCATCGCTAGAAAAGGGCTTCGCGCAGGGCAGGACGGTGACCGTGCATTCTCTGCACGGGATGGGCGGGGTCGGCAAGACGCAACTGGCGACTGAGTACGCGCATACCCGAGCCTCCAACTACGACGCAGTGTGGTGGATCGCGGCAGAGGAACCCGCATTGCTGGCGGAACAGTTCCACCGTCTGGCCCTCGCACTCGGGGTGGAGCCCCGTTCCGGGGAAGCTGGGGCCAGCCGCGAGGCAGCGCACCGGGGGCTTTCGGAGACAGCCGGGTGGTTGTTGGTGTTTGACAATGCCGAGAGCACGGATGTGGTCCGTGACTGGCTGCCCACGGCACCCCTGCCTGCAGGGATCCCCGGGCACGCCTTGGTGACCACTCGTCGGGAAGGCTTCGACAGTCTCGGACGGCAAGTCGACCTCGACATCCTGGCCTTGGCGGACTCTGTCCAACTTCTCCGTACCCGGGTCCCCGCCATCGGAGAAGGCGTCGCCGAACAGATCGCCCAAGAGTTGGGTCGGTTGCCCTTGGCGTTGGAGCAGGCTGCCGCATACCTGAACAAGACCAAGATTCCCGCCCCTGAATACCTGGACCTCCTCCAGACTCGAATCCAGGACGTGATCAGCCGCGGCACGGTCGTCGGGCGCGATGTCACGATCGCCTCCCTGTGGGACCTCAGCCTTGAACGACTCACCGCCCAGGGCCCTGCCGCCGTGCAGCTCCTCGACTGCTGCGCATACCTTGCCCCCGTCCCTATTCCACTGGATCTATTCACCGCCAACCCGGATCTGCTACCGCAGCCCCTTGCCAGTGCTTGTGCCGACCAGCTTCTATTCATTGATGTCATCGAAGCAATCGTTGACTATTCATTGGCCAAGAGAACGCCCGACGGGCTTCTTCTGCACCGCCTCGTTCAGGCTGCCATCCGGGCCCGGCACGCCTCCGGCGGCACTGCCGACCGGAAGGCAGTTCCTTGACGGCCGAAATTGATTTCTCTCGACCTTTGGGGGCGACGCTCCGAGTCCTGCGCGCCTGCCTTCCTGAGGAGATCTGGAACTCTCCGGAAAACTGGGGAATTTATCATCGTTTCTTGCCTCATATTCTGGCCGTATCCTCGTACCATAGCGGCAGAAATCTAACCGACAGTGAGGCTACGGCCTGGATGCTTAACCAGGCCGGCCGATATCTACGCCGACAAGGGCGTCCGACCGAGGCTTTGCCCTTGAATGAACGAGCGCTCCGGATCTATCGGGCCGTTCGTGGCAACGACCATTCAGACGTCGCGGATGCGCTCAATGCTGTCGGCCGAGTGCTGATGGATCTCGGCCGGCCGGTCACTGCGCTGCCTCTTCATCAGGAGGCACTCCGAATTCTTGAACTCTTATATCCGGCTGATAACCCGGATATCGCAGTTTCGCTGAATGACGTTGGCTGGGCCCTGTCAGCACTGGGGCGAACTGAGGACGCTCTACCCTTGCACCAGCGCGCTCTGCGCATCCACGAAACGGCCTACTCCGCCGACCATCCCGCTCTCGGAACTACGCTCAATTATTTAGGGTGGACGCTCTCTGCGCTCGATCGCCCTGGTGAGGCTTTGCCCCTGCACCGGCGGGCGCTGAGTATTCATTCGGCGGTTTATGGTCCGAGCAACCACCAAGTCGCTATTCATATCAACAATTCTGGTCGGGCGCTATCCGCTCTGGGGCGTTCTGAGGAGGCGCTGCCTCTTCATGAACGTGCGTTGCGGATCCATGAGGCCGCGTACGGGCCTGAACACCCCGACGTGGCCATCGACCTCAGGGATCTGGGGCGCACGCTGTCGGCGCTGGGGCGTGCTGAGGAGGCGCTGCCTCTTCATGAACGTGCGTTGCGGATCCATGAGGCCGCGTACGGGCCTGAACACCCCGACGTGGCCATCGACCTCAGGGAACTGGGGCGCACGCTGTCGGCGCTGGGGCGTGCTGAGGAGGCGCTGCCTCTTCATCAGCGTGCCCTGCGCATCGAAGAGGATTCCCACTAACCCAGGGCGCCATGTTGCCGCCATGGAGGTCGTCATGGACGACGGGAGGCTTCACGTGCAGAGGCGATCCGTGGTCAGGCCGAACCAGGCGCGGGTCGCCCATCCAAACAGCTTTCAAGGGCGCTGCATGGCACTATGTTGGATGCTCGTCGACAGGTTTGGTCACCGAACCGTGTCACAGAGCCAGAAACCCTGGTCAACGTGACGTTGACGTTGAGCGCAGCCCATGCCAAGTAGGCCCGCAGACGAGGGGAGCGACTCGATCTCCATCATGACCTACCACGCCCCCCAAGCCTGCTCCGCGGTCCGCAATCGCTACCAGCCATCAACTTTCCGACGTGCGTGCTCTAAGCAGCCACGGCTGCGGGATCTATGCCTATGAAACTCGCAACTCCGCTTACTGAGACGGCAGTCAAGGTTCAATACGAACGCCAGGGATATAGAGTCCTATTTCCCCAGGATGCCGCCGTCATGAGCCCTGGTGACCTTCGGCATGTTGCTGAGGGCGTGACCCACGTTCTGGACACCGTATATGACAGGGACCGAGGTCGGAGTTCGAATCGCAGCCAGGAAATTGTGCGCAGCATAAGCAGCGGATCGCTGCATTTGTTCGCCATTCTCAAACGGGATTCGGTAGTGGCCACTACTCGCCTGACCCGGAATGACTCGACCTACGCTGCGGGCACGAATATAGTGTCATATGAGGGGGGCGGTACGGCAAAGAATTTGGCGGCTGCTCCTTCCCTGAAAGCCAGTGCCTTGCTGGCGGCAAGATACGCGTGGGCCAATCAGGAACTCGCCACGCGAGCGGACTACCTCGTCTCCACTCCACGGGTCGCACGATTCATGCCACACCGGCCGTTCAACGGCAATATCTTGGGTCAAGTACTGGCGCATGCTCCGTTCATCCCCGCCTACGCGGGCTATCTCCATACGGTGGGGCAAAGTACCGTGGAGCCGTTCGTGCATCTGGCGACCCCGTTCGACTTGGGAAGCTGGATAAATGAAATTCACCAGCAAACCGTCTACGCACCGGATGTCGATGGCGCCACTACCATCTCGCAAATGCTGGCCGAGAGCACGGCTGATGCGCTGCGCCCCCCGATAGTTGCTTGTCCTCCTACAGGCGGGGGAGCCATCAGTCCACTGTATGAAGTCAATCCTCCCGGCCCCACGGCAGAGTCTCTCTACGTCATGACACGGAGGCTGGTCAAGCCCGGATTGCGAGCGATAGAAGTAATGCCGATGAGCATGACAGGAGGGTCGACCGGTATCAGCGATCGAGTCGTCGTCGAACAAGATGTGGTAGCCGACGCCGAGGATGCCTCACGGGCTTATGGATTCTTGGGCGAACAAGGATTCCATTTGTCCGGCTGGGCCTGTTCCGCTCAGCTTTCGGGGCGGCTTGCCTTGGTATTTGGCCGACCTGGGCGGCCGGCGCCAGGAAATGTCATGGCTGCCGCCCACCTTCCTACTCGACTGCGGGACACCTCGCCCACCGCTTACACCTTCTTTCGCCGGGCGTTTGATCAACAACCTCAGCCGAGCGAGAGTCTTCGTTAGCCAATCTTTTCGCGTGACCTGATCTGGATGAAGGCGCGGCCGGTTGCTCACTGCTGGGGTTCTGATGGTGCCGTGCGGGGCATCAGGGCGACGATCGGGAGGCTGAGGGCGGTAACGGCCAGAACGACGATGAGACTGACCTTCATGGCGTGGCCCAGCCCGGAGGGATCGCCCACATCCGGCGGCTGGAGCGGCGTGTGCTGACCGTGCCCTGGGCGGCCTCTCACCCCCACGACGAACACCCCTGACCCGATCGGGCACCGCCCTTCGAAATCTTTCCCGGCAGGGCAGATGGGGAAGTCCACGCGCCGATCATCGAACCGGTGGGCGTAGCCTGTGCGCTCGGCATCGCGAAATACGTTCCCAGGTATCCTGACGTCGCAGGCCAGGGCTGCGTGTGACGCTCCCGCCGACCCAGGGAGCCAGGACCCAGTGCGTGAACTGAACTACGTGAGCACCGGCAAGCTGCGGTGGCTGGAACGCCCCGACCCGCACCTCCAGGCCGCGACCGACGTCCTGGTCCGCCCCTTCGTGGTCAGCCGTTGCGACGGGGACACCCTGCCGATCCACACCCGTGCGGTCTCCCAGGGGATGCGTGCCGGCCTCAAGGTGGGACTCATCGACCCGTCCGTGGGCCGCATCTGCGGGCCGGTCCCCTTCCAGGGTCCCTTCGCGATCGGACACGAGGCAATCGCCGAGGTCGTCGTGGTCGGATCGGAGGTGAGCAACCTGAGGGTCGGTGACCAGGTGGTGGTGCCCTGGTCGGTGTCCTGCGGAACCTGTCGGGCCTGCCTGCGTGGCCTGACCTCGAAATGCACCACGATGAGGAAGGAACCCTCTGCCCCTGACGGCGAGCGGACGCTGGCGGCGTTCGGATTCGGGCCGGCATGTGGGCCTTTCGGTGGCATGGTCTCGGACCTGCTGCGCATCCCGAATGCCGACCACATGTTGGTGAAACTGCCTGCCGGACTGGACCCACTGCGCGTGGCCGCAGCCTCGGACAACCTTTCAGACGCCTGGCGAACCGTGGTCCCACAGCTGCGCGCGCACCCGGGGGCACGGGTCCTGGTGCTGAGTGGAGGCGGGCGCAGCATCGCTTTGTACGCGGCCGGGCTCGCCGTCGCCCACGGTGCGAGCGTCGTGGACTACCTCGACCACAGCAGGACCAGGATCGGTATCGCCGAGGGTCTCGGCGCCCAGGGACACCTGTCGCAGTCCTCCGGCTCTCGCCTCGCACGGGGCGGCTACCCGAAACCCGACCCTGCCGGTTACGACGTCGTCGTCGAGGCTTCGAGCACGAAAGCGGGCTTGCGCCACGCGATCCGTTCGACCGCTCCCGGCGGGGTGTGTACCGCGATCGGCTACTACGTCGGCACCACCTCGGGCGTCCCGCTGATGCACATGTACGCCACCGACATCCGGCTGCACCTGGGCGTCTCGCACCCCCGTGCGGTCCTGCCCGAATTGCTCACCTGGATGGGGACGCACGACCTCGCCACCGAACAGGTCACCACCGTTCTCGCCGATTTCGACGACGCCCCCACGGCGTACGCGGCCCGTACCACCAAGCTCGTGCTGCACCGCGACCCGCTGCACCAGCTGGCACCGGAAGGTGCAGCGTGAACCTCGGCGCATCCGGGCCCAGTAAGACGTGATCACTGGAACGGCGCTATGCGGCTCCGTTTTCCGATTCACGCTCATGCAGGCGTATCACGGCGTGAAAGCCGGTGGCCAGAACGTTCCCGCCGCCATATTTTGTGGCAAATGCCTGTGAGATCAGCTCAACCATGGGATCTCTGTCCGAGACGACGTCCAACAGGATCTCTCCGCTGAAGACCTGCAGTCCCACCATTCTTACGGCACCGTTGCGAGATGAGTTCCGAAAGAAGTCGTCCATCAAGTCCGCGGACGCTACGTACAGGTCTCGCCCAATCAAGACGTGCTGAGCCACGTGCTCCCGGCCGCTCTCACCCACGGTGATTCGGGCGTGCATGTAGTCGGCAAGAGCCCGCGTGTCCTCATGGAACCATACGGTGTCGAATTGTTCGTCCACAAAACGAGCCAGGCCGGACGTGACATTCGTTTCGTAGTGCCGAACATCCGTACCAAGATTACTTCCCAGCGGGAAGAATGAGCACAATGCCCGCTGGTCATAGGAGTAGAGCCGCGCGGGCGGGAGCGAGGAATAGACTCGCGGTTCAAAGAGCCTGGCCGCAACGACATCCAGGGTACTGGCGAACTCATCGAGCGACGTGAGCGTGTCTGAAATGATTCCGGCGACATCGATCTGATTGTCCAGGTCGTTGCGGCGCTGCGCGGCCGCGTGACTCAGCGGATCCAGGATCAGGATCTGAATTCGCACGCCGTGCTTCAGCGCCACGCTGCAGGACGACAGAAAGGATTCGCGCCACGGCGGATCCATGACGTAGGGCCACGCTCCCATGATCTTGACCTGCCGGCGGGCGTGCTGGATCCCGGAGAGGTATTCCTGGTGCGGGAAGGCGGAGTGAATGGTTTCTTCCGGACGCCGCGCTCGCTCAATCAGTGGTTCCAGGACGATGGCGGTGAGGAATACTCCCAGTGCTGTTGCGCCGAGGTTGAGCAACAAGTCTCTAAAGGAGTCGTTCTCGACTTTGAATGATCCGACGACGAGGACTACGCCAGCAGCGAGGACGATGAGCAGCGCGGTCGCGAAACGGCTTCGCCCAGCGAGTACGCGCCGAATCATGCTCCCGCCGGTTCCTATCTTTCAGGCGGATTGCGGCCCGCAGATCGTCCGAGAAGTCCGCTTATTCTAGGTCATCCGGTCTGCTCTGAGCCCGGATCCACCGACCGTTTTAGCTCAATTGGGCCGGAAATGGGACGCAGGTGTGCCCTGACCTGGGACGATGGTCTTGCTTAGGGACACTGACAGAGCACATCCCGTGCGCCTCAGCCGTGGGCGAAGCCGTCCGCAGCGACGTCTGCCAGGAACCGGACGATTTGCCGAGCGGCCTGCCTGGTCGGATCGAGATCGGTGTTGTACACCCCGACGCTCATACCGCGGCAAGATCCGACCCGTAGCGCGGCGGTGGTGGCGGTCGTTAGTGCGTCCCAGCTCAGGCCGCCTGGCATGGTCGGGTCATCGGCAGCGCCGCACGCAGCGAACTCCTCGCGGGCGAGGACGTCCAGATCGATGTGCAACCACCACCCGGAGGCCTGTTCGGCAAGGTGCACAGCGGCCCGCTGTGCCAACCGGGCCGGATCCTGCTGGACGGCCTCGTCGGCGTGCAGACGCACCCGATCGACGATGCTCTGCGCGCCGATGTCGCGCCGGAAACGCTCGTCGCGTTGACCGAGCATGACGATCGAGTCGCGATCAAGAGCCGGCAATCGGGCGCGCAGCGCGGCGGGCGCACCGGTACCGGTGAGGCCTAGCAAGAGCGCGATCTCCATGTTGGCGGCTTCTCCCGAGTCCGACCCCTCCATCGTCGTGGCATCCTCGTGTCCATCGATGAACAACAAGCCCGCGCGCCCCTGCGCATCGCGCAATGCGGGAATGGCGCCCAGAAGCACGGCGCAGTCGGCGCCGTAGAGCAGCGGCCATCGACCATCGCGCAGCGCCGTGCTGGTCCGCGCGTGGACCCCGGCCACCATCGCCAGGAGCGCCTGCTCGTTCACGAATCCGCTCGGCCCTCGGGCGATGCTCGGGGACGGGGTGACGACGTCCGCGGCAAGGGACGCCGCCGGCAGCGCCGCTGGCAAACCGGCCTCGCGCAGAACCGCCGGCGCCCGCGACTGCCCGTGGCACCGACCTGACCCGTCGAAGCACACCCCGATCAGATCGACAGTCGATGACTGTGCCAATGGCATGTTGGTTCGCCTCCCGTCCACCTCACATAGTGTCGTTGGCCGTCCGGAGCGCCACGAGATCGACCGTGAAGGTCGACAACTACCAGAGCGTCGCACTGTCGTTCCTGATCACGATCGTCGTCGCCGGTGGGTCAGCCCATCCCGAAGCTCTGCCGCTCGGGCTCGATCACGGCCACGACGCGCTCTTGTCCTCGCGGGTAGGGCACACCGGCGTACTGCACGGCCAGCCTGTCAATGATCTCCCAGGCGGCGTCGCCCTCGATCCAGTCGACGACCCGGCCCCGGACGACGACGGGCTCGAACGGATTGTCGACGGGTGCGATGGACAGGGCCAGCCGTGGGTCGCGGCGTAGGTTGCGGGCTTTGCGCATGCCCGGGCCCGTGAAGAAGACGATCCGGTCGCCGTGGGTGCCGACATAGACGGGGGTCGAATGGGGTGAGCCGTCCGGGAGGACGGTGGCGAGGTGGGCGATAGAGGTGCCATCGAGTACGCGCCGCACTTCGGGTTCAAGCATTGCTGGTCTCCTATCGAGGGTTGTCGGCACGCCACGCGACGTAGTCGGCGATCGCCCCGGCGATGTCGAAAGCTGGTGCGAAGCCGGTGTCGTGGGTGAGCCTGGTGGTGTCGAGGTAAGGATCGTCGCCGGGGCCGGCCTGCTGCGCTGGCAGGAGATCGGGGTCGGGCGTGATCGCCTGCAGGGCATCTGCGAAGTCGCGATGGAAGGCCGGTCGGCCGCTGGAGACGTTGTACGTGTCGTGCCGCAGGGTTTCCGCGGTCGTCAATAACGCGATCGCGCGCCCGGCGTCGGGTGCATAGCACCAGTCGCCGCCGAAGTTGGCGTCCAGCGGCCGCGGCCGCTCACCGCGGAGCACAGCGCTGACGTACGGCGGGATGGGGTTGAACGGTGATTCCGGGTCCATCAGCGGTCCCCAGATGCTCCCGATCCGGAGCACGACCGGCTGGACGCCGCTGCCCTGCAGGCTGTGCGTGGTGAGTGGCTCTACAGCCTTCTTGAAGGCGACGATCAGGTGCGGCAGGTCCGCGGTCGGCAACGCGAGGTTCTCGTCCCACCGGATTTCGGTCCGGCCGATGTACACGCCAATGCTGCTGGCGACGGCAAACCTTCTGACGCCCCAAGCGCGGGCCACGTCCAGCGCGTTGAGCAGGCCGGCCGTGTCGCTACGGAAGAAGTCGACCGGATCCTCACCAGGGATGGTGCCCGCGAGATGGACGATGTCGCTGATGTCGTAGCGACTGCCCAGCGCCAGGAAGGCGTTTCGGTCGGTGACGTCGAGAGATTGCACGGTGACCCGGCCGGCGAGGAACGACGGAACATCGGCCCTGCGGTGCGACGTGACGATGACCTCATGTCCGAGGTCGACCAGCGCGCGGGCGGTGTGGGCGCCGATCATGCCCAGCCCGCCAGTGACGAGGATCATCGCGCCACCTCGTAGTGCAGGTGCGTCACGCCGGGCGCCGGGACTGCTTCAACGAGACGGAGCTGGACGTGCTCGGGCAGCGACTGGAAGAACGGTCGGCCGGCGCCCAACAAGATCGGCACCTGGTGGAGCACCAGCTCGTCGACCAGGCCCGCCTTCAGTGCCTCGGTCACGACACCACCGCCCATGAGAGCAACATCCATGTCGCCGGCGACCGCGCGGGCCGCGGCGATCGCGTCCCCGATACCGGTGCTGACGAAGGTCTGCCGCTCGTTGATCTGCGGCGACGGCCGATGGCTGAGCACGACCAAGGGAGCAGTCGGGTGCGGGGCGCCCCCGGTTGACCAGCCCGAATCGTCGTAGGTGTTACGGCCGGCCAGGCTGGCGCCGACGCGTCCAGCGAGGGAGTCGAAGACGCGGGCGCTCGGTTCGCTCAGGCGGAACCCGTCGAACACCTTACTGGGCGTGTCTCCGTCGAAGTACCAGTCGAACAGCATCGTCGCATCGCCGAGCCCGCGATCAGCGCCCGGATTACGACCGGTGATGTAGCCGTCGACCGACACCGCCAGTGCCACCAATACTTTGCTCACGTGTCTCCTCTGCTGAAAATTCAGACGGCTTGCGGGAAGTCGAGAAGTCGGTGCGGGTCGTAGGCCTGCTTGACTGCGGCGAGCCGGGAGTAGTTGCCGCCGTGGTAGGCCGTGGCCCAGTCATCGAGTGCGAGGTCGGGGAAGTTGGGGTAGACGCGTCCCGACCCGTCGGCGTGGGCGGTCGCCCAGGAGTCGTCGACCCACGGATCGTCTGCGGCGGCGATGTGCTGGAGCAGGAAGCGTTCGCTGCGGTGGGCGAATGCGGTGGAGTCCTCGGCGACCCGGTTATACGCCCCGCCCATCGTGGTGAACGCGAGCTCGCGCCGGCCAGTGGTGGCGGTGCCGAACCCTGCCAGCAGCGATGCGAGGGCGCCTTCGGCCATCGGGCGGGAGAAGAACTCCGACCTCGTCCGCTGGGCGCGTGCGGACGCATCCAGCGGGTCGGCGAACGTGCCCTTCAGGTGGTGATAGGGCAGGCCCGCGCGCACGTCGCTTGCGGGGGTGAGCGCCAGGTCGACGAATTCGTGCAGCAGGTCCCGGGTCGTTGCCTCGTCGAGGGTGGCGGCGCCGAACAGGGTGGCCCGGACCGGTGCGCCGGGCTCTGACACCAGGGTTAAGTTGGCGGTGAGTTCGTCCGGGGCGTCTGGCGCCCAATTCTGCCAAGCCGCGACGACCTCGCCCACTGCGGCGCCGGACCATTGCACCTCGATGCGGGTGGTCATCGGCTCGGCGACGGTGTCGAACCGCAGGGACGTGACCACGCCGAACTGGCCGCCACCGGCGCCGCGCAGGGCCCAGAACAGATCTGGATCGCGATCGGCATCGCACTCTACGACGCTGCTGTCCGCGAGCACGACTTGGGCGCCGACGAGGCGGTCGCAGGTCAGACCGTGCTGGCGTCCGAGCAGACCGATCCCGCCGCCGAGGGTGAGGCCGGCGATGCCGACGGTTGGCCCGCACCCGGCGGGCAGGGTCCGGCCGTGGGTGTGTAACGCTGCGTACAGCTCGCCGAGGCGGGCGCCGGCGCCGACCGTCGCCATCCCGTCGTTGGTCACCGAGATGTCGTCGATGCCGGACAGGTCGAGCACGATCCCGTCCGTCGACGACCGGCCGGCGAAGCAGTGCCCGCCGCCGCGCGGGGTGATGCGCTCACCGGTCGTCGACGCGTACGCCAGGACACGGGCGACGTCCGACACCGAGCGGCATCGGACCACGAGCCGGGGACGGATGTGCCGGTAGGCGACGTCGACCGGACGGCGGATCGCGTCGTAGCCTGCCGAGTCTGAGGTGAACACCTCCCCGTCGAGCGAGGTGGCGAATTCGACCGGTGCGGACATGAGTTCGACGCTAGGGGCGGCGCGACCGCGATTCTTGAACAAATCGTGCAGGCTCAGATCCGTATGGGCGGCCTACCTCGCGTGGCCAAGAATGGCCGGTAGGACGCGGAGTGCTCGTGGCCGCAGCCGCACTGGTCGACTGTGCCGCCGAGGAGCTGGCGTGGGGTGAGTCCGGTCAAGCGCAGGCACTCGCGACTGAGGTGCGCCTGGTCGGCGTAGCTCGCGTCGACCGCCAGCCCAGCCATGCCGTCGGCACCCCGGCGACCCGTGGGCGTGGCGCCGGCCTGCGCCAATGCGAGGAAACCCTGGAACCGCAACGTCCGCTGCAGGACCTTCGGGCTGACTCCGACCACATGCAGGCATCTGCGACGCAGCTGGCTCGCCGAGAGTGCCAGGTGGGTCGCCACGGTGCCGACGTTGACCGGGTGCCACGGCATCAGTACCTGCACCGCCTCGCCGACCAGCCGATCCAAGCGGTCCGCGGTACGGAACTCGTGCAGCAGGTGGACCTGCGCGATCATCAGTGCCCGCTCGGGTGTTCCGGCTAGCGCCATCGCCTCCACGAGGCGCTCCACTGGGCTGCCCCAGAGCTCGTCAAGGCCCACGCCTTGGTCCACCAGGTCGTCCAGAACCGTCGGGAGCGGCGGCGGGGATCCGGGTCGGAACCGCACGCCGACGACGGTGGTGTGCGCCGGGATGACCTCGAGCTGCGGACCGGTCAGCGGGCCAAGCAGGCGCGGACGGCCGCCGATCGGGAAGTGGATCTCGACCCCGCCGGTGGGCAGATGGCGCTGTACGTACGCCTCTGAACCGGTGCGCTGCACCCAAACCGTCCGCACCAAGGCCGCCAGCTCGGGCAACGGCGCACTCTCGACGTAGGACTCCATCGCGCTCATCTTTGCACCGGTGCGAGCCGCCGACACGGCGATGACCAGGGATCGATCGTCATTCGGTCGATCGGTGACGCCGGCTATGGCCGTCGACCGAACCAGTCGAGAAATCGTGCGTCGAGGCAAGCCTGGGGTGATCCGGATGTGGCGGGCGCTCAGCGGACGACGGTCAGGGCGTTGGTAACGGCGGGGGAAGGGGGCGAGCTGATCAGCGGGGCGCGCCGGTCGATGGCGTCCCAGGCGGCTTTCATGGAGGCGAAGTATTCGCGGGTCGACAGCAACGTCTACTACCGGGTATTCGTGGGCGGGGTCGCAGCGGTCGCCTGGAACACCTCCAAATCGCCGTACTGCTGACCGATCAGAGCACAGCGTTTAGCGGGCGGTGCGGGAGACACCTGACCGGGATCGCGACTCGTCGTGCCCCTGGCCGCCAGAATGTTCCTCGTGCCCCGCCCTGACGATTACTCTCAACCTTCTCGTGAGAATTCCCTCAGAAGAGGATGTTTCGCCGGGCGAACGGTGACCGATTCCGGTTCCGACCGGCGGGTGGGCGCGGCCCGGCGCTCGCGAATGGCTGCTGTCAGTACGATTTTTGTTGTCCTGGTCCTGAGTGGCTGTGGCGGTTCGGACGCTGTCTCCTCGCAGCCGCACGCCGCGCCCACCAAGGCCGGCGGATGCAACGACCTTCCTCAGGTCAACCTGGATCCAGGAGTGGTCTCCGGATTCGACTGGAGCGGGGAGAAGCATGCCTTTTCGGACGCGGTGACGATTTACGCCTGCGTCGATCCGAAGGGCGGCGGGGAACTGGCCCTCGAGGCGCTGCCGGCGGGGGTTTCGGTGGACCCCTCCGTGCGGTCGATCGCTCCGGCCGGAAACGGCGTGCTGGCGTTCCGGATTCGCGTGCAGTCCGGTGCCACGGGGACCTTTCACCTGCTGCGGCACATCGACGGGGAGACCATCGGGCCCCAGTCCAAGGGGCCGGCGATCGTCTCGGACGCAAACGGCTGGCACTTCGTCAGCAGCCACTGAGGAGGGGTTGGGGGAGGGTTGCGGTCGTTCACCCGAGGTGCCGGGCGAGCCCGTCCAGGAGCAGGTCGAGGGTGAACTCGAACTCAGCCTGACTGTCACACCAGCCGAGCGTGGGTGCGCCGTCGGTATGGGACTCGGCCGCGACCATCGCAATCAGGTGCGGCAAGACGTTGGCCATCTGGGTCAGCTCGGCCTCTGATGGTTCCACGTCGGCGCCATCGGCTGCTGCTGCCGGGTTGAAGGGCTCCTGGACGAAGCCGAGCGCCATGCTGCCGAGGGCGTGCAGAGCCCGATGGGCGAGGTGGTAGGAGAAGCCGGCGGCGATGAGCGTCGCCAGGATCTTCTCGTAGTGCAGGTAGACGCCGGCCGGGATCGTGGTCCGGGAGCCGAAGAGCGGTGGTGCCCATGGGTGACGGAGCATGACCTCGCGGGCCACGAGGCATCGCTGCCGTACCGCCACCCGCCAGTCCTGGTCCGCCGCCGCATCCGGGAGGTGGCCCATGGCGACGTCGATCTCGCCGATGACGGTCTCGACGAGACCGTCGAGGAGGCCATTCTTGCCCGGCAGATGGTGGTACAGCGACATCGCCTCTACGCCGAGCTCCGCAGCGAGCCGGCGCATCGTCAGCGCCTGAAGGCCGTCGGTGTCGACGAGCGCGACCGCAGCCGAAAGCACCAGTTCGCGACTCAGCGGCTCGCGCCGTGTCCGTGCGACCACGTGTCCTCCTTTCGCCCTTGCGGCAACCTTACGACGTATGGTTCCCTTACGGCGTAAGCCTGAGCAGAGGAGCCGCTATGTCCGTCGTCACACGTCAGGGTGCACCGCGCACCGCCGTCCCCGCGTGCACGCCCCGCCGAGGCACCTCGTGAGCGCCGGAACCGTGGCGACCCACGACGTCCACAGGCCCGAGCTGATCAGCACCGCCCGGGCCACGGGACTGCTCTACCTGGGCCTGGCCATCACCGGATTCCTGGGCTTTCTGCTCATCCGTTCACAACTCTTCGACCCGGACAACGCGGCGACCACGCTGGCTCAGCTGGTCGACAACGAGCAGTTGGCCCGCCTCGGAATCGCCATGGAGTTGGGCATCGTCCTCACCCAGGCTCTGGCCGCGCTGTGGTTCTACCGGCTGTTCCGCTCGGCCGACTCCTTCATGGCCGGCGCGATCGGTGCCTTCGGCCTCGTCAACGCGATCGCGATCCTCGCCAGCGCGGCCTTCATCGCCACCGCGTTGCAGGTCGCCCTCGATCCCGTCGGTGACCCTGGCAACGCCCAGCTGATGTACATCATGAGCGACAACCTGTGGGGCGTGGGCGGCCTGTTCTTCGGCCTGTGGCTGATCCCCATGGGCATCTGTGTGCTTCGTTCGCGATGGATGCCGCGCCCGCTCGGCCTGATCCTCGTCGCAGGCGGCGTGGGCTACATCCTCAGCGCATTCGTCCGGTATCTCGTGCCGGATGTCGGCGCCCTCGCGGACATCCTGGCCATCCCCGCCTCGGTGGGCGAGTTCTGGATGATCGGTTACCTGCTCTTCCGCGGGGTCAATCGGCAGGTAGTCGCCGACTGACCCCGAGCCGATCAGAGCCGATCAGAGCCGGACGGCAGCGGACGGTGTGCTGTACAGGCTGGCGACCTTGACCACGGTGGTGGAGTTCGGAGCGTGCACCATCGTGTTGTTGCCGAGGTAGATCCCGACGTGGCTGATCGGGCTGTTGAAGAAGACCAGATCACCGGGCTGCATGTTCGAGACGCTGATCCGGGTGCCGTAGGTGGCCTGCATGCTGGAGCTGTGCGGCAGCGAGACCCCGCCGGCGGCGAAGGCCTTCATCGTCAATCCGCTGCAGTCCCACTGGCCGGGCCCGTCGCCGGCCCAGACGTAGGGCTCGCCGAGCTGGGCGCAGGCGAAGGTGATGGCGGCTCGGCCGGCCGCGGTCGCGGCGGTCACTGACTTGCCGGCGCAGGAGGTGCTGCCGCCGCTTCCGGAACTCCCACCGCTCGACGATCCGCCACCGCTGGAATTCGAGCGGCTGGACGAGCTGCTGGCGGGCGGGTTGTCCCGGTCGCGAAGGGCCTGGAGCACCTTCGCCCGCTCGGCGGCGTTCAGCTTCCTCAGCTCGGCCTCCGCGTCGGCCAGTCGTTTCTCCACCGTGGCCTTCGTCTTGTTCATGGTGACCTTGGCTGCAGCGGCCTTGGCCTGCTGCTGCTTGAGCTCGTTCTCGGCGGCCAGCAGCTTCTTCTCGCCGGCGTTGAGATGCTTCACTGCCCCGGTCTGCCTTTGGCCGAGGGACGGCAGATATCCAGCCTGACTCAGGGCCGAGGACGGGTCGTCGCCGAGTACCAGGTCGAGAGCCGACAACTCACCTCGGCGGTAGGTCTCCGACGCCAGCTGGCCCATCTTCACCTTGGCCTTCGCCAGCTCGGTCCGCTGCCGGTTCAGCTTGACCCGGGCGGCCTTGAGCCGGACGTCCACGGACTTCAACTGCTCCTGCGTCTCGTTGTACTTCTCGGACGCCTGCTCCTGCTGCTCCTGCAGCTTCTCGATCGCGGCCTTGGCCTGCGCGATCGTGGGCTTCGGGGCGGCCGTCGCCGAGGAGGTGCTCAGCACGGCCGTACCGACCAGGGCGGCCGACAGCAGCACCCCGCCGACGCCCCGGGCGCGGTGGCGACGAAGGCCACTGCCGCTCCGTCGGTCGGGCCGAGGCCCGGTCCGAGCGTCCGACGGGAAGTGCGTGCTCAGCGTGTCGTCCGAAAGCAAGGTGCGTTCAGCTCCGTCCAGTCGTCATGCTCGGCTGGTCGGAACGTAGCGGCTGCCGCGGCAGCGCGACAGGACGCTTACCGCTCGTTGATGGTCACTCTCAGTCATAGCCCCTGACGGCGGCCGTTATCCTTTCGTAATCAGAGCGCTAGCCTCAAGTCAGATTTAGGAAGGTCTGCACTTGCCAGTTACAACGGTCCAGTCCGGGTGATCATGGCCAGGCCTGGGGAGATGGCCAGGTCCTTCGATGTCGGCGACACGAAGGCCACCGAACCGGGAGTGTGCGCCCCGAAATGACCCAATAAGCAACGTTCATGACGATCCGGTGGAAGAATCCCAGTCATGCGTGCATCGATGCTTCGCAGCTGCCTCGTGGTAGCCACCACGCTCGCCCTAGCCGTGGCGGCCGGCAGCTCCGCCGAAGCGGCCCCCCGGCCGATCCGCATCATCGACCTCGGCTCGCTGGGCGGCTTCCTGATCAACACCCAGGGGATCAACCACCGCGGCCAGGTCGTCGGCCACGGCGATACGGCGGACGGCGCCACCCACGCGTTCCTCTGGCAGCGCGGTCGGCTGCGCGACCTGGGCACGCTCGGCGGCCGCAACAGCTTCGCCAACGACATCTCCGAGAGCGGCGACATCACCGGCTCCAGCGACACGGCCGACGGGCAGCACCACGCGTTCCTCTGGCGCGACGGCGTCATGACCGACCTCGGCCCGCCCGGCCGGTCGAGCATCGGCTTCTACGTCGACTCCCGCGGGCAGGTGGTGGGCCAGAGCCCGCGGGAGTCGGGCGGCGTGTACGACTTCTTCGTCTGGCGTGCCGGGCGGATGCGGCTACTCGGGTCGCTCGGCGCGCCCAGCGGCTTGTTCGTGAACGCGATGAGCGACCGCGGGCAGGCGGTCGGCTACGGCGCCGACGACGCCAACAGCACCCGTGGCTTCAGCTGGTTCCGCGGGCGGCTGAGCGAGCTGCCGCCGCTGGCCGGCGACGTCCAGAGCGGAGCCTCGGCGGTCAACGAGCGCGGGCAGGTCGCCGGGCTCTCCGTCGCGGCGGACGACAGCTACCAACCGGTGATCTGGAACCGCGGCAGCATTCGGGCGCTCGGCACGCTCGGCGGCCGGTTCGCGCAGTCCTACGCGATCAGCGACCGCGGCACGGTGGTCGGCAGCAGCGTGACGGCGGAGGGCCGGAACCATGCGTTCATCTGGCGGCGCGGCACGATGACAGACATCGAGCTCGGCACCACCGGCGACGAGCGCACGGCGACCGACGTGAACAACCGCGACGCGGTCCTCGTGGAGAGCAGCACAGGCGGCTTCGACCCGATCCGCGAGTTCCTGTGGCGGGACGGCACGGCGACCGAGCTGCCCGGCCTCGTGCCCGGTGGGTACATCGAAGCAGATCAGATCAACGACCGCGGGGAGATCGCCGGCATGGCAGGTGCTTCGGACGGCACGTTCCACGCGGTGCTCTGGCGCTCCTGACCCGCACCGCACGTCACGGCCGCGAAACCCAGAACGTTCACACCGACGAATCCACCCCAGGCATGTGGTGAACCTCCTCGTGCGGGTGGGTCAGTACTTGTTGGTGCAGGTGGTGTCGGAGCCGTCGTAGTCGCTCCAGAAGGTCATGCAGGCGCGGGCGGTGTACCCGGCGTCGTTCACCATCGCCGTCCAGTTGGAGTTGGAGCCGGGGACGAAGAGGTTGTACCCCGAGTAGGCGGACGTCCGCCGGCTGCCGCTGGAGTAGTAGCTGTACACGTCGATCGTGTAGTCGCTCCGGCCGCGGCCCCAGGCGGTGCGGCAGCGGGGGCTGTACCGCAGTTCGACCTTATTGCTGCTGCCGCCGGGCTCATTTGCGGAACTCTTGGTGACGGCATCCGCTCCGCAGGTCGCCCCGTTCCACACGTAGGTGTTGGGATCCTTTCCGTCGCAGGCACTGCCGCAGCCGGTGACGGCATCGGCCGGCGACATCAGGGCTCCGGCCAGCGTGAACAGGGTGGCCCCCATCAGGGCGAGACCGAGCGGGCGGGACAGCCGGTGACGGGACATGGTCATGACAACTCCTGGACTTGTTACGGGACGGGGCGCTACTCGGGCCTCCGGGTAGATCGCGGTAGCAGACTGGAGTTATCGGGGGAGCGCTCACAAGGCCTTTCAATCGTGGGTGAAATGTTGGCGGCCGAGAGCAGTACGACCGCAGCGAACCCCCGGACTACGATTTCGGCGGTGAGTTCCACGCTGAGGGTTCGCCGTGCCCGGGTCGAGGACGTTGCGCAGATGGCGCTCGTGAACGTCCGGTGCTGGCAGGAGACCTATCGAGGGCTCGTGTCGGATGCAGTCCTCGATGACCCGGGCTTCCTGGTTGCTCGGGAGCGGTTTTGGAATGCCGCGTTGACCGATGAGCGCTATCGCGAGAACCGCGTGGCGGTCGCCGAGCGGGATGGCGAGGTGGTCGGGATCGCCATGTCGGGCCCGCCCCTGGACGCCGGGGCGGCGTGGGCGAGGCAGTTGTACGTCCTCTATGTGTATGCAGCCGACCACGGCACAGGTGCCGGCCGGGCGCTGCTGGAGGCGGTCGTCGATCCCGGTGAGTCGGCGGCATTGTGGGTGGCCGACCCCAACCCTCGCGCACAGGCGTTTTACCGCAAGCACGGCTTCGTTGTTGATGGGACGGCCCAGGTCGAGGACGGGGTGCGGGAGATCCGCATGGTCCGCGGCATGCCGCACGGTCGGTAATCGACTGCCGCCCGGTGGACCGGATCAAGCCGCGCGATGCGGTGGCGTTCGAGACCACCGATCAGACTCGCAGACTCTGTGCCCTTGCGGACCGATACGGTGGATTGGGACATGCTAATGTCCGGTGGCCTGATGGCACGTGGATGCGCCACGCGTCGGCGCCGTGGGCCAGGAGGGTGATCGTTCCGATGGATCAAGTCGAAGACCTGCACGACTTCTGGCGCCAGGAGAGTCCGGACGACAACTTTTTCGTCGCCGTCGATGCGAATCTGCGCAGCGGCACAATCGTCACGGCCCTGCAGGGGCACATCGATCAGCAGTCGTCGATCCTCGAAGTCGGATGCAACGTCGGCCGCAACCTCAATCATCTGTACCGAATGGGTTACCGGAACCTGGCCGGAGTCGAGATCAACCCTCACGCGGTCGCTCGGCTACGCGAGTCGTATCCACATCTCGCAGACGTGCCGATTCTCAACGGCCCGGCCGAAGAGATGTTGCCGACCCTGGCCGACAACAGCTATGACGTCGTCTTCACCATGGCTGTTCTCGAACACATCCATCCGGACAGCGCTCGCGTCTACGGGGAGATCGCTCGGGTCGCCAAGCGGTGCGTGCTGGCGATCGAACCACGCGTTGAGGCGAAAAACGTGTCTCACCGGCAGCACCCCTGGGACGTGCCGGCGGAGTACGCCAAGTACGGCCTGACCCCAGCGCGACGGATTCGTTGGTCCGATCTGTGGTCGATGCCACGGATCCCGGCGAACTACTGGCACCCCTCGTTCGACAAATTCGACGCAATCGTCTTCGTGCCGGAGGCGCCTAAGCCTAGGTCAAGCTCCACGCCCAGGGCGTTGGCAGGCAAAGTGCGACGCCGCGTCCGGTCGGTTGCCCGCCGATTCCGTAACTGACCCGGACACCCAGGAACCCCCTCAGGATCCGCGCGCCAGCGAGAGACTCGCGTGGCCCGCGCCTTTGGGAGCGGACTGGGGAAGGATCGGCGCATGGTGACGGAGGACGACGTGCGCCGGATCGCGCTCGGCCTGCCGGAGACGTCCGAGCGGACCTACAACCGGCTGCCCGGCTTCCAGGTGCGCAAGCAGCTCTTCATCCGCATTCACGAGCTGGATGACACGCTGCTGGTCAGTTGCGCCGATCTGGAGGAGCGCAACGAGCTGCTCGCGGCCGAGCCGGACACGTTCTTCATCACGCCGCACTACGAGGGCTATCCCGCCGTCCTGGTCCGGCTGGGTCAGGTCGACCGCGACGAGCTGACCGAGCTGATCACCGAGTCCTGGCGGCTGAACGCGCCCAAGCGCCTGCTGGCCGCCTTCGACAAGGAGCACCCGGCAGCGCCGGCCGGTCGCGAGCCCCTGGCCCGCAGACTCGGCCGGGAGGGCTGAGGCCCGCCGCTGCTACCCTCCTGCCTCCGACTCCGGCGGTAGGTGCTCGCGGGCCCAGAGCGCCGCGCTCGTCCGGTCACCCACCCCGATCTGACGAAAGACCTTTCCGAGGTGGGCTTTGACGGTCCGTTCGCTGATACCGAGCGAACGACCGATCTGCTTGTTGGCCAGCCCGCGGGCGACCAGGGCCAGCACCTGCAGCTCGCGGGCGCTGAGCCCGTCAGCGGGGGAGGCCGCCTCGGTCGTCGGCAACAGCGCCCGGGCCACTCGGGGGTCGAGCGGTGCATGTCCCTCGGCAGCGGAGTGGACCGCCGCCAGCATGTCGCGGGGGTCGCAGTCCTTGAGCAGGTATCCCACCGCGCCTGCGCGCAACGCCTCGGCCACCCGTGCCTGGTCGGAGAACGACGTGAGCACAACGACGATGCTGGCCGGCCGCTGACGGACCAGCTCTCGGGTCGCTTCCACCCCGTCCATGACAGGCATCGACAGGTCCATGAGAATCACGTCCGGCTGCAGCTTTTCGGCGAGTTCGAGGGCGACCCGGCCGTTCTCCGCCTGCCCCACGACCCGAAGATCGTCGGCGCTGTCGAGCAGCGCCGCCAGGCCGGCCCGGACCAGGCTGTGGTCGTCAACAAGCAGAATCCGGATCACGCTCGCGGCACCACCAATCGCCAGCAGGTTCCCTGACTCGGCATCGAGGCGACCTCCAGCAAGGCACCGGCGGACCGCCCCGTGAGGTCGATCATCACCTGCAGACCGAAGTGACCATCACCCGGTCGAGCGAGCGCGGCCTGCACGTCGAAGCCGACCCCGTCGTCGCACACGGACAAGCAGACCTGGGCCTCCTCGACGACGAGTGAGATCTCCACGTGACTTGCCGCCGCGTGCCGGGCGGTGTTGCGCAACGACTCCTGTGCCACCCGGTAGACAAGACGCTCCTGCTCCTCGTCCAGCCCGGTCGGAGTGTCCGTGGGCAGCGTCAGCCGCACCTCGATGTCGCGCGAACGAACCGTGCCGGCGAGATCGGTGAGCGCCGCGGCCAGGCCCGCGGTTTGGAGGCTGGGCGGATAGATGTCGACCAGCAGCGACCGCAGCCCGCCGATCGTGCCGCGCACCGCCGCGGCCGCGTTGCTCAGGATGCCGGCGAGGTCGCGCCGATGGTCAGCCGCCGCCCGTTCCGCAGCCCCTGCCACCGCGAAGGAGGCTGCAACGAGTTCCTGCACAACGCCGTCGTGCAGGGTCGCCGCGATCCGCCGCCGTTCGTCGGCGGAGGCATCCACGGCGTGCTCGAGCAGTGCCACCCGCTGGGACTGGGCCGCGTTCAGCCGATCCATCAGGCGCCACAGGATCGGCAGCATGAGCGCGATCAGCAGCAGCAGGCTGGTCACCGTGATCCCGGCAAAGCCGCGCCAGAGCTCACCCGTGCGGGTCGTCACCGAGTCATACGGAAGATAGGTCTCGAACAAGAGCGGCACTCCACTGGGCGTCCAGACCGGTCGATAGACCTCCAGCAGCTTGCCTCGGCCGGTCTCGTAGCGGTTCTCCGGTGCGGAAAGGTCGCTCACATCCGCGTTCGTCGTCGGCGCTGCCAGTACCGACCGCTCGTCCTGCCCGAGCGTGAACGTCTGGCCGACGATCCTCGGCTCGTCGGAATAGATGATCTTCCCCTTCGCGGTCCAGAGCTTGACCCGGACGATCCTCGGGCCAAGGACGGACGTCCGCACGGCCTGGTCCAGCCGGGCGACGGACGTCGGAGCGCCGGTGAGAAGACCCTCCTCGAGCACCGGTTGGACCACGGACTCGGCGAGCAGGTCGGTCGTCTGAACCGCGTCATTGACGGACTGGCGTTCGGCCACGCGGCGGCTGGCGAAGGCGCCGACCACCGCCACGACCACGAGGACCACCGCGGCCGCGGCGATGACCTGAGCGAATATCCGCCGCATGCGCACCGGGCGATCGGCCAGCTCGGGGCGCCGCCGCCCGTCCGCGACGGTGAGCCAGGGTGCCGGGTTCGGCGGGTCATGCGGCGGGTCGTGCGGCGGCGCCGCGGGGACCGATGAGGCCCCCACGGCGCCGCCGCGCTCTGGTCCACTCGTCACTGGTGACCGGAACCGTCGTCCCCGCCGTGGCCGCCGTTGCTTCCCGAGCCGCCCTTGTCGTCGCCGGGTTCGGCGTGGGCGGTCAGGCCGCCTTTGTCGTCGCCGGGTTCGGCGTGGGGCGTGAGGCCGCCCTTGTCGTCGCCGGGCTCTACGTGTCGGGTGAGGCCGCCCTTGTCGTCCCCGGGTTCGGCGTGCCGGGTCTGGCCGCCTCTATCGTCGCCGGGTTCGGCGTGCCGGGTCTGGCCACCCCTGTCGTCGCTGGGTTCGGCGTGCGGGGTGAGGCCGCCCTTGTCGTCGACAACCCGGGCGTTGGCCGGGACGCGGATCGGGACGCTCTCCGCGAAGGACGCATTCCCGGCGAGTCCGAGGACAACCGGGACGGCGGCGACCGCGACGATGGCGCCGAAGGCGATGACTCGCTTCATGGTGAGCTCCTTATCTAGGTGATTGTGCTCTGCTCCCATTAGCGATGTCGGCCGGTCTCGTCCGCCATCGGACCATAGCCCTAGTACCAGCAACAGCCCGGACCTTGGTTTGGACGTCGGACTCCTGCCGGCGCGCGTCACCACTCGAAGGGAGGGTCGAGCCCAGCCACCCGGGTAGGGACGGGATGCGCAGAGCGAACAGCACGGATCGGTTCAGCCGCGGCGTGCACAACCAGGGGCGATATCGGGCACAGGTGTGCGCACGGCGGGTGGTTCCACGTTCACGACAGGGGTTTAATCCTTCCGGGGTCAATCACTGGAAACCTCGGAGTCCCGACTTCGCGAGCGGCACCTCTAAATTACCAATTCGACCCTTCTCTCCCGTGTCTGCAGTCGCGCGACTGGGGCTTGGACATCCGCCTGAGGCGGTATCATCGCCGTCACAGGAATGCTCGACATGACGCACCGGGGGCGTTCGCGGCGCGAGCCTCTGGGACGGAGTTGGGGGGATCATGAGTAACGGGAGCGAGGCTCTTCAGGCTCAATGGTTGAACGGCCTTCGGATAGCGCACATGGTCCACAGTCGCGAGGCATCAGCGTATGCCAAGCGAACTCGCCTTTTGGGGGTGATGTCAACAACCCTGTCGGCCATCGTCGGAACGAGCGTGTTCTCTGCGATGGCGAGACCGGTCTCTAACGCACAACTTACAGCCACAGGTCTTCTCTCGGTACTTGCGGCCCTATTGACGGCCCTGCATACTTTCCTCGACTATCCGAAGAGAGCGCAAAGCCATGCTGAGGCTGCCACTGTCTTTGGGGCTTTGCGCAGAAAGCTCGAGCTTCTGGTCGTAAGCGGAAGCGATCACGAGACCACTCAAGAGGAGATGATAGCCATCAACAGCGAGTGGAAACTATTGGACAAGACCGCTCCGCCCATGCCACAGCGGCAGCACGATTGGGTCAAGAAGCGGATACTGCCAGGATCTCCAACGCACGCATCTACGCAGGAATAAGGTGCCCAATATCAGGCATCGGTTGCGTCGCGCCCGTCACGGGACGATAGATCGGGTGCGATAGCCTCGGGCTTCCAGAGGGACTCGAGTCTCTGGAGGCGGCGGCTGAAGACAGTCTTGTTCTGTGAAGTCACTCCGCTCGCCTGAAGTAGGAGTCGCTGAGGAAGAGACGATCTACCCAGTCCGTGAGAAATGCTCATACCCACGGCAGATAAGAAGGCCTCCGTAGCCGATGAATTTTCAATCCATTCTGCCAATAGTGCTGAGTCCGCATTCGCGCCGTGAAAGATTGGCACGAATGCACTCTCCCAAGCGCCCGCGGCGACGTAGCACAGGCCGATTAGCATCGCATGGTTCCAAGCATTCGCTGGGAAGACGGACCAATTTAGAGTGCTGTTTACCGCAGCTAGCACTGCGTCGGGTTCATGCCCAAGTTGGAGGATGTCCAGCAGAAGACGACATGCGGAGCGTTCGTCGGGTTTAGGCTTGAGCCATTCCTCCTGCACCCGTTCGAGTAAGACCTCGGAGGAGAGCTGGAAGAAGGGCGATGACGCTGGAACGCTTAGATGGTATCTCAAGACCCAAGGAATGTTTCGGATTGTGTTTAGAGGGGCGGTGCGTAGTCTTGTCTCTGCGGCGGATAGCGCGCGTCCCACCATGCGGTCTGCCATATAGCCGCTGTCTACCTGCATTTGATCCCTGCATAAGACCCATAGGGCCCCTAGTACATGGGGAGGGACTCCCACGCGCGCCCAACCCTCCAGCGCCCCGGGAGGAGCCTCACGCCAGAACCTCAGACGAACCGAGGGTGGAAATTTGGCCACCAGCACAGCACGGTTTGCGACGAAGGATGAGCTACCATCATATTCGGCCCACAGAAGCGCTGATACGCGGTCCAAATCCTTTGGGCGCAGTTCCTTCATTGCCTGCCCGAACGTGCTGGGGTTTGCTCGCGCCGCCGCACCAATGTACCAGGCCGCTCTGAACGCGGATTGGCCTTGTATTACTTTTACCAGCGACTCCATGTCTATCGGCGCCATCGCACTTAGTATTTGCCGCTGATGAATCAACCCGAGACCGCCAACTTTGTTGGCGGCTCTATAGAGGCCACTACTGGTCGCCCAGGCGGTACTTTCAAGAACTAGTACAAAGTTTTGCTCAATTGTTTTCGCCAGAACGCTCAGATCGAGCCCTTGGGAGCGCCAGAAGTGGACCAGATGGGCGAGGGAGCGCATTGAACCATGTTTCAGGCAATGGAGACAAAAGTCGGCTTGCTGATTGATAATGAATCCAGGAACATGTCCTGAATTTCTTGACTCCATTAGCGACTGCTTTATCAGAAAGGTCGGCGAAAGACGTTCCCATTCGCTTCCAAGGTCGAACCTTGGTCGTGCGTTCCTGTTTAGTCCGCTAGGGACCCTTCGTATCGCGCTGACGAAGGCCACAAGTGTGCATATCGCCTGTGTGGCGTTTCTCTCTGAATTGGAATTGTCTCGTGAAAAGTGCGCACCCCAATTGCGCAGCCGCCGTATATGCTGGCTCATTCCTCGCGAAGTCAGCGACATGACTCCGGGAAGCAAAACGTTGTGCGTCTCCGCCAATCGAATGAGGGAACCGAGCGCACTTCGACCGACTTGCTCAGAAGAGACTCCGCGTCCGAGGAGTTCCGCTCCCAGTAATCCCTCGACTAACCGCCCGCATTGGCCGGCAGTAGCAGGCCAGTCGGCCTCGCGTTCCGCGCGCCTTATCCCTTCCCACGCAGAGAGTATTGACTGCCTGTCATCCAGAGGGCTAAAAAATTCCGTTGGTGACCATTCGACAAGGACTTGGCGTCGTATTGCAGCTAATGCTGCGCTCGCCTTGATTTCCACTTCCACGTCATTGCTTGACACTTGGCCACCCATTTGTTTTTCAGCGCCGACTTTGGACCTCAAACAGGGCCACTCACACGACCCGCCTGACCTGGGCTGGTAACGACGCTCTTCGAGAATCTCTTTATGATGAATTCTTTATGCCTGGTACAACTAAATCTCCAGATTTCTACGGACCTTGCTGTTGGGCCTGCTTTCGCACTCCTCGACCCTCTAACGACTGGCGCGTCGTACGGTCGTACCCGAGCTGCAGGTGGGCCGAGTACGTGAGCACGACTCTAGCCGCCCAGGGCTTTAAAACCGCGAGGTTTCGTGAATGTCGTTCCGCGCAATGTACCTTTACGTCGAGATCGTCGCAGCCCGGCAGAACGGCGAGCGTTGTGCCGCGGCGTGGCAGCTGTTGACTCTCGCAGGTACCAGGACGAGGAGTTTGAACGGTAGGCCGATGTGGTGGGAGCAGGCGAGCCGGGGGGTTAATGCCCGGGATGGGGAGCTTGATGGCGCCGCCAGGTTCGACTGCCCGCCCCCGGCTGTTGGGTGATCGCGTCGATGGTCAGCGGTCTCTTGGCCCGCGATTGAATCGAGCGCCAGCATCCGGTCGGCGATGTTAGGGCCCTCCGCGACCAGTTCGTGGATCTACGCAAGGAACATCGATGCAACCATCACCACCCAACCCTCGCCGAGCGCCGATTCACGTGATCGGATCCTCATCGAACCCGGCACTGACAAGGTGCAGATCCCCGCATATTGGGCAATACTCGATCAGTCTCTCGATGGGCCCCCGGTGCGACCGAGCCAGACATCAACGCTGCGGAAATCAGACCCGGGACAACGCTGGATCAGCTCACCTATGAAGCCCCGGGTTAGGGGTTCGGCGACGGCGCTGTCGAGGCGCTGCCAAACGCTTCGCGGAGCACCTGCTCAGCCGCCACGCCGATGGCTTCCTCGGATTCGGACTTGCACTCCGGGAGCTGGCTGACCTCACCGGCCTCGGGTCGGTACAGGGCGCCCTTGAGTTCCTCCCGGATGGCTTTAACGCATGCCGGGGACACCGCCTCGGACGGCGATGCCGTCGACGGAGCCGACGGCTGCTGGCCACAACTGATCAGCGCGGTCACGGTCAGTACGGCCAGCAGCACCCTCGTCAGGCTGCGGGAGAGAGGCCGGTTCGGGCGGGCACCGATCAACTCTGAAAGCTCCTTCACGTCGGACAGGCCGGGACACGGCCGCAGTGGGACGGCACGGGGCAGTACTCGGGGTAGCCGCGCAGCTCTGCCGGCTGCTGGTCTACTCACGGCGTGAGCGACCTCGACTGCGCGAGGCTACCCCCCTCGAAACCACGAAATTCCCACCCACCGGCTCCGAGGGTGGCCTGGTCGGACCCGAACACCAGCCAGCGCGTCCGCGTACCTCAAGCGCGCTGCGCGTTTGCCGGCTGCTGCGCATGCGGACGAAAGGCCAGGTCAGCGGGCATATTGTGAAGAGGTATCAGCGAAGATCCGGGGCAGCTGCGGGCTGGTCCGGGTGCCGTTGGACAGCTGCGCCACAGGCCGGGCGGGTGCGATGGGCGTCACAGTGCCCGCACTGACGGGCAGTCGCTGCCGAGCGCCTGTCCGACGCGCGGAGGTCCGTCGGGCTGAACCCCTGTCGGTCACACTCAGTCCATGGAGTACGTCGGCCAGGTGCCCGCCCCGCCGCTCGACCGGTTCATCGACGACATCTACTGCCTGACCGGGGTGCCGCAGCATCGCCGGATGAACGTCCCGCCGATGCCGTCGGCACACCTGTTCGTCAACCTGAGCGGACCCGTCCGGCTGTGGGATTCCGACCCTTCGGTGCCGCCGGCAGTGTTCACCGATGGGTGGTTCATGGGTGTGTGGACCAGGCGCTTCTTCTTCGACTACCCCGACCGGGTGCAGCTTGTCGGGGTGCACTTCAAGCCCTGGGGGATGTCGCCGTTCGTTGACATGCCGGCAACCGAGCTGCGGGACCGATGGGTGCCGGTCGATGCCGTCTGGCGACAGTCCTTGGACCGGATTCGCAACCAGGTCGGCGACATCGCATCGGCCACCGAGACGCTGCGGGTAGTCGAGCAGGAGCTGCGATCGCGACTTGCCGAGGCTCCGTGGCGCGGCCTCGACCTGGTCCAGCACGCAGGCAGGCGTTTGGAGACGTCCCACGGTGTGCTCCCGGTCGGTGCGCTGACCGATGCCGCCGGGGTGAGTGGCAATCATCTGGCCACACAGTTCAAGTCTCATGTCGGGGTCACCCCAAAGCGGCTGGCGCGGATCTATCGCTTCGCGCGGCTGATCGTGTCCGTAGACGCCCTGCATCCGGTCGACTGGTCGGAGCTGGCTCAAACGGCGGGCTACTTCGACCAGGCCCATTTCAGTAGGGAGTTCAAGGGCTTCACCGGCCACACCCCGACGCAATACCTGGCCTTGCGGCGCCGATTTCCCGCCGAGCACGGGTTTCCGCCGGACAGCGGCCCGATGCCCGTTGATTGATTTTTTACAAGCCCAGGCGGCACCCGCGGCGACAGGATCGGGGCGAATGCGCAAGCGACTCGAGGAGAAACCTGTGGGCACGGTAGTCATGCACAACGTGGTGTCCGTGGACGGCTTCATCGCCGACGCGAACGACGACGTCGGGCCACTGCACGATTGGTACTTCAGCGGGGACACCCCGATCACCGAAAGCAGCGACGAGTACGACCATTCCGGAGCTGGAAGCAGTTTCAAGGTGTCACCTGCATCGGCGGAGTATGTCCGGTCGATGTGGGAGTCGATCGGCACGATCGTCATGGGGCGCACCCTGTTCGACCTGGTGAACGGCTGGGAGGGTCGTCCGCCCGCGGGCGACTCGGTGGTCGTGGTGTCCCACCGGCCCAAGCCCGAGGGCTGGCACCCCGAGGCGTCGTACCATTTCGTCGATACCGTGACGGCTGCGATCGACAAGGCCCAGGAGCTGGCCGGGGAGCGCACGATCGCCGTGAACGCCGGCGACGTGGGCAGCCAGCTCCTCGCGGCCGGCCTCGTGGACGAGGTGGCGATGGACGTGGTGCCGGTGGTGTTCGGGTCGGGCAAACGCTACTTCGGCAGCATCGATGGACAGCATCTCCTGGAGGATCCGCACGTGGTCATCCAGGGCGACCGGGTGCTGCACCTGATGTTCAAGGTACGCCGCTAGACCCTGATGGGTGCAAGGTCGTTGCCCGCAGGAGGGCCGGACCCGCCGCGTTCACCGCGACGGATCCGGCCGTTGCTGACAGGAGCCTCAGCTCTCGCATCCTGTCTCGATGTCCCCGGCGTCCGAGGTGCAGGCATCGATGTTGTTGCCCCCGTTGACCTGGTCGTTGCCGGCGACACCGTCCACGCCGTTGAGCACGTCGTCACCGTTCAGGCCCTGCAGCACGTCGGCCCCGCCGGCGCCGATCAGCGTGTCATTGCCGTTCCCGCCGGTCAGCACGTTGGCGGCGGGACTGCCGGTGATCGCGTCGTTCGCGGTTCCGCCGACGACGTTCTCCACGTCCACACTCACGTTGTCGCCCTCGCCGGGACCGCCGTCGTTGGCCTGACCGTTGATGGTGACGGTCAGTGGGCCGGTGCGGGTGCTGTAGCGCACGGTGTCGGTACCGGCGCCGCCGAGGAGCGTGTCGCCGTCCGGCACAACGCCGTTCGGCCCAATGGTGAGGCCGGGGCCGCCGGACAGGATGTCGTCGCCCGCGTCGCCGTTGAGGAAGTCGGATCCCGCGGCACCCTCCAGAACGTCGTTGCCCGGGCCACCATTGATGATGCTGGTGCCGGCGTCCCCGGTCAGGACATCGCGTCCGCTGCCCCCGATCAGGTTGATGATCCCGATGTTGTTGTCGCCCTCGCCTGCGGCGCCATCGTTCGCGACGCCGTCCAGGGTCACGGTGACTGGTGCGGTCCGGGACGCGTAGGTGCTGATGTCACTGCCATCCCCGTTCATCACGTCCGCGCCGTCGGCGGCGGTATCGCTGGAGCGGAAGGTGTCCGTGCCCGGCCCTCCGGTGAGCACGTCATCGCCCGGTCCTCCGTCCAGGGTGTCCTGGCCGTCATTGCCGAGCAGTCGGTCGTTCCCGGAACCGCCGGACAGTCGGTCGGAGTGCCCACCGCCGTTCAGGGTGTCCACGCCTGCATCTCCGGACAGGATGTTGAGGGTGCCGCCGACGGCGTCCCCGGCGGTGATCGTGTCGTCGCCGGTCCCGCCCTGCATTACCGCGGGAATCACGGTGGTGTTGGTGAGGGTGTCGTTGAGATCGCCGCCGGAGACGATCAGTTGCGGGTTGCCGGACCGCACGCACTCCACCCGGTGGGTGTTCACCGTCGTGCAGTCGTCGCCGGCGATGACGAGGTCACCGGCGTCCTCGACGACGATGTTCGTCCCGGTGGGGGTGTCCACCGTCGATATCCGGATGTTGTTGGCCTTGCCGTCCTGAGCGAAAACCGTGTAGGTGTCGAGGTTACGGTCGACCACCGTGCCGGTGGCGGCTTGCGCGCCGGGCGCCATCGCCAGCGCCTGTGCGCCCAGCAGCACCATGCCGGCGACGGCCGCCGCGGCCTTGCTTCGGTTTCTCATGATCGTTCCTCACTGTTGACAGTCGAAGCCGGCAAGGGGCGATCAGGGGACCCCCCACGGCCCTGGCTGCCTACCGTGACACCGCTGCCTGGAACAGCACTGATGTGCCGCTGAAAGCACAGGTCAGGAGCTATATATCCGCGGTTGGGCGGCGGGCGTGGGCGCGCTTGTGCCAGTCGTCCTGCGAAAGCCGTTCGAAGGAAACACGTTCCGGCATCCCGGCTTGGTCGGCCGGCTGTCAGTGGCCCGGTCGTCGAGCTGCCGCCAGCGCGCTGGTCAGGGGTTATGTCCTGAAGTTTCGCTGAAAGTGCTCTCCCAGAGCAGTTGCTTGCGCATCTGCTGGGTGACGACCTCATACCCGGCAGAGGCGTACAGCCCGCGCGCGGCCTCGTTGTCACCGAAGACGTTGAGGCCCAGAGCTGAGATGCCGCGCTCGGCGATCAGTTGTTCGGCGGCTGCAAGCAGGGCCCGGCCGAGACCGTGCCCGCGACGGCTGGGCGTGATGTCGATGTCCTGGATCCAGGCGGTGTCCGGAACGCCCCGCGGATGTTTCAGACCCAGCCAGAGTTCCCCGATCGGGCCCTCATCGTCCTCGGCGACCAGGACGAGCTGGCCGGGGGTGTCCGGGCCCTTCGGCAGCTGTTCGTCCAGTCCCGCGCGGGACAGCGACTCGGCTTCCATCAAGCTCCAGGTCCCGGCTCGGACCTGGTCGGCGGCGTACTCGGTGACCACGCGGTCGCGAAACCGGTGGAATTCCTCCGGGGTCATCGTGCGAAGCCTCATCCCGGCATTTTGCCTTCGCCGATCCGGTCGTGGCAAAGGTACCGACGGCGGTATTCGCGGACACGCGGCAGTACCCGGGCTGCCTTCAGCAGTACCCGGGCATCCGGTTCGGGCACGTGGGCGGCGATCACCCAGCCTGCAGGCCGCACCCGCCGGCACGGTCAGGAGCGCTCACGGTCGAGCAGTTCGCCTCCGCGCTCAGTGGGCGCGGTGCCGGCGCGCCCGCAGGGTCAGTACCAGGCCGACGATGGCGAGCAGGGTGGCGATCCCCTCGGCGACCGCAGACGGGACCTTGCCAGGCACGTCCCAGGTGCCCTCGTACAGGTTGGGTATCGGTCCCAGTTTGCCGACATTGACGTAGGTGTAGAGGACCACGGCTCCGACGGCACTGCCCGCCACCAGGATGGCGAGTACCCAGGTGAGCACCCGCGGCCAGATCAGCAGGGCGATCGCGACCACGATCGCCACGACGCCCTGGATGCGGAACAGATCGCCCTCGCTCATCGTCGAGGTCTTGAAGGTGTCGTACTGGGAGGCGTACTTGAGGTGCACGTACGCGTCCACCGCCAGCAGCACCGCCGTCACTACGGCGAGCACTCGGATCACGGTGGTGGTGCTGGATTGGGATGGGCGCGCGGTGCTGCCGCCCACCGAGCGGGTGGGTGTGGCGTGGTCACTCATGGCGAGGTCTCCTTCGAAGGGCTACGGCTTCGCTTCCTTCGACCAGCATCCGACGGCGCGACCCGCCGGGCATTGCCGCTAACGGCCGTCCCGACCCGGTGCTAGCCGGAAACCTGCGTACCAGCTAGCTGGGGTTTCGGCCACCCGAGCCAGCACCGAACGGTGCGCGCACCCGGCCGGCGTGGCGGCACCCCGGAACGGGCCTGCTGAAGCCCGCTCCGGACCGGCGAATGTCTGAAGCGTGCGCTTGGCTGACATCGGTGTCAAGTATCTATATCTGACTTATCTATCATTATTGACATTCGTCAGATTGCGGACTCATATTGAGCCGGGATCAGCATGCAGACGAAGGAGTCCGGCATGGCGGCAGCGCTCGAAGCACGAGATCTGACCACGACGTACGGCCACGTCGAGCCGCCCGCCGGAGCCGCCGTCGCGTGGCCGTCCCGGCCGGCGCGCGCCGAGCTGGGTCACGCGATGACGAGGGCCTTGGACATCCAGACCGTTCGGTTGCGAAGACCCTGATTTGCCGGATCTGTTTGAGGACGGCGTCCAGGCCTTTGATGTGTCCCTGGACAACGTCTTTCGTCGGTCCGCGGGACCGGGCGCCACCAGGTTCTCCCGCGCTCCGACCGCCCCTGCCTGCCTGCTCGGCGCTGCCGCCCGTGCGGCTGCGCCGGGTCACCCGGCCGGAGGAGGGCATCGGCGCCGCTGTCATGCCTGCCAAAAGCCGGGAGAATCCCCATGTCTCAGGTTCGCACCAGCCATCGACTACTCGTCGGCGGCCTGATCACCGCCATTCTCACCACCACCGCGGGGGTCACCGTGGTGGCCACTGCCCCTCAGGCGGCCGCCGCCGAGCTCAATCTCACCCAGTACGTCAATCCCCTGATCGGCACGGACGACAGCAATTCGCCCAACCCGGTCGGCGGTGGGGCCGGCGGCAGCACCTACCCCGGGGCCGTGGTGCCGTTCGGGGGAGTGCAGTTCAGCCCGGACACCCCGACCGCGTCCCCGTCCGGCTACCGCGACCGGGATCGCACCATCGAGGAGTTCAGCCTCACCCACTTCAACGGCGCCGGCTGCGCCAACAACGAGGACCTCGGCCTGCTGCCGATCACCGGAGCGATCGGCAGTTCACCGGGTACCAGCTGGACCAGCTACGCCTCCGCCTACACCAAGTCCAACGAGGTCGCCCAGGCCGGCTACTACAAGAACCGGCTCGACAAGTACGGCACCGACGTCGAGCTGAGCGCGACCACCCGCACCGGCGTCACCAAGCTCACCTACCCCTCGAGCACGCAGGCCCGGTTGCTGATCAACACCAGCCGCAGCGCGACCGGCAACCGCACCGGGTCGATCTCGATCAGCGGCAGCACCGTGACCGGGCAGGTCACCGCCGGCGGATTCTGCGGCGCGTCGAAGACCTACCCGATCTGGTTCGCGATCCGCTTCGACCGAGCACCCAGCGGTTTCGGCACCTGGAACGGCGGCACGGTGTCCGCCGGATCGGCCTCCACGAGCGGGACCAACACCGGCGGATACGTCACGTTCGACACCACCTCCGCGCCGTCGGTGACCGCGAACGTCGCGCTCTCGTTCGTCAGCGCCGCCGGGGCCTCGGCCAACCTGGCCGCCGAGATCGGCACCTTCGCCGGCATCCGGGCCAGCGCGAACGCCGCCTGGAACACGGCCCTCAACCGGATCCAGGCCACCGGTGGCAGCGGGACCGACCTGCAGAAGTTCTACACCGCGCTGTATCACGTCTTCCAGAACCCGAACGTCTCCAGCGACGTCAACGGCCAGTACCGGGGCTTCGACAACGCCGTCCACACCGCGAGTTTCCCGGTCTACCAGAACTATTCCGGCTGGGACATCTACCGCTCGTGGGCGGCGCTGGTGGCGCTGGTCGCCCCGGAGGTGGCCACCGACATCATGAAGTCGATGGTGCTGGACGGGCAGCAGGGAGGGCTGCTGCCGCGCTGGTCGCAGCAGACGAACGAGGACTTCATCATGCCTGGTGACCCCGGGCCGATCATCGTTTCCAGCGCCTACGCCTTTGGCGTGCGCAACTTCGACACCGCCGCCGCGCTCAGCCTGATGAAGAAGTCCATCGCCGTCGGTACCACCCAGGGCACCCCGATCCGCGGTGTCGAGCCCACCTACGAGGCACACCACTACATCCCCGACTCCCCGTCCGAGTCCCTGGAACTGTCGGCGTCCGATTTCGCCATCGCCCAGTTCGCCAAGGCCCAGAACGACACCGCCACCTACACCAGCGCGATGACCCGGGCCCAGTACTGGCGCAGCACCTTCAACAGCGAGACCAGCTACGTGCAGTCGCACAACAGCGACGGCAGCTGGCGCACCCCGCTGAACCCGGCTACTCAGACCCCGTTCACCGAAGGCACGGCGGCCCAGTACGTCTGGATGGTGCCGCAGAACTTCGCCGCCCTGATCAACCTGATGGGCGGGCCCGCCCAGACCCAGCAGCGTCTGGACCACCACTTCACGGCGCTGAACGGCGGCACCGACACGGCGTACTTCTACATCGGCAACGAACCCGAGCACGGCGTTCCCTGGGCCTACCACTTCGTCGGCAAGCCCGCGAGCACCAGCTCGGTGGTCCGCCGGGTGATGGCCGAGCAGTACACCACCGGTGCCGGCGGCCTGCCCGGCAACGACGACCTGGGCGCCACCTCGGCCTGGTATGTCTGGGCGGCGATGGGGATGTACCCGCCCATCCCGGGAGCCGACGTGCTGGCGCTGCACGGTTCGCTCTTCCCGTCCATCACGATCGTCCGGGCCGCCGGTGACATCCACATCACCGGCGGCAGCGCCAGCGCCCCCTACGTGCAGTCAGCCACCCTCAACGGCTCGTCCGAGAACCACAATTGGCTGCAGTACGGCGAACTCGCCTCCGGGGCGACCCTGAACTACACGATGGGCGCCGGCGCGTCGATCTGGGGGACGGCGGCCAGCGACCGGCCGCCGTCGTTCACCGACGGCGCCACCCAGCCGGGCGCGGCCCCGAACCTCGGTGCGAACCTGGCCCTGAACAAGGCCTACTCCGGATCGACGGCGTGCGCCGCCAGCGAGTCGGCGGACAAGGCGTTCGACGGCTCGCTGAACACCAAGTGGTGCTCGCTGGCGGC
>Ga0307513_10000879_pt1 | contig 43452 bp, 42 predicted proteins | sample 15_EM_MG_FD_202174 | JGI IMG/M metagenome (GOLD analysis project Ga0307513, IMG submission 202174) | Populus trichocarpa ectomycorrhiza microbial communities from riparian zone in the Pacific Northwest, United States - 15_EM | ecosystem: Host-associated > Plants > Roots > Unclassified | place...
TGAGTAGTCTCCCAGATGCCTCCGGGAAGTCCCTACTCAGGAAGCTTGGGTTCGGATATATGCTCTCCCCTATGGTGGCATATACCTCGCGCATAATTATGCAAGCTATTTCCGCTAGGGTAATAATCTCTCCTCTCCGGGGCAATTTGAGATATCACGGGTTGAAACAATATTTAAATTGGATGTTCGGCTCCCCTACAATACAATGAGCTAAATGATTTACTAGCGGCATAATTCCTAAACGGAGCCCTGGAGAGGGTGGATGTAACCCATTGTTATGTCATATCTGATATAGCGGAATATTAACTTGAACAACCTCTATCGGGGGAGATAGACAATCCACCGTCGGAACTCTGGCGCTACTTTCCCCTGTTCACTCATTTCCACCGAGTTGGTAGCCCGCGCAATCCCAACTACCACAGCATATACCATAAGGAGCCCAGCTACAATATCAGGCGGACCTCCGGATTCCGCGATGTGACACTACAGCGTCTACTCTCACACAAAATTGGTTTAGATTTGATGGTAGTATTGCTACCATGAAGATATTTAGCTTGATGTAGGGGGATTCGACATTAGCACCACCCAGGGAATAGTAACTTATGAGATCTCTTGGGCCGCGGCATAAATTCACGGGGGTTTCGAGAAGAGGCAGGAGAGGATGTTGCTATGGCTAGAATCTCGAGGCGTGAGATTTTTCATTTTGATACTTGGCAAAGCTCTAGAGGCCAAGGGTGAATTGAATCTGCTTGAATTGCTGAGGCTATTACATTAGAGTGCCATATGTATATACTTGTCTTTTTTTCTTTTTGAGAAGGTATCATAGTAGGAATGCAGCTACCCGTCTGCGGTTTATAAGTATAACCGTTTGGAAATTACGAATTGCTTGTTAGATACTACTATACACTATCACTTGGAGGAGCTTGTGGTCCCACTTGAGTACACGACGGTAGAGTATAGTATAAGAAGTGCCCTACCGGAAGTAGGTGTTATCTGATTGAATTTTTTAAACAATTAATATTGACACCGTGAAGAAAGAAGAAACAGAAGCAACCATTGAATGGTCTGTACAGTGTTCGCATACATCCACCTGCCCACCTCCCCTGTTGAGCAAAAGTAAACAAAAACCAGCATAATCTCCCCTTCTCATCCTAGCTTAAGCACTAATCTTTCCCCATTCCACTCTCAACACCTTCGTTATCACCATGTGCGGAGAATTTATTCTTCCCATCCCAGTAGGCGGCCTCATTAACGCATCTATTGCACCCGCACTCGAAAACCCATCCACCCTTCAAGTATTCCCTGCGCACTTGAACAAGCCTATGCCCAACATCTTCCTCAAAGTAGCTCCTGGAGACCTCATCACCAGCCGCCAAATCTCTCTTAGCAAAAACTCCCATCAGCCCACGATCCTTGGACCACTCAAGCTCGACATTAGGGATGCAAGAGTGATTGATCCTGGATATGGCATTGAAGACAGTGCTGGTAGAAGTGGATAGGAGGAGACAATTGGTCAGCCAGATACCGGTCGAAATGGCGGGTTTGTCATTGAAGATGTAGGATGAGTGTTCCCAGCAGTCGTGAGCGTTGTGTAGGTTATAGAAACAACGGATACTGTGAGGGTCGATGGCTGAAAGCGAGTTTTTGATGAGGACATCAAGCGGGGCGTCTCCGTGGTTGACTGTTATCAGGGAAGATTCAGAGAAGAGGAGCGTTCCGGCGGGGATATCGTAGAGGACGAAAATCGAGTAGCCCATTGTAGAGGTTTTGCGAATTTCAATCTCTGGAGGTAGGAGAGGGTGAGATTTGTTGATCGGAATACTAAAGTTGAAGAATCGGGGAATGTAGGCCATGTTTGCGATTTCAGTTTCCGGTACTGAATTTGAGCAGAGATTAGTTTCTTTCAAATTGCTAAGAGGAATGTTTTTTTTGTTTTTTTTGTTTTTCATGGCCAGTCGTATGTGAGCTGGAGCTTCAAGAAGTTGGGTGCAGAAGGTGCGAAGAGGAGGTGAGGGAGAGCTGAAGGATAGGGATGTTAGTGAGGGGGTGTTTGCATGGAAAAGGGTGTATTAAACCTACATGTTTCACAATACTTGCCCACAGGGTGTTAGGTTATTACCACTGATATCCTAGTGTTCTTCAGGAGATCTCACTCGAATGCCCATTCCCCTTGATAGCCCAGGGTGGGCTGGATTGGCAGCCTTATAGACAAGGGAGAGGCCAGCATATTTCATTGATTGCTACTATTTCATTCGCTACTGGTAGAGCCTTTTCATCTTTGATCAAACAACAACTCAAATTTTCTTTTCTTAGACAAACCTGTGAATGCCGGAAAGTCATTGATTCATAGATCAAAGACTCTTCCTAGTTTGCTTCACTTTTAATTGTGGTATGTATGTCCACAGTTGCGACTGTATTTTGTAATAGACCTAAAATCCTGTGCGAAGGGATATAATGAAACCAACAGTGGAATCGGTAGGTTATGATTTTATGATTTATGTTTATCCGGTGCTACTGACCCTCTCAAGCCTGAGGATTCTGGACATTACCGATTGGTGATCCCCACCTAACCCTTCCCTGGCCATGGAAGATATCACTTTCAATACACCGAAGGCCTTTCAGTGACTTCACCCTGACCAGGGCCACTCTTAGAACCCTAAATCTTGTCTGAACGAGACACATAAAGGATGGCTTTTCGGAGATGGTATGTAACATCCCGCTTTCTCATATTGCTATTCTGCAAGCACTTCACCTAAATAGAACTTATCTTATGTAGTATTAAGTATGGGGTTCCATCCAGTCAACATCCATCCAGTCATCTGAGGTGGTAGACTTGCGACTTGTGGTTTCTGTATGGGGGCGGTCACTGTACTAGTAGCTGATTTGTGTTTGATGCTAATTGCTTATTGAGTAGCTGGCTTACGTGGAGAAGGAATCTGGGGGTGAGGCAACATTTCCTTTAAGAACTTGCGCATCGCCGCTATATATCTTATACCGGCGGTTGATATTCCTATGCCCCGAGTAGCATCATTCCCCGTGAGCACCATAATCATTCTTTGAATTGAGGAGAAGCAACCGATAAGCAGCCCTCTAGTTCTCCCTACTTGTCGGACACACTTTGAGCTCTTAGAGCTAGCATATAACCCAGGGGCAATGCGCATATTCAAGCATTACTTAGGTGCGAAGGTGTTCAATACCGTAAAATTCGTAGAGTCTACTACCTCCGCTAGACCTCTAACCTCCCCTACATTAGCCGGATAGGTCTGATTTGAAGGGTTGACAGAATTACGGACATCGGTTATTAAGACCCAACACATGCAGCCGCCGTGTGAAGAAAATGCTAATCTTGGGGAGTTTTGCCTCTGAATGCAGAGATCAGAGGCCGGGCAGAAATAGTAGAATCCGAAATTTCCCTGTACCATCCCCAACAAATGGCATCTGTTGCCGCTGACAATTGGGGGCTTTGTGATTAACGATGTCCTGTCACGATTTCTCTCGGGGGAAATCACGATGGGTTAAGTGCTTCTACTGGTACCGTAGTAATCGAGCCAAAGCTCGTTTATTGATTTGACCGGATGGCGAGAGAGTGCTTAGCAGGTTAGCCAGATTTGGTATCATACTGGTGCTGGTGTGGCGATAACGGCGTAGGAGTATAAACGTAGGGCAAAGGCTTCTCAACACTACCCTATATGAGGACAGCCGACGGGTACGAGTACAGTACAGTACTAGTAGATCCTGGCATGGTACCTGCAAATTCGCGGCAAGCAATTCCAAATCTACTGTTATCCGGGATTGTGATATTAATCCCGGTTGCAATTGGGTTGTGATGGTAAATTTGCCTGTGCTGTACTGGTACTGTACTAGGGGATGAGCATTAATGAGGCGAACTCGAGTATTTACTAGCCAAAATATGTGTGTGTAACCATATGGACAGCCAATCTTGGCTCCATTTTTCGTGGATGAAAAAAAGTCATGTGAACTCAAGCTCGATGGGTTGATGATATTTGAACTTTTGATTAGTTGATTGATCCAGGAGCCTATCAGAGCAGTTTCGCCTCACTTACCCTTACCCCCGGTACTGGCACTAGTACTAGTACAGCACAATAAGACACCGGAAGTTTATTCTTTGCTTCCAAGCACTGAGCGCTACTGTAGGCCCCGTGTGGGAAGAATTTAATCCCTGCCCCACAATCGGCTTTCTGAGTCAGCTGGATGAAGCTCCAGAAGAAAAGTGCAAATACCTTAACTTGCCGCGCTCTCATCCAAACTTTCCTAAACAAATAATATCTCACAACCGAATCCATGGAGGAAAACCACCCCACCCTGAATTCTCATCTCACGGCCGAATTGCTGGCATTCCCCACGTCTACCCCGCCATCTCCTTCACCGTCTCCTGCCTCTACAGTGGTATTATCCTCACGCGCCGACAATGGCGCCGAAACCACCCACGGCAGACAGAAACACAGGAGGAGGAGGAGGCGAAATGCTTCCGGGCGAGAATCAGAAGATGGAACAACTGTTCCTTGGGTCGATTCGGAGAATGAATCAAGCGAATTGGAAAAGTCTCAGTGTGAGTAGGGGGAAAACCCAGGAAAGGGGTATTTAATGTTAGTGGCGGCTGATTAGTATGCAGACACGGAGGCGGTGGAGGACTGGTTTATCAACAAACGGCCGCGACAATTTCCTACGGTTTTATTTAAGGTTCTTGGAAAGATGGACCAAGAACGGGAGATATGGTTAAAAGCAAACTCAGGCTATCCTTGTGAGGTTATTGCCGAGGCGTGGCTTTCACCACAGCTGAATCAATGTAACCCTTAGATATAAAGCATTTCCAGGGGGGGCAAGTATTGACAATAGAATAGATCCGCACTTTAGAGGTTGGGACGGAGTTGCATTTTGGAGATGGTTGGCAAAGTCGGTATGGGCTACCTTCAGAATCCGGTTATCGTCAGTCATGGATTTCTAACCGATCCGTCCAAGGCGGTAAGCAGACCCCGAAAGATGATCATTTCACATTAATGTAAGGCAACGCTGTGGGAGCCTTCATATTATAGAGCTAATCCTTGTCGTAGCTCTCTTGCCGGTTTGACTCAAGATATTCTCAAAGCGCTGCTGGTACATTACGATATCAAAATACAGTGCCTCTACGACATGATCTTTGTAGATGGCTTCTCAGCAAACCTCCATCCCCCATCAGCGAATGGTATAATTGACCCCTATAAGGTTGAGTTTCTAGCATGGCTGACCCTTGTATGATAGTCTTCTCGTTGTGTTTTGACTTCCTTCGACAAGTGCCATTGGGCACTGAACGAAATTACCACATACAAACATTCCCGGAGCTTGAGAACTACAGACGAGACCACGTATTATCGTGGAAGTGGGATCCATTTGGCTCGGAGCCAAAAGAAACGTCAGTCTCTCCGGTCATGTTTCCTAGTATGCGGGCTTGCTAACACTGGTGTTCCAGTGATCGGGGCTACGATGTATGCCGGGCTGCTATATGGATTCGAAGAGATCTCGAGACAGGTAAAAAGACCGCGATATTCTATACCCAACCAAAGCGGTCCAAACATATTCCCCGCAAAAATCAGACTCAATGGCGAATGAGTCAGTTCTGTGATGACATTAATGGTTGGTCACGATCACGGAGGCCAGAGGATATTGACCCAGAGGATAGTGAGGATATATTTCACTTTTTACACCGATACTTCAAAGATACGTTCAAATGGACACGGGTGCTCGAGCTCAATCAGAGGAAAGTCCGGGCTTTGGTAAGTCAGCATCTATTAGATCGTATCAAGATTGGTGCTAATTTATGTCTCGGATGTAGGAGGAGGAAGCTTTCGCCTCGCCAATGATTGAGACTACGAGAGATATCTATCGGCAAAAGTCGGCGTTGGACACACACCTTTCAATACTTAATCTGCAAAAAACAATGATTACCGCGCTTTGTGGTCGTGAAGTGCATGATGATATGTTCTGGCCAAAGGATGCTAGATTATTGTTTGGGGACATCGAAGATGCTCTCGGTGAGAAGATAATTGACTTTGAGAGGATGAGGAAGCAATGTGATGATATTCAGACCCTGGTTAGTACAAAGAATACCCAGAGGACAGATCAACTTAATACTGAAATCGGGTGCAATTAGATTTTCAATACAATAGCAATTGAAGAAAGCCGGGCCGCAGTTGACCAAGGTCGAAGTATTGGCCGATTAACGTGGATGACTTTTGTGTTTCTCCCTTTGTCATTTGTAGCTGTATTTACCCTTTCTATCTGGCCCTCGGTTCCATTATCTAACGAACGCAGACAATACTTGGAATGAATGTTTTCCAGCTACAAAGAACAAGCCTAGAGCTTTACTTTGCGGTCGCTATCCCACTACTGGCGTTCATCATTCTTCTCCTTGTGCTTCTCAAAGCAGGAATCCTGTATAGCCAAAGCGGGAAAACAAATCTCAACTTTTTCCGCTGGGTACTAGCAGGCAGGCCCCAAAAACAGCGGCTAGCAAAGCTTGACCTAGAGAAGGGTGGATTAACTGAGAAGCTGAGAGATCGGTTGAGAGGTACCAGCCAAGCACCAAAGGGTAAGTTGCCGTCCGAGAAGGGGAAAGCAAAAAGCAACAATAGAGGCAAGAAGCAAGAGTAATGCGGAGTTGTGTACTATAGAATGGTTTATGTTACATGTGCTAGGGTATATATATTTTAACATTCCAACGACAATACCGTAAAAATTGGGGAGACACAGAATACGCTAGCAGGGGTAAACAAGGTGTGGCAAATCGTGATACCTTTTAGAGGAAATTAAACTGCCAAAAGAGACGAAATTCTGGGGCTGGATGGCGATCATGAAAAGTATTACTACCCCTTGAAGCAATTTCTCTTCCGGCGGCCCTTTCTTACCCTTGCTAGCTTATTCTGTGTTTTCCCAATTTTTACGGTATAATCTTGAAATGGAAAGACATTTGGCTAAATGCTCCTGGATTACGACGAATTTATTGATATGAGATGTCCATAGCCCTCTTCGCCCGGGATCGCTCCCCGCATAGAGCCAGGCCTCCTACACCGAACCCTTCCACAGCCCATCTCAACTCACCACTTGTACACTCGTGGCAAGAAAGTTACCGGACAACTGCGGAATTACAGCTGCAGAAGATTGTGTTATTGTCACAATGGCATCATAACCTTATTGTAACCTGACCCATCTGGAAGGCCATCTAACCCGGGAGAAAATCGGTACAGCAAGGTACTGTGCTCTACATAATATGACAATAAACGCTAATGCCAAAGGCTCTTTCGCTTTCGTGTCAAGAAATCAGTCAAAGTTGACTCCGTCTTAGTGCGGTAAAAGGGGCAGAGCGCCAGGAGCTGGATTCGTCGGTATCAAATGGTGGCACCACATCTGTTGGAAATGGCAGTTTAATGGCCGCACTTGATGCGGGATGTGACCGCACTCTGTGACCGCTGAGGTATACGTACGCACTAATCAAAGGACGCGCACGCTCTGAAAATGTTTTCACCCCTTTGTTTTTCTTTCCTTCTAACCTTTGCTCGCTTCACACCTTCCTGTACACAACTTTCCTCAAGCCTTTCCTTTCTTCAAGTCACCACAATCAATCACGATCTTCATCACCACTTAAGCGGTTTCAGTCCACTGCGTAAAACCCTCACAGCAAATCATTACCTCTGCAGCCCAGATTTTCAACATCCATCCTTTTTCCTTGACACCACTGTCAGCTATCACGTCATCATAATACTGTAAACCGATGCGCCGGACTCATGGCTGATATCCGCTGTTCTCCCCTAATTTATAACTAAACTAACGCGAGATGGATACTGATATCTGTGTCTGCGAGTCATGTCGGATCGAGCGAAGAAAGAGGGGGAGAAGCGAGGCTTAACGCTGTATTTACTAGTACCAGTAATTCATATACGTGCCGGCACATACTGTATGTTATATAGGAGAAAGTTTTCCCACATGATGTTTCGTATCCAATTTATTCAAGTAGATGTGAAGGGGAGGAAGAAGAAACTGGGGAGGAAGAAGGAATAGCAGTTATGGTACTGTACGTGACCCTTGACCGTCAGTGATGGACAGCTAGCCTAGTGCCAATGCTGTCAACCCGCCATCTGGTCGAGCGACATTGGTAGTTGTTGCGGGGGGGTACTGTAGTGGCGCTTGGAGCCAGTTTTTGCGGTAGTTTGTTTGGGGGTCCGCCCAAGAGCATGGTACGGAAGGTCTTTGGACGGATTATCTGAAAAGATTTTCCAGGGTTTTACTCTTCAACCCAGGAGAACTCTATACCTAAACCGGCAGAAGCATCCATTAGCGAGCTGGGCATTACAAGTAGTTTTTCCAATCGTTAAGTCAACGAAAAATGTACTGGTACAATGTTAAAATAGTTCATGAAATTTTGCAGTGAAATTATCACAGAATTCAGAAAAATGCCATTTTTCGGCTGTGCCAAACAAGGCTGATGTTTTCAATAATAATATATTTATTTTTGCCTGGTTTTAGTTTTAGTTACTGGAGGGAGGTTCGATAGGGTTGAGTGTTTGTGGTGTCGATGATCCTGGAGAGGTATGATATTCAAGAGGCCTTTCAGTCCTCTCTTTTCCCTTATAGATTGTGCTGCTTTTACGACGAAGGTGGAGACAACAACAGCAGGCACGAGTGGGGACCCGGACGCCAGGTTAGCAAATTGTTTTCTCGCTTCCTTCTAATTATTATATTTACTACGGTATTATTTCCTTTATTTCCTGTGTTTTCCCCTGTCACTCGCTTTTCTCTGCCATAGCTTGGTCTGGATTGATGGAGCCTGAGATGGAAAAGCAACCTAGGGCTGTATGCTGGGGTTGTGGCATCACAATGGTTGATTGTGTCAAGGACTTTGTTTATTGCATGATCTTGTGCATTAGAAGATAATAGGAACCATGGGGATGGATTTCGTGCCTCATTGTTATTTTCGTGGTCTGCCATATTTCCTATGTCTTTTCTACTTCTGGCAATCATGGAATGTTGGGGGGGGACTATCCATATAGGAGTCCGTTCTCTCCAGTGGTTAGAGCAGGATAACATGCTTCTTTTATCTTTTACACATATCCCTACTTCTATTTGGCACATGAAATGATTTAATGGAGCAAAAAAAAAAACTCTACTCGGCAATCCCCCGCAGTCCCTTACGCTAATTTGTCTTACATTGTCGGTACTTGTAGCGTTGTTGGCACCTGAGTGCCTTGTGCCATGCCGATGTGCCCGACACGGCACTACGAAATGCCAGAGTGTGGTGACATTAGCTGATGGTACTACCTAGTACAATTCAATTATTGCAGGCTGGTTTCTGTTATTGAGGAAGCAAATATTCATGTTCTTCAGCACAGTGAGAACTCAGAAGGATTGTGAATGGGGGATATTCAATATGAATTGGGCTTGTAGATAGTTACTGTTTTTTCTTCTTAAAAAGTCATTTCATTCGTACATGTATTGCCTGGGCACTACTCGGGGGTGGAAGTGGGTGCTCGGACAGACAGGGCTAGAAAATGTATGTATCAGCATAAATTTTCTAACCCCTATCTGTCCAATCACCCACGTTCCCCGCGCGTACATAGTGCCGTTCCGAGCACATCAATCTGAAGGGTTGTGCCAACAACGCCAACTTGGAGAAAGACCGGACGACACAACGCCGTCCACAGAGGTCCGCCTTCAGGATGGACGGACTGCCCGGCTGAGAACACTGCATCCTGCCAACTCCCTCGGGAAACCCGGTAGGAATGATTCTAGAGGCTTTGGGAGACACATCTCAGTCGTTGTCAAAATTATTTAGATTTCGCAACCAAGTAGATTCCAGAAACCTTCTGGCAGCAGATACTACTCCAAAGCGAGATTTGAGCTTGTAGATAGCATAGTGCAGTAGGTGAGAACAGAAATAATCGAGCCACACTGCTCAGATATCAAGCTGGGAAGCACATGGGGAGTACGATATGGCAATTCTTCTAGTAGCCTCAAGTGGAACCGTGAGGTCCCCGGGGCTGTCTATCTCTTGTATGATATGTTCTTATAAATTATGGTAGATACAGCACCGACACGATATCTGCAGAATCTAGTCGTGAAGAAGATAATACGGGGCCATTCCCATAAAGAGAGAATACCTGTTATCGCTGTTTGAGGCAGCAGAGGGAAGGGAGTCTGGCGGTATGTTTTCCCTTTAGGGAAGTTGGAAGAGCAAGAAAGCACTTGATTCTGATCACGGGGGATGGCAAAGTACCGTATAATCTAGCAAAAGTCGGACTAGAGCTTAAGCGAAACTAAAGCAACCGAGCCAACAGGAGGGCGCGAAGAAGGCGAATTCGCCACAGTTTAAACATATACCGTTAGACCACGGTGGTCGGACAGGTGCAAGAAAATGCGGAGTAGCGTCAATCCGACTTTTTTCCAGATTATACCAGATACGGTACCCGGGTGTGGACGTGGGTGATCAGAGAGACAGCGATTAAAAACCCCGGGGCTATGATACTTGTACCTATAATTTTGATCCCTGTCTGTCCTATCATACCCGAGTACGGTATGTGAATTGGTCCTACCGGACCCCGGACGATAGAGTGATGGCGCCCCACGTGGAAGCGAAAGTTCGAAGCGAGAAAAGCTCCTTCACAGCAAGAAGTTCATACCATTACCTATTCGTTGTCTTTCTCAGGCACTGCCCCGGGACCAAGGCTTCCGACTCCTGGCTTCTAACTTAGGTTTTTTTATGCACGGGGGTGTTGTTACTCTACTGCCTTCCAAGTGATCCCAATTATAAATCAGCCACTCTAGCGTTTGTATGGCGCATCCAACCTAGCGTAGAATGCGATCTCGTTCTATTTAGAGTAGGGTGCGCAATCCAAACTTCCCCACACTCATGATTAGCATTAATCTAAACCTCACTGGCTAAGCAGGCATCTGTATCCCCTGCAATCTGCTGCCAGGACTCACCCTATACTAGGGTAGGGAACAGTTAACCTGAACTTACTGCACAGGGATACGGTATATTTTGTTGGTTAGCCTTAAATAACTGCTCAATCACTTCTTACCGGGCCCTGTACCATATTATACAAGTTACAGGCATATAACCCGAACACTTGAGTCCGAATTTTGTATGGGCGGCCAGATACTCACAGACAATTTATCATACAATTTTTTATCCTTGTGTTCGGGTTCTATATGCCAGTAACTTGTACACTTTGTTGGGTTGGAATTAAAGCTGATACCCGACTGTCTTTCCCGATCTAAAGAGCTTAAGGCTTCGGTAACCCTGGCAGAATGGTTGCCTGAAAAGTGGGCTTGTTTACCAATGGCTCTTAGATGAACTATATCTCTCTCCTCCACCTCGACCTTTCTTACATTTGCTGGTCGCCTATGAGATAAGCATAATTCCCCCATATTCCCAACAATGTCAAGTCTGGTATGTCATTGGACTCTGGCCTAGTATAGGAAGAATCTTTGCTAACTAGTACTACCATTTCTAGCAGAACATGGCCGACCAACATTTGCGAAGCGTGCCCGAGGCAGTAAATCTAGAATTACCATCTGAGTGCGACACTAGCCCCGAGGGGCTTCACACTCCTGAGTCCGGACAAGGGTAATCAAAAAGAGCCTGATCGAAATAGTAACCCCGAAACATCTAAGGGAAAAATATGGGGAATGAAACGCAAGGTTTTCATGATTGTATTAGGGACCATCGCCATCCTTATCATCGCCGTGGCAGCCGGAGTTGGGTGGGGAGTGGCAATGACTATTGCAAAGAGTAAACGGCAAAATTCACCCTCACCAACATCCCCTTCGTAAGTTTCCCGGAATTTTAAAACCCAGTAGAGTTCATTGATAAATAGTGCTGAGGTTAATATGGAACATTGGTCACTAACATCCAGCAGCCACATCACCCCAGGAGCAACTGCTACTATCTCCGCCTCTTCATCTGCTACTCCTGCACCACCTGCAGTTCTGCACTGGGGCGCTACTAGCAATAACACTCAATCTTTCTACAAACTCCTGGATGGTACCATCAAATTAAGAGAGTTCGATGGATCGACCTGGAAAAGCCACCCACAGGAGTTAAAGCTAGAGTCGATTCCGGAATTGTTGCTGTAAGCTGGTTGGAGGAGAATTCAACGTCAGCGGTATGTACAGCATTCATAACTCGACTACTCCCCATTCTACTATAACACTTTGCTTTAGGTACGAGTGTATACTGTGGATGAAAAAAACTTTTTGGTGGAATCTGGTGCGAGCAGCGCCAACCTAGGATCATGGTCGAGCAGACAGATACCAAATGAAAGCCCGGTCGAGGTCGGACAGGGAAGTTACTTGGCAGCCTGCACCTGGCTTAACGACAAGGACCAGCTCCTCAGAGTTTTTTACCAAGACAAACGAGGACTCGCGCAGCAGGTAAGCTAGGACGGTCATTCCTGGGGGAAAGGCCCATCACCGGGGATATGAGACTTTCTGTAGACAAGGGATGGTACTGGGTTGGCAGTCGCCCTAAGTTATTCCCCGACACCAACGAACAGAGGACAGAATTATATTGCCAAAGTACAGATGGAAAGTTAGTTTCTTGGGATCACAAACTAGCAGAATCGGAGTAACGCCTTCCTCCGGGCTATCTTCGAGAATGCATGTGAGATCTCCATCAATAAACTTTATTCAAAAAGCAACCATAGACGACGGATCTGTACCAAACGAGACACATCTCACTGTGCAGACCAACAGACCAGGCGACATGTCACTACGAATGGACTTCATCTGGGATGAAAAATCGAAGGGATCTGGTGGGAGCAGGAAGAGGATGGAGGAAATCGGCATCATCGGAGCACCGAGCGCAGTGATCCCAAGAGTCCTGACAGGCCTGTAGGCACCTACAAGGCTCCACGAGCGCCCCGGGTATGTGCCTCATGCCAATGAGCAAGAGGGTCCATCCCTTGGGAATGATTGCAGTCTAGGAGGGTGATAGCAGGTCCCGGTAGTCCCATACTGATCGGTAACTCTCGGGCGGTTCCCGCAGAGCACGCCCGTAACCTTGCGGAGAGGACAGATGCCAAGATGCTCACCCGCCCCTGGCATCCTTTCAAGAGCTGTAGTCGGTTTCATCCAGACCCGAAGATGGACGAGCCGGGCTCTTGGGTCATTAACCAAGCGTTGCTGCAATACCGTACTCTAACAGCGTTCGAGTCTCCTTCCAGTACAAGACTTAGTGCCTCACGACCGCTGTCTTGAACCGCATGACGAACAAGTAAGGATTCAGTTGGGTAGTATAGAGCCTATGCCTATAGCGGAAGTTCCTATCATCCGTTACCTAGAGAAATGCTATGGGATGTATGATATTCATTTGTCGGAGGAAGTTTCGGACTATTTTATTGAGTTTCCTTTCTTCTGTCTAATGTCTAAAACCCCATCTCGAAGTATTGAGAGTGTTTTTCAGCGTTTTGTTTGTTTGAAAGGGGCAGCATTTTTTCATCTAGTTCACGGATTTAGCGAGAAAATCTTCAATAGTCTCTCAAGCTTCTATATCGTAAGAACCGGAATAATTGCACCTCGCTCAGGGCTTTGGAGTTGCTTTTACTAGTATGGTACAGCACTTTTCTATTTATTTATTCTGACTTAAGCTGTTAGTTTTCGTAGTGCTCTCTCCCCTTATCCAAGAGAGGGAATCCCGGACGTCTGAAATCCATTTCAACAAGCTCAAAAACCAACCCACCCACACATCTCCCAGTGCTCAAAAAAACCCCATTGCACATATCTCCTCAATTTCCATGCATCCCCATCCTGCGTGTAACCCGAACTCGATCGCTTGGCTTACCCACTCCCACTGAAACGCTCCGTCATGTACTCGAGCAGAGCCTTCCGGTTGCCTAGCTCCTCTCACTCGCTAGTTGCAACAGAAGTGCTACGATCTGTACTGTATTGTACAACCTAGCCCACTCCTTTCATAATACTACTATCATGACATTTGTAAAATGGGCCGCTGCTGCAAGCCACCAAAATTTTAAGGGCCCCGTAGAAAAATTTGTCTGTGTGCAATGGCAGTCCATTTTACTTGTACAACCTAAGGGCGTTACCTGTATAGCAACGTGTCGCTAGCAACCAACCTCTCCCATGCGGGCAAAGTTGTCAGAACGGCGCTTAATGATACGACAGAAGGGAGCTTGTTTCTAGGATCCCATTGAGTAACAGAGGGCACAATTCACTTCTTGAGGATAGGACGGTAGGCGGTTTTTTTCACCTTTTCCTTCTTACTTTTTTTCCTCCTCACAACGCAGATGGTCACTAGTGTCATGCAAAGTTTATGAGCACAGGTACAGGAGGCGCTTAGGGTCATCGACTAACCAACAGTTTTCGTCGGTGTTTCCCAACAACCGTAGGATCGATTTTCAAGCCACCAGGCAAGGTATGCCTTCCAGGGCATGAAAAAACACCATCCAAAAACCCTCTTCTTGTAATGATGGCATATCCCGTACTAATTATAGTTGCCCCTTTAACAGTGTTGTTTCTAAGTTTCTTGCACCATCTCACAAGAACTACCACCATCACAATAGCTGCTTCACCAGCCGTTGAAACATTATTGGGCCCCTCCCTCGGCCCAGCGCCGATCTCCTGACCCTATTTAAATCATTGGATAAGGTTTCTCCTGTAGGTAAATTGGGTATCGTAGGACTAGTTCGCGAAGTGTACTGTGCGATGTGCACCCTGCCACCACCAAAGAGCGAAGTGCATATAGTTCTATTGGCAGATGTAGGGTTTGGTAGCCTCGTGTTTTGTCTTTCAGTTGTGCCTCTAAGCTTGAACAGGGCGTAGGCAATGGTCTGGGCGGGTAGTACTCGTATATGCTCCACTCACGCACAGAAGATGACAACACCTAGGGTGTAACGCTTGATATCGCCTGAGCTTCCAGACATGGCATTGGACTATATCCCGTAATATATTATACCGGTATGATATGAGACGTTATCAGTATTACCCATTTATCTAGTTACAACACACAGCCCCTATGATCAATTGGCCCAGCAACCACCCGATATCATAGCAAAGGGGACGGGAACTGTTGCCGGGCACCCATTTGAGTACCCGTGCTCCCCATCTAAGAATTGCCTTCCCCTCTGTTGTAGTACGTGTTGGAAGCTGTTTTCTACTAAAGAAAAATAGTGTCTAAACAGCGCGAAGCTAGTTGGAGTGAACGAGCTGGCAAACTCGGAGAAGACAAATGCTAGCAGCAGCTCACGACGTGAACTCCAAGGTCGACACCCGAGTATTCCTCTGTTTACCGGTCAGCATTCCTAATGAATCGACCTTTCCAATATGCAGCAGCCCATTAAACATATTGTCTCCTCCTCAGCCCGCCCCTCAGGCTGCAAGAGATTGAAGTAAAAATTCATACAAATGCGAGATGAGATAATACACATGGGAGCAAGTAGGGAGGCTCGAGGTCTCGAGTGGGGCTTTGCTAGTCGTATAGTACGAGAGTAACAAGCGTGCAAAGCACTGATTCTGTTTTAAACCACGGAGAATCTCTCATTAAACACCTAAGGAGTAAGAAACACCTCCTTTGAAATCTACCAGCAACCCGGGGAGAGACACACTACCCACCCATTACCGTATCCACTGATGAAATTCGCTATCCCTGTCCCAGGATGTGTTATTTCAGGTCCAGTTAGAGAGCGGAATTAGGCTTCAAATGGCATTTCCCATTGGCTACTTCAGACCAACTTGAACCAGCGAACCATAATCCATCGTTTAGGCCGAAATCTGGGGCAATAAAATATCTTACTGGGCCGGAAATAACATATCCTGGGACGGGGATAGCGAATTTCATCAGTGGATGCGGTAAAATCCCGAAACCGGGCTTCCAGTAGGATAAATATTAGCTCCCAGGTTGACATTCCATGAAATACCTAGCTAGCGCAGTGGTTAATACTCCTGTCGCAATTAGCAGGAGCCCAGGAGTTCAATCCATGCTAACAATCAGTTATTATTGAACGATCTGTCATGTAGGGCAGGATAATTAAAAAAATCCTGCCCTATGGGGACTAGGAGTTTGGAGAACGTAGCCTTCATCAATAGGGCTGTGGGGTTTATCAATCCTGCGACGAGGAGGTAGAATCCGACTCTAGACCTCAAAGGTTGGCGATTGGTTGGTAGGTATGATAGCAGAAGCGAATGCGAGGGGGTCCGGCCAAGCAAGAAATATGAAAAATAAAAGAAATAAAATATCTTATATATCATTATAATAATATTATATTATATAAAAATAAGAATACAAAATTAAAAAAATAAAACATTTGTTTCTTTTACCTGGGGAAGGCAGCTGTTATCCCTGATTGCCTTATATACATGGCTTTCTTTCTTAGTAAAGCGAGGTAGTACTAGTGCGCAGTGTACTGTACGAGTACAGAGGCGATTTCCCATGTTGCCAGATGTTTAGCCAATGCTTCACACCAGGCGCAGTAGTCTCAACGGTCCCAGACAGCATCCGCAAGTGGCCGGGCTGGCCTGCAGATAGCAGGCAGATGTACAGCCAGCACGGCCAGGTTGTTGGGAAGCCTGCAGGCTTCATGGATCTCAGCCAAGATCTTGAGGTAACTTCAGATATCTGTGAGTATCTCGAGATATCTGCCTGTATCTTCAGGTATCCTCAGGCATCTCTAAATATCTGCCGATGTTAGCCACCTATTGCCAAAATGTTGACTAGTCATATATGGAATATGCTGGAAGCCTACCATTGCCGGCACCCACCCATGAAGCCTGATGGCTTCTCCAAAGCCTGGCTTACAAAGCTCAGGTTAGTCTCACCTTGGCTTACCCAAGCTGGAATGTAGCCTGGCTATATGCCGGCCTACCTGACCACTGACAAATACTGATTACTACTGGCTCTCTGCCACTTCGAAAAAACAAATCAAGAACAAGAAAACTTTCACAGATATTCATTTTATCATCTGGTTGTAAGGGCTAACCCTGCATAGTACCAGCCCCTGGAACGTATATGCTCTAACCTATAGTAGCCTTTTTAAATATAAATGGTGCAGGAAGTATCAGAGGGTGTTTGGCACGCCATTATTTGAAATAATCATTATTACAAAATGCATTTTGAACTAAATTATGTGCAGAGATGATTGTATTCTTTAGCACAATTATGTGTTCAAACGATAGTTTTTAGTTGTTTGGATACATGTGTTCATATCATTTTTTCAAATAACAAGTATATCAAGCAACAGCCTGCCAAACACCTCCCTTGCCTTCTAATTCACCTTCAATCACACGGAAAGATAAAATGCATCTCACTAATTCATAAATGTAAGCCACTATTTTTTCTGCAGTATACTTATAGATTCAGATACATGATACAACCTGGATGGCAAGAACCATCGCCCCTCTCGAATGTGCTAGTGCCCCCAGTATGATTTTCAGTTAAGAAAATAATGGCATCTCTGAAGGACGATGGCTCTTCCCACCAGAATATTTTGCTAGTATAGAATCAAGCTGCAAAAGGCTACTGCGTTACAAAGTAAGAAAGCCCTAGATTAATGACAAATAAGCAAATTTTATTCTACTATTATACACGTATCAGGAAGTTAACTCCCTTGATTACTCACATCAGACTCAGGTTCCCAATCGATTCTCAATTCCTCAACTACTCGTAGGTCATCCCGGGTTCTAAGACAGGTAATGGCATCTCCGGTTGCGCTACAGCTTTCTAAAAGAACTTAGGCTGTGAACTGGATAGCCGAAACTTCATAAGCAAAGCCGAAGCCACTGGTGAAGAGTCTTAGTCCTTGCATGGTGCAATCGGGGTAGGAAGACAGACTCCGAGTCCAGGTTTCGCATTCCTCGTTTTCCAGTCTTTCGTAATACTGAACCGCTATGTAGCATGGTACGATTGTTCGACGTCGGACCCACAAAAACAGTTTCGAGCAACGTAAAATATCAGGCCTTGTGATTCTAATTCCACCTCGAGAGCAGGGAGTTGGAATAAAATAGCCAAAGACCTCCTCATCCTCCCAATTGTAGATTTTGGAAGCACAAGTCGTTAGTCCGTTTCCGGCATTACCGCGATCCTCAACATGGAGTGACCACTGGTGAATATTTCTAGGAAGTCTCCAGACCAGAATACCGTAGCCATTCAACTCTTCATTGTCCATCGAAACACTCCCCTGAACAATGTTGATATCTCTACCATCAGACAATAGATGTAGAATATTCAAATCCAAATACTTAAAAGCGGTATTTTCTCTAGCAGTGATGTCCTTCCGATCATACGAATAGTTAATCAGCAAGAAATTCATAACACGCCTAAAAGCCACATTAAGCACATAGCAGACTGGGTCCTACCTTATAACCTATTGCATTACAGAATAAAGTATCGGCTGAATCCACCAATTCCACTTCTTCCCATAGATTCCCTCTCCCGTGTGATATTTGTAGAGATCAAACTCACAATCAATAAGGGCAAAGATTTCGGGACTGGATAGTAGATAATCAAAAATGCCGTCCAGTATTACGGTGCCGTTCATAAGCCATCTGTTGTATCTGATCCTGTTTTTCAAGTTTTGTGCTTATCCGAACTAATACAACTACCTGTTCTAAGAAGTGCTTGCTCAATTCAGGCAGCTCTTGAAAGGAAAGGACGACTGAAACTAAAAAACCTTCTCAGTAAGTATTCGGCACAGTATCAGCCTAGGTAAGAAGATACTCATTAACAACCTACCTTGCAACTATCCTCTCCAACTCCTTCCCATCTTCCAACACTAACACTCGCGCTTCTAATGACTCTAATAATACCACTACCCTCTACCTTGTGCCTTCAGTTAGGAAGTAGCCAACAAGGTAGAATTCAGAGGTAACTAGGCTCAGAATATTTGAAACAATGAATTGATTGTAAGGAAGGATCGCAGTTGATAATTCAGTAAAGGTAAAGAAGTAAAGTGTAGTCAAATTTCAAAGAGTTTAACTTATAACTTGATGACTTGTTATATTGTTAAGATTTCTTCTCCGCTCTCTGCTAATTAATCAACCACCTGGGAAGAGGCTTACTATTTATTCTAATATTTATAGTACTTCTACCTTACTAGTTAACAAGTATCTTTTTAACAACTCAGTTTGCCAGAACACAGTGCGAACGCCATTTGACCCTGAAAAATTGTTCTTCTCAACTCGAGAGTCCCATAAACTGGTATTTTTATCCAGAGGGTGTTCCCACTCGGCCAGTGGACAGTCTTCGATCTTTTCATCATAATAGACTATATATCAATATGCGGCTCAATCGCCTACATACCAATAGTAATAGAATACTATGGATTCATTAGTTCCAAGTTCAATATCCGGCTATCAAAGCCTTATGTAGTTCTATGCATATGCAACTAGAAAACAAGTCGTGCAGTATTCTCTAAATAAAATTCCAATCAGCTAAGTATTTCTTGAAAGATGCACCTGTTCAAGTATCCTGAGTTGTCTCACAGATGCCTCCAGGAGGCTTATAACGTGTGGTACTTAGATTCTGATATATGGTTATTCTCTTAAAATGACTTACCCCGCTTTTCAGTTCAGATAAGCAATTCCAACTCGGGTAATACCTTCCTTCAGCCACACCCAAACTACCCTAATTAACACTCGCATATCGTACTACCACTGTTGATCCTTCAGAACATTTTGCAATATACTGGTAGGCATTTCCACTTCTCACTTCACCGTCATTCCAGCAACATGCTTTTCCTTTATTTTTATTTCTCGTGCACATCTATCGCTAACAAACCACCCTCAACCACATCGATAGCCTGGGCACTAGAGTCAATTTTATTAGTCAGATAATCAATGAAGAAAACAAGAGGGTAGAAGTTAGATTGTTTAAATATTAGAAAAGTACTCAATAACAGCATTAATACCTCGGCTCTAAATTGAGGTAAAATCTGTCAATACAGAGGTCAGTGCTGGTTCTATCGTACCGGATCAAAGCTGATTGGTTTACCCGGCATCCCTGAACCAGAATGCCAAGAATGCCAAGAATTCACCAGTCCCATTTCACTCCCGGGAGTCAAATGAAACGCCTCAGCCCCAATTGACTCCCGGGAGTGAGCTTCTTGCGTCCCCCCTTTTACTCCCGGGAGTCAACTGCAAAGCTACCCACACCACCAATTGGCTCCCGGGAGTGAAATTCACACCACCCATTCACTCCCGGGAGTCAATTGAAATGCCTCAGCTCCAATTGACTCCAGGGAGTGAACCTCTCACCTCCCCCCATTTCACTCCCGGGAGTCAACAGCAAAGGGTCCTGCATCACCGGTTGACACCCGGAAGTGCGATATCTCTCACTGGGGGTGTAAAACGTACCTTCTGAATATCCTGATTCTTTGCAATCCCTTCCCAATCCTTCAGTTCCGAATCCTACCACCAATCTTCCCACTAGGATTCTCGAACTCGTATCTATACTCTCGCAGCCGTAGTATTCTCCCTATTTTCGCGTATAGTAAGCCCTCAGTTATCCCGAGTTGTTGTTCCAGATCACCAGCAGTATGGCTTCACTGTGAATGCCTGGCGATAGTTCAGGCAAGTAGTGTGCGTTTGGTAGGTTCGGGCTGAAGGAATCCCGTAAAAATTGGGAAAACACAGAATACGCTAGCAAGGGCAAAAAAGGTGTGGCAAATCGTGATACCTTTTAGAGGAAATTAAACTGCCAAAAGAGACGAAATTCTGGGGCTTGGGTGGCAATCATGAAAATATTATTACCCCTTGAAGCAATTTCTCTTCCAACAGCCCTTTCTTGCCCTTGCTAGCGTATTCTGTGTTTTCCCAATTTTTACGGTATGCTGCGCATATTTGGGGGGCGTTGTCGTAGGCGGAATATTCCGTCAGGTTAGTAAATATTTCGATTATACGGATCGGAGATCTTCAGATGCCTGCAAAAAAATACCTGTAGCTATCCAAAGATGACTGTAGATATGTGAAGATGCCGGAAGATATTCGAAGATCAGGACAGATATTGGAATATTCCTGCCGCTATCGGCTTTTTATCCAAGATATGCTCGCGGCACCGGAAATAAAGAGTGTTATGATAGGTTTCTGATATCCGGGTTGGGCGAGACAGGGTAATTTCCGGTTTTCCTCTATCACTCAATTTGTTTCTGAATGAATATAGAATAGACCGACTTTCGCGAATACTCCCCTTATATTCACTCGGGGTGTGATATGAATGCGATTTCTGTGTATTATCGTTAGGGTTGAGTGCGGCTTTCCAACAGCAAAGTCATGTCAGTCCCTGGCCACCCACCGACTTCCGGTGCTTTAGCCCTGGTCCTAATGCACAGAAATAGTATTCTGCGTATGATATTAAGGTTCGGGTTGAAAATGGCGGCATTCCAATAATAATCACATATTATCACTCAAATGCGTCCAGATAGCTGTGTTGGAAATAGCGGTTTGATGCCCGCACTCTGTGGCCGCAGAGGCATACGTATGCACTAGCCAAAGGACGCGCAAGCTCTAAAAATGTTTTCACCCCACTTGTTTTTCTTTCCTACACACCTTTCCTCGCTTCACACCTTCCTGTACACAACTTCCCTCACGCCTTTCCTTTCATCAAGTTATCATCAATCAATCATGATCCTCATCTCCACTTGAGCGGTTTAAGTCCACTGCATAAAATCCTCACCGTAAATCACTACCCCCGCAACCCAGATTTTCTGTTGGAAATGATCCGCGGTCGGCCGAGTTCTTTAAGCGGTAGAGAGAATAAAGTGTTTGCAGACTGCTTGATGGGTAGAGATACTGTGGACAGAACTTCACTGAGAGTGAAGACAAGAGCGAGATTCAAAGGGAAAATGAGAGTCGTGTTAAGAGCAGTTTTGTTGGTTTAGTTTACTGTGTAGAAAGAACTTGTTGAGTTGAGTTAAGAGAGAAAAGAAAAGCGAAACGAAACAGAGTTCAAAGAAGACCAGTGAGCCCCATAGCCGGTTTCAACCAAGCTAAACGTATGACTAAGCTTCGGCGAACAAGTCGGAACAACAATCTGCCGTCCTGCCAGGTCCCGTCAGAAAGGCTCTGGTGCAGGACTTGCCGCCCTCGAACGCCGGTCCGGTGCCCCCAGTAGCGCCCGAGAGGGGTCTCCATCATTCCTGGACCAGACCTCAAGGCAAAATGTGGTCAGGGTCCATACACGTGACTTCCTGTGTTTCAACCCTAACCCTAATACGCAGAAATGGCTTTCGGCGTATTAAGGTTAGGGTTGAAACATGTGATCACTCGGCTTGAAACTTTACTTCCGGAAGTAAAGTTTTTCGGGAGAGTGCTATGGTGAGGGAACTCTGTAGTCGGAACGGGCGGACATTCATTCTGGGTATTGATAGTAGGTTAATTTACCAGGACTGGCATCTCTTATAGGTTAATGTATTGGGCAAATATCAATTAACTGTCCGCCCTAAGGAAGTTAACTGTATTTAGCCTATTGCGGACATTTATCTCTCTTTTAGCCTGGGTTGCCTAGCCTCTTGACCTAGCGATTGCCTGGGCACCTGCAGGCTTTGACGGCCGTTAACCAGTTAAGCCGGACTGACCCAGGGTATTCAAAGCCCTGGCCGGACTGGCCGCTTGGGAACACTGCATGTTGTCAGCCTCCGTCCTGGAAACCTCAGACAAATTGGAATGGGGGACTCTGTGTGGGCTACTGCATTCATAAATCATATCAAAGTCATCCTCTTTTTATCACTCCATAGAGCATCGCACATATCCGTTTGCTCCTCCGCGCGTGTTAATAGCCACCACAGTCCTTTGATTCTGCGTGCTTTTTCCGACGGATATATCATCATCCTGCCAACGAAACCGTAGCCTGTGCATCTAGATTAGTACCGAACCACTTCTAATATGTTGGATCCTAAAGAAAGGCCTTCACAAAAAGGAGGGGACAAAAGCGCAATCACTGTGGGCTCTAACCGCAGCGGCGGAATATGGAAGAACGAGAGACTACCGTAAAAATTGGGAAAACACAGAATAAGCTAGCAAGGGTAAGAAAGGGCCGCCGGAAGAGAAATTGCTTCAAGGGGTAATAATACTTTTCATGATCGCCACCCAGCCCCAGAATTTCGTCTCTTTTGGCAGTTTAATTTCCTCTAAAAGGTACAAGTATCACGATTTGCCACACCTCTTGTTTACCCCTGCTGGTGTATTCTGTGTCTTCCCAATTTTTACGGTAGTTGGCTACCCTGTTTCTAGCTAAGGACAGACCGGGAGGTATATCCCTGACTAACAATAACAAAACACTCCCATAACACAACTCTCAAGCAACACACTAAGCCCACAAATCCTAATCTCTAGCGATCCCAAGCAGTTCATAACCATCCAGATATCCCATGATCTTCCATGCTCCCGTATACTTAGTGGTATAGGGTATGAAAGGAATACTATGGAACTAAACGCACAATACCTAATGCCCAATGGCAATAAGCATCAACAAAGCCATGAAACCAATACTCTATGCCACTAGGCATAGGACGTGAGAAATAACAACCCACTACTAAGTGCCTAATGGCCGCATGCCTATAACTGTATATCTTCTAGCCGTATACCCGCATACCCGCATATCGGCACAATTGCACAACGGGATGCCCTATAGGCAATCCAACACAATAGAAAGTGTCACAGTCTACCCGAACAGTCAAGCCCGAATGGGAAACTTTCAACTCGGATGAACCCATCTCATCACCAATCATTCCCTCCCTCCACGGGCTATCTTGCTGCTTCATGCACCACCAAATACAGGATACCTGGTGGACGTAGAGTGGCAGTTCGATACCAGCAGCTCGGACAAGTTCCGCCGGTGTGATGTGTGAAGGGTCATGGCGCATGACTGGGCAGATCACTCGACACCACTCGAGCTCATCCCACTGTGCCACCGCCGTCTGTTCCTGAGCTAGACGAATTCTGACCTCGTAAGTTTATGATAACCTTATCTTAATGTATTATATGGGGTGCATGGGTTATTGACGGTATGAAATAAGGAAATTACCTATCGTCTGCTGACAGTGTTTCATCGGCTGCTGTGCTGACCACCGCTTACTTCCTCATACAAAACCCACCAATCAGCATTTGCTCGGATGGACCGTGATGCCCGCTAAGCTAAATCCTAATTTCTCAGAAAGCATTCAGAATCAGAATCCTCTGTCGGGAAATTTCCTGAAAACATACCATGGCAGGGGCTATACATAGTTGAAACCAAGCAGAGCCGAGAACCGGTTCAATGCTTGGAAGGGATATCAACTGATGGTTGGTTGTTTTCATCGCAGCCAGAGCAGTCAGATACACATGTGGACTTTGTACCAGTGCTTGCTGCAGTAAGGTGTGAAATGCCTCATTGGGGTCTAGATTGTCCGACGGTGTAGCAAACCGGTCAAAAGGCGCAGCTGTGTTAGGGTGATTGCGGAATTGAGAAGCACAAAGTTTGCTGAAAATATGGTCAGTTCCAGGATCGCGAGGATCTGCACAGAGGGGAGGCACTACAAAAAGATCTCGACCAACCAGAATGCCACTTCCTACAACCCGAGAATCCAGCAACACCGTCCTAAAGCTATACCACCTGTGAAGCCCTATATAAAAGTGATGCACACTATTATGTAGCTTCCCGTGCCCTGCTGCCCCTATTTCGTTCGTCAGAAATAGGGTTTACAGATGTTATCCCAAGAGGTCGATCAGAATAGAAGCTGTGATGGTTCGGTGGTGGGAGGGTGCAGACTTTGGAGTGGGGACCAGGAGCAGAGACAAGGGGATACCCGTACGGTAATGTCCTGACACTTGTGAACACAACTGCCATCGCATACTGGCAAAAAACCAGCCGGAGCCTCAGGATCTGCTGGTATGCAATAGCCGTTGTGTTCACAAATATCAGGACATTACGAGTAGAGAGCTTGGAGTACACTCGGGAAGGTAGGGAGGGAGACGGAGAGGGAGGAGGGGCACTACTTAAGCTGTGCGCAGTGGCTTGGCGAAAGCCTGTAGCCGTAATATCTCGAATAATCCACTACGGTACTCGTTCCCGACATGAAGAACCTGAACATCTGTGTCCGAATTTGGTATGGACACTCAGATACGCAGGCAATTTGCCATACAAAATTTTGATCCCCGTGTTCAGGTCTTACATGTCGGGAACATGTACAATTTCAAGTACTAGTACAAGTACTGTACAAGTAGCAAAAAATCCGTGCGTATCACAAATTCACCACTCGTATTTCCTGATACTTGTTGCCTGGAACAAGTACTAAACGCACTCTAACGAAAGGAAAATACGGTACTGGAGGTTGAGGGGAGCTTACTATCGGAGTACCGGTACCGTACAGTACTGTACTCAGGACTCTTCAATTCTATGGACCCAACTGTCTTGGTTTAGTGTGTATCATGCGGGGGACATGGATCTTGGATGAACAAGCACGCTAATTCTAGCAGTGCTAGTTTTGGTGTCCAGAGAAAGGTGGGCTGAGTGTATGACGGTTGCTCAATCACCACGCCAGCCACTGCAGATGAGTGGTTACCACACACTGGCCAAATCGGCCTGGACACCAAAAACCCGGCTTGTTTCCATCATCCAAAACCTTGGTCCTTTGCCTAATATTCATTTAATGAAAAAAAAGAGCCTATGGGATAGTAACCCCTAAGCAGTTCCATAGCGAGTTTCCCTCAATTACACACTTGCCTTCGTTGAGGTGTGTTCACTGGTAATTCAACATAATACATGGTTGGTTTTAGATTCCTGGCACCATGAACTCCCTGCCGTGGTGAAAAGCTGTGTGACGTGAGAAAATATGAATGCCTGTATCTGGCCCTGCACGGGTGTTCCCGTTCATCACAGCCGCTAACGTTAAATAAAGCGCCGTGACACAAAGGTTGTCGGGTGTGATAAACCCCCGGTGAAGCTGTGGCAGTGGTACAAGTACTGTAGGCCGTTTCCCAGGTTTGCCGAAGTGTTCCTCACTGTACGGATACCGGCACAGCCTCTAAATGGTCACGAGCGGGGGTACAAGTACTCGTCCCAGGGAAGAACTATTCGAAAATACGAGTTCTTCGAAATTATCCGTTACAACCACGCGAAAATTTTTCACCCTGACACACACCGCATAGCTTTTCCTCACATATCACATTTTGGCACTGCCAACACACCATTTCCTCCAGTATATCCAGGATTTTCCTGAATCTTACTACTCCTCGCTTTTCTCACCACCTTCCTCCCTTAGGTGTGGCAGCCAATCAGGCTCGCTTATCCTAAGGCTTCCAAACACACCAGGAAACAATTGCAAACCATAGTAACTGACTGTTTCCTCCTCGCCATGTCTACCTCTCCTGTCAAGAGAGTCCAGGGGCAACCCAGGGCTCAGAAATCACCATCCCCTGCCCCTGGCCCAGCCTCACCTCGCGTTCTCAACCCAGGATCACCCTTTGGCATGACTCTCAGAGGCTGCCTCCCTACCGGATCCGACATCCTCCACGCCTCCAAGTGCCCAAACAAGGGCATCAACATCCTTGCTCGCACCGTTCTCCCCGGGACTAAATTCCCTGACGTCCGGCTGGAACTGGGTTGTACAACTATGTGCTTCGTACACCTAGGTTCAAAAACCGGCTCAGAAGTCCCCGTTATCGCACCAGCACCCCGCCCCATGGGCTTCCAAACAGCCCTAGCCTCTATCTTCGGAGACGAGAGAGTGAACACGGTAGACGCACAGGCCCTAGCGGAGCTCGCAGCAATGGCCTCTTCATACCAACCCTCCCCGGAAACCCGAAACACCGTACAGATACCAGACTCACAACCAGCTGGAGACACGGTTATGGAAAACACCCCCGCCTCCACCTCCCAAGAATTGATCCCCTTCGTACCGGAATCATCCATACCAGAACTACCCATGGACATGGGAAACGGACAAAAAACCGAAAAGACAGGGCTCGGAGACAGCCAACACGCGCACTCAACACCTCCCCTGTCGTCCATCCTCACCCCATTCTCCGACCCATCACTGCCATACCCGACGTCACCAGAACCCCTCCCGTCTCCCACCAGATTCGCGTCCTCATGGCCGTGTACCGCCTCCCCAACAGGAGGAAAGAAAGCAACCCGAAGCGTACGCTTCTCCTCCCCACTGGCCAGAATCTGGTCACCAAAAGAAATCCCCAACACCTTTTCGGAAGCTGGCAGCAGCATCCAAACAGCCCCCCAGGAGGAACAGGTGACAATAGACCTGTGCCAACTCCTAGACAAAGAAGGAGCTACCCCTGAGAACACCGGACTCTCCGAGGATTTCCTCAACGGCGCTGCCACCCGCAAGGACCTCATCAACTACATGGCGGTCCTTGAAGACAGCATGGAAAAAAAGATGATGGAGATGGAAACACGCATCATCGCCTCCATCACCAAGGCCAGAAACCCGCAGACCCCCAGACCAAACCCCCCCCCCGTGCCCAAAACCCCAGACCCCCTGCCCAAAAGCCAACCCTAGTTCCAGTCCGGAACCCCACCGCTGCCCCTCCCCCAAGAAAAGATAAGGAAGAGGTCAAGGAGAAGAAGAAGGAAGCCTGGTCCGCCATCGCAGCGGCCGGCATTAACACGGACGGCTTCAAACTGGTACAGACCAGGAGGAAAAGCGCGTCCCCAGCATCGGGGGTGGGAAGGAAGAGCGCCCCCTCAGCCCCATCGACCCCACACGCCAGGCAACGCAGGTTGCTAGTCAAATCAGTGGAAAAAGGCAGAAGGGTAGGGGCAAGCGATTGCATACCGGCGAAGATCAGAGACGCTATCAATAGCGTATCGAATACCACCAAGTTCGCATTTGCGGAATACAACAGGAACGACGATTTGGTGCTCACCACTGTCGGAAACCTACCGGCGGAACCCGCCCTGGCAAACATCAGGGGCATGACAAAGGCCCTCAATGATATCGGTATCTTCGGGTTTAACATCGGCCTGGACACCCCCACGATGAACATTGTCATAAACAGCATTCCCCTAACAACCTCAGGGAACAGAAACTGGACCACCGAAGAATGGAACATCGATGCCCCGGCATGGGCCGAGCTGGAAAACGAACTCACGGCCTTCAACCCAGAGCTCAGGCTCATGGACAGGCCCAAGTGGATCAAATCCGTATCAGCCTTGGAGGCAGAAAACAAAGATAAATCCTCCATCATCGTGGCGGTAGAAGCAAATGATTGGCTCTCGAGCGAGCTCAAGAAACCCTACCCATCAATGGCAGTCTTCGGGCAAAGATGTACCTTCAGAAAATACATCCGCAAAGACGCCTCAACCCACTGCGAAAGGTGCCTACAATATGGACACCATGGAGCCCACTGCAGAATGCCTTCAATCTGCAAATACTGTGGCGGCCAACACCACACCAAGGACCACATGTGCGGCTCCCTATACTGCACGGCAGGAAAGGGAAAACCGTGCTCCCACACCATCAGGAGATGTGTAAATTGCGATGAGACATCACACTTTACCAGGGATAGACACTGTCCCACGAGGACCAGGGCCCGCAGCCCTACTACGGCAGAGAAAGGCAAAGCACCGGCAGGGCCGGCCAACCCCACACCCCATGAATAATTATGGTGACCACTGATATTATTTACCACAACGTCGGCGGGTCGATGAACGTGGTCACCGAGTTACTTAAGTCCTCCCTGAAACTTAAACCAAAGATTATTGCGCTTGCCGAGTGTCCGCTGGAAAACGGAGACTGGATGGAAATTAAAGGATTTACATGCTACGCCAGCACAACGGCAGAGAAATTAGGCTGCGCCACATATATTAAAAACGAATACGTGAACATGTTTGTAATGGAGCGCATATCTGCTTCTTACGTTACCTTACACACCTACGGCACAGAAATCACGATAGGCTACCAGAGACCTACATCAAAAACCTGGGACCCAAATAACGATTGGCATAAAGGAACCCAAAATATAATTATCGGAGACCTGAACGCCATACACGAATCGTGGTCGGCAGGCCGGTTGAACACCCAAGGACGAATTCTGAGAAGGTGGGTGGACACAAGAACAGACCTCAGTGTAGTCAACGCACACGGAGTGTCGTATGTCCCACCAAACCCGAACCACACAAGCTCCACTATTGATCTCGTCATTGCGAACCCTTCCTGCGGGGTCAGGGTAAAACACAGAACTATCGCCTCCACCGAACACAAGGCACTGGAAATCAAAACAAGGCTGATATGGAGAAGCATAGCAGAAAGTCCACTGAGGTACGACAAAGCGGACTGGGGGAAAATAGAAACCGAAATCCGCCTCTTGGGAGAAGATGAAGACCCCTCAACGCTCCAAGGGAAACTCACGAACATCATGCTCAGACATACCCCGAGAGCCTCCGGAAGAGCGAAGGCGTTCTGGAACAAAGACCTCGCCCAAATGAGGAGGAGGCTTTTGGAATTGGTGAAAAATGGAACGAGAGGCAGAAAGTTGATGGAAGCCAGGAGAGAATTCAGGAAAGCCATCTTTGGGGCAAAACTGACAGCCAACGAAAAAGCCCTACAGGAGGAGACAGACCCAGAATGTTTCAGGACAGTTAAAATAAAAACCACAAAACACCCCATCCCAGCCCTGCAAAGACCCGACGGCACCCTAGCAGCAGAACACGACCATATAGCGAAGGAACTCCAAGACTCCTTATACGGCGGAGAACACCGGAGAGACATGCCAATGGCACTGAACCCCACCAGCACGATGATTGAAGACGACGAAATCCAGAGGGCGCTCAAGGCCTCCCCAAATGGCGCAGCAACAGGACCAGATCAAATCCCCACGAGAACGCTGAGGATGCTGTGGAAACTCAAACCCGACCTATTTCGGAAAGTTATAAACCAAGTATACAAGGAAGGCATGCCCAATTCCTGGAAGACAAGTTCCACGATCCTTATTCCCAAGGCGAACAAACCCGCCTACACGATGGCAAAGAGCTGGAGGCCAATACAACTACAATCGATTCTGGCAAAGACGATGGAAAGGATAATCACGAACAAGCTGACCGGCCTCGGCCTCCTCCCAGACAATATGTACGGGGGAAGGAAAACCTATGGCACCACTGACGCCATACAGGCTCTAGATACGTTTATCGAAAACAACAAAAACCGAAACGTCTGCATCACAGCCCTGGATATAGAAGGAGGGTTCGACAACCTAGACCTGGACAGGACCTGCAACACGATAGGGGAAAAAGACGAACATCTAGGGAACTGGATAAAATCTTGGGGATACCACCGCCAAACGGTATACCGGTTTAACGGAAGGACCTCGAAACCCTTCAAAACGGACAAGGGCACCCCGCAAGGATCACCATTATCCCCCATGCTCTTTCTAATAAGCATCAAACACACGGTCTCGCTCCAGACCAGCGAGAACACGATCATCCTGGCGTATGTCGACGATATCCTAACAGCCACAGCATATACATCCAAGACCAAAGGACAAACGGAACACCAGGACACCATCAACCGGCTATGCGCAAAAGCACAGGAGAGCAACTACCGGTTCTCCAAACTCAAAAGCGAGGGAATCCACATCCGAACCAGAAAAAGGGATCACCTAGCACTCATGGTGGACGGAGCCTTTATCCCACAGAAAGAGGAGCTCAGGTGGCTGGGATACTTCATCACCGAAAACTGGAACTGGGCCCATCACATTAAGACGTGGACCAACAAAGCGGCCAGGACAGGCAAGGCCATCGGCGCCCTCACATCCCGATACCAAATAGGAGGACTGAACGCATGGTGCACCCAAAGGCTAATTAAGGGAATCATAGTACCACAGCTGACATACGGAATCGAAGTTTGGTCAAAAAAGACCCATATAAAAGAGGCGGCCAAGGTCCTGCACGGAGCCATAAGAAATGCCTTTAAACTGGAGATCAAGACGCCTACCCTGGCCATCGATACAGAACTGGGCATCCCCCCGCTAGACCTGTATATAAAGCAGAGGCAAGACAGGCTCGCGCTCAGAGCCCACACACTGAACCGGCACTCCCGAATGTCCAACACATGGCTGGAAACATCAAACCTCCCCACGATCATAGCGAAGGGGGGGGGCATAAGCGACATAAGAGCTGACATGACACGAGAGTGGCAAGAGCGAATCGACCATGAAGACATCCGGTACAAAGGCAAACCGAGAGCGAAATATGGACACCTGCGCAACATGACGCGAACCTCCTTCAGAAGCATACTGTACATCCGAGCTACATGCGGGTGGCCATACCAAGCAACAACGGGAGATAGGAGAAAGTGCCCTTGCGGAAGGGACATAATCACGCCAGCCCACCTAATGTCCTACTGTGGGATAGTCAAACCCACTAAACTGAACCTCCACAGCAACAAAACGGTTAAAGAACTAGCTGGGTGGATCGAAGAATGGCCAGACGACCTCAAGGATCAAGCCGGAAAAACCGCGGACAGGGCGAAATATAGGACCCAGACTGCGGGAGCCTCAATCAACCTTCCAACCTCGCAACCAGTCGCGCAGGACAGGGTGTGGCGCAACGGGAGATGGTACATCCAATGTCAGCTATGCCCAAAAACCTTTGAAAACACGAAGAGGGAGAGGGAAAGACATGCCAATACACACAAGCCAGGCGCTAGAGCCAGGGGGGGGTACAGAGGAGCGGCGGTCGCCCGGTAGCTGGTGGGCGTAATGACCAGCAGATGTATTTTCCTTTGTACACGACCATGGGGCGCGGAGGCGCAGGAATGGGTTTTGTTTGTTGAAGGATTTCATAACATACACGACCATAGGGTTGAGGGGACAGGTATGGGTTTCATTTGTAGCGTGGGATTTATTTATTTTTAAGTACACGACCATGGGGCGTGGAGGCGCAGGAGTGGGTTTCTTTTGTTGAAGGATTTCATAACGTACACGACCACTGGGCCCAGAGGGGACGGGGTGGGTTTCAATTGTAGCAGGACATAAATTGTTGAGGAGAGAGGAGGTGGGAGGGGGAGTTTCCTTTGTTTAAAATGGGGCGAGGGGACCATGACAGTAGGCACAAGGCGGAGTGGTGGAATTTTCTTTTAGGGGGGTCAGACCAGGGGACAGTGTCCCTGGACGCACTTAGTGTCATTTAGTTGATTAGTGTAGAAAGAATGAAAATAAGGTTAAGAAAATACGAGTTTTGAGTTTGTATGGGCGCTCAGACAATCGCAGGGGCTTTACCGTATTGTACAGTATTTACATGTACTGGTACCATACGAGTACAAGTGCTATGGGGGATGTTTTCGTACAAGACAGGGATCATTTTGGTGGGAAACCACCCTGTCTTGTACGAAAACATTCATGGCACTTGTACGCGGGTGTGCGCGTGGATGATCAGGCAGGCGGGGGTTAGAAAATGTATGTATCGGCATACATTATTTTTTTCGCCTGCCTGACCGATCACCGACGTCCACCCCCGAGTGCTGGTACCGGCACGGTACTGGAATAATTGAACCTCACTCTAGGACGTTAGAGTTGCCTTTGCTTGTAGGGTCTGGCTCTTTTTTCTTTTTTTTCTGTCCTAAGCTCGGTCTGAAGGGGTCAGCCTTCGCTGTGCGCTCGCCCCCTGCCCAAGAGAGGGAATTTCAGACGCCTTAGCTTAACCTTATTTCATTCTCACTACGGTCGATCTACTGAAAAACACTAGCCGCATCTTAGCGTGAGGTTCAATTGTTCCAGTAATAGGGTATATATTTTTAATCCCTGTTTCAGGATATTTCTTGCCTGGGACGAGTATAGTGTGTGGTCTCATCTTATTTACGGTTGGATGCATAATCGAAACTCCGCCACCTCTTTGTTAGCATTGATCTGAACCTCACTGGCTAACCAGGTGCCAGTATCCCTTGCATTCTGCTGTCACAATGCGCCCATCCTATACACCTTGTTGAGCTAGGATTAAGAGCACCATCCGGCCGCCTTTCCCGATCCGAAGAGCATAAGGTCCCAATGACCCCCCTCGGGCAGAATGGTTGCCTGAAGAATACGGAGCTTGTTTACCAATGGCTCTTAAATGAACTACCTCTCTCCTGCCATTTCAACTCTCCTTCACCTCGACCTTTCCCGCATCTCCTGGTCATCCATGAGATAAGCATAATCCCCCCGTATTCCTAATAATGTCGAGTCATGTATGCCATTGGACTCTGGGCCATTACAAAAAGAATCTTTGCTAACCACACTACCATTTCTAGCAGAATCTAGAGCTGCCATCCGAGTACGACACTAGTCCCGAGGTACTTCACCCACCTGAGCCTGAAAAAGAGCTCGATCGAAATAGCGGCCTCGAAGCATCTAAGGGAAAAATATGGGGAATGAAACGCAAGGTTTTCATGATTGTGTTCGGGATCATCGCCATCCTTATCATCGCCGTGGCAGCGGGAGTTGGGTGGGGGGTGGGAGTGACTGCCGCAAAAAGTAGGAACAACAATAGCGGGGCATCAGAATCGACAACGTCAAAGCCACAGGATTCACCTGTGCCAACAGGCTCTCCGTATGTTTCCTAGAATTTCAAACCCTGCAGTTTCATTGGTACACCTTACTAACGTGGAGATAAAACAACTCATTGCTAACACCCAGTAGTGACTTGCTAGAAACGACTACTACTGCCTCTGCACCTGGGGCTGCTACTCCTACGCCAACTCGGAATACACCACTTGCAGCTTTGAGTTGGAACACCACTTATATTCAACTATTTTACAAACTCCCGGATGGTACCATCGGATCCCGGGAGAGTGATGGGTCGAAGTGGTTGGAACAGTGGATCGGAATAGTTAAACCTAGGGCCGATTCCCCAGTTGCTGCGGTAGGCTGGTTGGATGGTGCCGTGCGACAGGTATGTACAGCCGTAACTCTACCACTTCTCGTTCTGATACCTTGTCTTAGGTACGAGTGTATACCGTGAGTGAAAAAAACACTCTAGAGGAATCTCGGGCGAGTAGCACTGCTCCATCAGTATGGATCACCAGGAGAATACCCGATATGGGAGTCACAGTTGCAGCAGGAAGTCACTTGACAGCCAGTACCTGGCCTAAAGACACAGTGCAACAGACCCGAGTTTATTATCAAGACCTGGAAGGGCACATCCAGGAGGTATCTTGGGATGGCATTATGTGGAAAAGCGGCCCACAGCCGGGGATATAAGACTTTCCACAGGCAAGGAATGGCGCTGGGTTGGAAATTGTCTCGTTCTTGGACACGGCGAACGGGAAGCGAAATTTTATTATTATACCAGGGCATAGATGGGAAGTTAATGTCTTATGATTACGAAGAGGCAGGTACCTGTGTTGCGGGTTGGGAGAACCATAGTAGCGCGTTCCTCTGCGTTACCTTCGAGAATAGATAAAGTATCTCTACCAACAATTCTCCTTCAGGCAACGGCCATAGACCTTAGACCTATAGCAAATATAACGCATCTTACGGTGAAAGTGAACAGGTCTTGCCAGGTTACGCTACGGATATACTTTATCCGAGATGGAAAATTAAGGGATTTCTCATGGGATCGGAATGGAGAGCGTAGGATGTCACACACCATAATCGACACCGGAGCACTGGGCGCAATGATCCCAAGCGCCCCTGCAGACCTATAGGAACTGCCATACTCCAGTCCTGGGCGTCCCGGGCGTGTGTCTCAAGCTATTAGGCGAGAGTGTCCTTCCTTTACCAAAGCCTGCCGCCTCAGAAGGTGACAGCAGGTCCCTGTAGTCCCTACAGATTGGTAGCTCCAGGACGGTACCTGCATTTCCCGCCAATTACCTGTAGGGCCTGCACGTCACCTGGGGGGGGGGACCGGCTGATCCGGCAACTTGAAACACTTATAGTCCCCTCTGTTGGATGGCCTATAGGGCATGCGGTTAGGCGGTTTTGTGGTTTTGTGGTTATGCGGGTATGCAGTTACATGGATATGCAAGTATGATATTCAGATATGCGGATATACGGCTAGGATATATGCGGCTATAGGGTTTAGGCACTTGGCAGTGGGTTGTTTTCACATTTCATGCTGCTAGGAATAGGGTGCTGGTTTTTGGTTTTGTTGATATCATACCCATTGTCGTTAGGCATTAAGTATCCGGTATTTGGTTTTATGATATGATATGATGTTTTTTTCATGCCCCTTACCCTTAGACATACGGGAGTTGACACACTGGCAGGGCATAGGCTTTGGGGATCACGGAGGATCGTGGGGCGTCAGGATGGTTCTAGATTGGTTGTGATCGCTAGGGTCCAGGTTTTGTCAGCTTAGTGTGCTTCCCATGAATTTTTTGAGTTTTGGGAACTTTGAGGTGTGGTTCGTTAGGTGGAGATATATATCTCCTAGCCTGTCCTCAGCTAGCGGAGAGGGTGGCGAACGAGTCCGCCGTTCTTCCATGTTCCGCTGCGCTTGGTGCCTATCACATTGCACTTTTGTTCCTTCCTTCCTTCGTGCTTTCTTTAGACTCCACCACACTCCCGTCCGTCCTGGGAAGTCGTCATGACTGATGCCAAGATACCCATTTGTCCCGGGCGTCCTTTCAAGTACTGCCGTCCGCCCTACCCGGACCTGAAGATGGACAAACCGGTCGCTTGGTCCGCCGATCAGGGTTTGCTGCAATATCATACTCTGACAACGTTCGAGTCTTTCTCCGGTACTGTACAAGACCGGATATATGTCAACTGTGGGCTGAATTGGATGACGAACGAAGGGAAATTCAGTTGGGTGAAGTGGGAGAAGTTGCTCTAGAATTTGCTGGCTAGCGAAGGGCTATGGGATGTACGATGTTCGTTTGTCTGGGGAAGGTTCCGGACCATTTTATGAGGAGAGATCTAGTTCTTTTGTCTGATGTTTCCAACCTCATTTCGAAGTATTGAGTCTTTTTTATAGCCTTTTATTTGTCTGGATGGGCCGGCATTATTTTTATACATATCCAGTTCACGAATTCAAAGAGAAACTTTTCAATTGTGTCTCGGGTTTGCAAGGCGTATTGCGATTCCCAAAGCACTTGAGAAACTGAGCCTGCCTGAAAGCAGCTTGTGTCTTAGATAACTCCCAATACACATCCCAGAAACTTTACAAGATTATGGTATTTTGTTGACTGTCGGCAAATAAGATCTACATGCTTTGTCTTCAGTAGATTACCCAAAGAAGGCTCTTGGTATCATGGCTCTGCCCCCTTCCGGTGACCCCAGGCTGCCAGTCCGTTCGGCTTTGGGTATGGCCGGACTGACCATGAGTTTTTCATGGACGACCGGGCCGGGCTGTGAGAAAGGGGCTTCTCAAAGCTAAGCCCGGGCCCGGCCTGAGTCATCAGAGGCTGAAGTTTCTGCACAATAGTTTGCGTTTCCTTACTTTGAAGAATCTTATTACACCACCGGAAGTGGTAGAGGGGTCGTGAGAAGAATTATGCGAAAGGGCTTGAAGTAGGATCGAATAGGTATAGCATGGGCATGAAGATCGTGGCTGTTAATCGGTTGATGACATCGGCTTGTCTTAAACAAAGTCTGTAGCACGGTACCGTAAGCTCGTTGTTTTATTCCCAGATTCTCATATCCTGAGTGATTAAGAGTGAAAGCCTGCAGCCCGTTAAAAGATATCTGCAGGCTACCTGGGCATCTACAGGTCATGCCGCTAAATTGAAACTTTGAACGACCGGAAGGCATTTCCTGGGCGTTGGGTGGCTCTGGATTGGGTGGCTTCAAGATTTATCCTGGCGGTTTCCTGGGCGCCAGCCTGCTTTGGCGGTGGACTGGAACTTCCACCGGACTGACCCAAACTTTCTAAAACGAATGCCAGACTGGCCGCTTAGATCACTGTCTCCTTCTCCTGATGATTCCAGCTATCTTGGAAACAATTATTTTTCGAGTTCGTTCAGTGTCTTACGTATTTTGGAAATGGTGATAGACAAGTTTGTTAGAAATGGTAGTAATTACCGTACTTGACCAGCCAGGTTTGTTAGCGCAGCTGAAACTACTAGTAGATTACAATGTCAACAACGATACATTTCGGGCCGTATTAATTCACTCAATTAGACCTCGCGCTAGTAGGTTAAAATAAGTGAGGCGTGTGGAAATTAACTGACTTTAAAAGAAAAGAAAATTAAAACACTGTCTTTGAATATCAAACAGACGCTAAGAGCCCCCTTATTCCCAAAATTGGCTAAAAGCTATCCCAAAACGTGATCATATACGACGAAACTGATATTACATGATAAATTGCGTATTTTCTTAGCACTCCTCACCTTATTTTAGCCTACTCTAAGGTTCAATTGAGTGAGTTAATACGGTAAGGCGGGGGTCCGCAGGCGCGATAAGATGCATTTACTACCGGGCTCCCATATGGTCCCTCAAAATAAACCAACACAAGTAGTCAATAGTAATTGTGGCTCGGAGAAAAAGAAGGGAGGAACCGCAGCAAATTTTGATATAAGCAAGGGGGGGCGTAAAGATTGTGCCAATTTTTTTTTAAAGCTTTGAGCTTCTATATTTAACCCGAATGTAGCTATTATTTTGTAAATCTGTAGGATTCTGCATTCTACTACCTTGGTTTTAAATACTATACCTACACGATATCCGCAGAATCCCGTCCCAAAGAATAAAAATCCTTCATTTTAAGCAATAATTATGGGGACATTCTTGTTAGGGGAAAAACTTGTTGCCGCTGTCTGAAACAGCGAAGGGAAGAGTGCCTAACATAGAGGTTATCTGCTCAGAGAAGTGAGTGGAGGAAGATAGCAATTAACTTCCAGGACGAGGAACGGCGCAGTGGTGAAAGGGACTATTGGAACCGCACAATGTGTTCCGAGTGTGCCCAATGATAAGGCTGTCACTCGTGCACTTGTGCGGTGCATCCGACTCACTACGTGATCTCGCCCTTCACCGGTACCTTTAATCACCGGTACTAGAACGGGGTTGGACGAACTCTCTATATGCAGAAATTTCGCCACGAGACATCCCCACCTCACCAGGGTTATACCTTATTGGCCCATGAACCTTCACGTTGGGTCTATGATAGTCCGGTAAGTTGGGGGCAGAACTCGGATGTTTGGAGAGAACTGTCAAGTGCTGGAGACAACGCAGCTCAAGCACTGATCAGAGCCGGAACGGCCGGACGGGAATCTCCCACACTCTGCTGTCACAACTCAGCCATATTATATATGCTTTCTTGGGCTAGTATCAAGGGAAATTCCTTGCTACCTTTCTTGATCTAAAGGGGGTAGAGCTTCAGGCGACCCTCCAAGGCAGAATTGTGGTTTGAAGAATATGGGGCTTGTTTGGCAATGGCTTATATAAATTTATGAACTATATCGCTCCCTTGCCCTTTCACCTCTTCTCTATTTCGAATTTTTCTACATTCGCTAACCACCTGCTGTACAAGCATAATTTCCCCTATATTCTCAATAATGTCGAGTGAGGTAAGTGATTAGACTCTGGGTCGTTATAAAATCAACCTTTATTAACCGCTGCATCCATTTCTAGCAAAACATGGCGGCCCATCATTTGCGAAGCTTACCAGAGGGAGTAAATCGAGAGTTACTATCCGAGTACGACGCTAGCCCCGAGGTGCTTCACACTCTTGGGCCCGGACAAGGTGATAATCAAAAGGAACCTGATGGAAACAATGGACTAGAAGCATCTAAGGGAAAAATATGGGGAATGAAACGCAAGGTTTTCATGATTGTGCTAGGGATCATCGCTATCCTTATCATCGCCATGGCAGTAGGAGTTGGGTGGGGGGTGGGAGTGACTGCTTCAAAAAGTAGGAACAACAATAATGGGGCATCGGAATCGACAACGTCAAAGCCACAGGATTCACCTGTGGCAGCGGACACTTCGTATGTTTCCTAGAATTTCAAAACCTGTAGCTGTTGGTAAAGAGTACTAATGTGGAGATAAAACAACTCGTTGCCGACGCCCAGGAGTGAGCCGGCCACTATTACTATCACTGCATCTACACCTGGGCCTGCCACTCCTACGCCAACTCGGAATACACCACTTGCAGCTTTCAGTTGGAACACCACTTATATTCAAATATTTTACAAACTCCCAGATGGTACCATTGGATCCCGGGAGAGTGATGGGTCGAAGTGGTTGGCAGAGTGGATCGGAGTAGTTAAACCTAGGGTCGATTCCCCACTTGCAGCGATAGGCTGGTTGGATGGTGACGTGCGACAGGTATGCACAACAATGACTCTACTACTTCTCATTGTAATACTCTGTTTTAGGTCCGGGTGTATACCGTGAGTGAAAGAAACATTCTGAGAGAATCCCTCGCCGATAGCGGTGCTCCATCAGTATGGATCACTAGGGGAATACCCGTTTCTGGGGAGGGTTCAGTCAAAGTCGCAGCGGGAAGTCACTTGACAGCCTGTACCTGGACTAAAGACACAGCGCAGCAAATCCGAGTTTATTATCAAGACACAGAAGGACACATACAGGAGGTATCTTGGGATGGTACTACGTGGAAAAGAGGCCCACAACCGGGGATATAAGACTCCCCAAGGGATGGCACTAGGTTGGCAATTGTCTCGTTCCCGGGCACGAACGAACAAGAGGGGAGATTTTATTACCAGAGTATGGACGGGAAGTTAATGTCTTATGATTACAGTACAGAGGAGCAGGCATCTTCATCGCAAGTAGGAAGGACCAAAGTAGCGCGTTCCTCTGCCTTATCTTCGAGAATAGATACGGGGCCTTTACCAACAATTCTCCTTCAAACAGCAACTATAGACCATAGACCTTTAGTAAATCGAATACATCTTACAATGAGAGCGAACAGGTCTGACTTCATGACACTACGAATATACCTCATCCAAGGCGAAAAACCAAAGGATTTCTTGTGGGATTGGAAAGGACGATCGGGGAAGTCACACACCATGACCGGCACCGGAGCACTGGGTGCAATGATCCTAGGCTCTCTGGCAGGCCTATAGGCACCTACCGGGCTTCAGTCTTGAGCGTCCCGGGTAGTGTCTCAAGCTGTTGGGCAAGAGCGTCCGTTCTTCAAGAAAGCCTCCCGCCTCAGAGGGTGACGGCAAGTCCCTGTAGTCCCTACCAATTGGTAATTCCAGGACGATACCTGAATTTCCCGTCAATTAGCTGTAGGGGCTACACATCTCTTGGGGGGCTCGGCAGATTCGGCGACTTGAGACACCTATACTCCTCACCCACCCATCCTAGGTAGTCACCACGACAGACATCAGGATATCCATTGGTCCCGAGTGTTCTTTTGGGTATCATACTACCTTTGGTCCCATCCGGGCCCGGAGATGGACGAACCGGACGCTTGAGTTCACCGGCCATGAGTTGCTCCAATATCATACCCTGACAACGTTCGAGTCTTGCTCCAGCACAAGACTGGATGCCTCTCAACCGTGGTCTTGAACCGGATGACAAACAAGTGAGAATTCAGTTGGGTAATGTAGGGCCTGTTGGCGAAGTTGGTCTAGCATTTGCTTCGCAGGGAAGGGCTACGGTATTGGATGTAGGATGCTCATTTGTCTGGGGGAAGTTCTAGACCATTTTTGTGGGGTGATTCTTTTCTCTTGTCTAACGTTTACAACCTCGTTTCCAAGTATTGAGAGTGTTTTTCAGACTTTTGTTTGTTGGAAGGGGGCAGTATTTTTTTTCATCTAGTTCACGAATTCAACGAGATATTTTTCCCAATAGTTTCTCAGACATGTATACCCTAACAACCGGAATAATTGAACCTCGCGCTGGGACGTTGGAGTTGCCTTTGCTGGTAAGGTCCGGCACTTTTTTTTTTGACTTAAGCCCGGGGCTGAAGGCTGAAGCGGCTAGTTTTCGTAGTGTTCTCACCCCTTATCCAAGAGAGGGAACCTCGGAGGTCTTAGTGTGAGGTTCAATTATTCCGGTTCTTACGATTCCTAAAACACTTGAGAAACTGGCTGGCCTGAAAACTGCCTGTGTGTTAGGTGACTCTTGAGACATATCCCAAAAGCTTATTTTCTTGACTCCATCAGAAAAATGTGGTCGACGTGTGCTTGATGTTCAATAGATTACCCAAAGAAGGCCCATAATAATAGCTCTGTCCTTTTCCTCTGATGACTCGAGCTACCTGGGACACTCAAATATTTCTCGAGTTTGTTTGGTTCCTTGGGTGGTTTAGAAATGGTAGTAATTACTTTACCGGCCAAGCCTGTTACAGTAAAACTAGATTACAATTCTAGTAACACTACATTTCGGGCTAAGTGGCCGTTCAGAATGAGGCTAAGGCGGGGGGGCCGCAGGTACGATCAGATGCATTCACTATCCCATGTGGGGATGAACCAAGTTAACATCGGTTGCCAACGGTTCTTTTGTGGCTCCTAAAGAAGGAGGGAAAGAAGAGAGAAGCAGCAGCCAATCCCGACAAAAGCCTGGGAACGGTTTCATAAGATATTTTCAAACTCTAGGCTTCGGTTTTTAATCTGATCGCAGTCATTTTGTAAGTCTGGAGAAGAATTCTGCATTCTATTATCTTGCTCTAAATACTAGACAGTACCTACACAATATCCGCAGAATTCTGTCTTGGAGAATAAAGATTCTTAATTTTAGGTAATAGGAGGACATTCTTGTTAAGGGGAAAAAATTGTTGTCCAAAGAAGAGGGGGGGGGCCTTGCATAGTGCTCGTAGGTTATCTGCTCAGAGAAGCTGGAAGAGGAAAATAGCGGGGGTGATGGACGATGCAGTGTGCGAAAGGGGCTTATCGGGCCCCACACAATGTGTTCTGAGCGCACGCAATTACGTGACTGTCACGCTGGCGCTTGTGTGGTGCATCCGACTCAGTACCGGTATTTGATCTCATCCAGGTTGGAGGACGATACAGGTGCCTAGTCTCAACCCCACCTTAGATTTTATTACAGTTATTATTACAGTAGAATGGGGTAGGACAAACTCTCTGCATGCAGGAATTGTGCCTCAAGGCATCCCTTCCTTACCAGGCTTATATTTCGTTGCCCACCAGCCTTGACGTTGGGTCTGGGAGAGTACTGGTAAGGTTCAGTATTCCACGGCAGAGCGGGTCCACGGCATAACGAGAATGCCCATACAAATAATCCCTGTCCTATAACGTTGTGCGGCCTTTCTCGCCCCGCCGTGGGCTCGCTTCACTACCGGTATGGGTCACTGTACTCAGGTGTGTCCATAAAAATTGGAAGGATCAACATCCTTGTCATGCGAGGTTGGTGAGCAGAAAGCAGGAAAAGTTGGAAACTTCCTGGTGATCAGAAGTCCAAGAACCTGTAGTATGGTGGAAAGGAAAGAGCATGTATTTGGGGCAAAATCCTCTGAAGGCAATTTAATATAAGAAATCTATCTTAGCAATACCAATGACAGAACCCCTCAATCCTAGACATCCCTTATCCTTCTCTTTTTTTCTTACTTGCAATCCACACTTTTTTACCCCTTGGTTCACTGTGTATTGGTCTTCTGTCTCCTACTTGGTACAAGTACATGTAATAACTCAGTTCAACATACCTTGTTTAGAATGTCTAGTTACATAGAATTGCATGGTTGAGTTTTCCAGACAACTTTATCTCCCGATCCCTCTAAACCCTGTTTTGGCACCCTTCGTTTCCGATCTTTAAGGACACACCCGAGATGTTGGCGGCGGAACTCGGATGGTGTTGGAAGAGAGCTGTCAAGCGACCACACTTCTTGATCAGAACCGCAACGGCCGGGCAGGCATCCCCCACACTTGCTGTTAACTTACACCTCAGCCTTATTACCGTATAATATACTTTCTTGGGCCAGAATTAAAGGCGATATCCGGCTACCTTGATCCGAAGGGCGCAAGGCTCCGGGTGACCCTCAAAGGGAGGATTGCTGTCCGAAGATATGGGGCCCGCCCACCAATGGCTCCTACGTGAACTATCGCTCCCCTTCCCTTTTTCCTCTTCTTGGTTTCGACTTTCCCTGCTTTCACCAATCGCCTACGGTATAAGCATAATTTTCCTCATATTTCCAACAATGTTAAGTCAAGTAAGCCATTGGACTGCGAGCCGTCATAAAAAAGACGCTTACTAACCATCATCGTCTCTAGAAGAGTATAGCCGACCAGCAAAGCCCACCAGAAGGTGCAAATCCAGACTTTTTCTCTCAGTACGACATCAGCCCCAATGCACTTTACATGCTTGGGTCTGGGCTAGGAGATAATCAAAAAGAGCCTGATCTAAACAGTGGGCTCGAACCATCTAGAGGAAAAATATGGGGAATGAAAAGGAGGACCTTCGTGATTGTACTAGGTATCTTTATCATCTTGATCGTCGCTTTGGCAGCAGGAGTAGGGGGGGGAGTGGGAGGGGCCGCCGCGAAAAGTAGTACCCATATTCAGTGTTGCAAAGAAGGCCTTTGATGATCGAACCCGGGGGGTTAGAAGGGGGGGGGGGTTGAATCGGGGCTTCTGAAAATGGGGATTGAAGGGGGGGGTTCTTTAATGTCTTAGTAAGCAAAAATACCAGGAA
>Ga0307513_10000880_pt1 | contig 43447 bp, 34 predicted proteins | sample 15_EM_MG_FD_202174 | JGI IMG/M metagenome (GOLD analysis project Ga0307513, IMG submission 202174) | Populus trichocarpa ectomycorrhiza microbial communities from riparian zone in the Pacific Northwest, United States - 15_EM | ecosystem: Host-associated > Plants > Roots > Unclassified | place...
TCCAGCATCCTTCGCCAGCGGCATAGGAGAGCGGTGTTCGGCCCGTATTATCTGGCTTGTCAGGGTTGACTTCTCCCTGCCCGAGTAGTATCATCACACAGGCCTTAGATCCTCTGCCAGCGGCATACGAGAGCGGCGTTCGGCCAGTATTATTTGGCCTGTCGGGGTTAATCTCTTTTCGCTCGAGTAAGATTTTCACTATTCCCCCCCATTCTTCCATAACGGCATACGAGAGCGGCGTTCGGCCCGCATTATCTAGCTTGTTGGGATTGACCTCTTCCCGCCCAAGTATCATTCTCACCACTTTCCCCCACCCATTGCCGGCGGCATACGAAAGCGGCGTTCGGCCCTTGTCGTCTGGTTTGTCGGGGTTGACCTCTTCAAGCCCTAGTAGCATTTCAACCGCCACCCCATCACTTGCAGCGCCATACGAATACAAACCCCTAGGAGCATATGAGAGCGGCGTTCGGCCCTTGTTTTCTGGCTTGTCGGGGTTGGTCTCTTCCCGCCCGAGCATCATTCTCACCGCCCACCCTTTTTCGGCGGCATACGAAAGCGGCGTTCGGCCCTCATAGTCTGGTTTGTCGGGGTTGACCTCTTTACGCCCGAGTAGTATTTTCACCACTTCCCCAGATCCATCGCCAGCGGCATACGAGAGCGGCGTTCGCCCCTCATTATCTGGCTTGTCGAGTTTGATATCTCCATGCTTGAGTAGTATTTTCACCACTTCCCCGTATCCATATTTAGCGGCATACGAGAGTGGCGTTCGGCCCCTGTTATCTGGCTCGTTGGGGTTGACCTCAGTTCGTCCGAGTAGCATTTTCACTACCTCCGCACACTTCCCAGCGCCAAACTCATGCCAAGGGTAAATGGCATAGCAGAGCGGTGTTCTGCCCAAATCACTTGGCTTGTCGGGGTTAACCTCTTCCCGCGCCAGTAGCATTTTCACCACTTCCCCATATCGATATTCAGCGGCATACGACAGCGGTGTTCGGCCCTCATTACCTGGCTTGTCGGGGTTGACCTCTCCACGCTCGAGTAGCATTTGCACCACTTCTCCCTTCCCGCCGGCAGCGGCATACGAGAGCGGCGTTCGGCCCCAATCATCTGGTTTATCGGGGTTGACCTCTCCACGCCCGAGTAGCATTTTCAACACTTCCTCCTTTCCATCGGCAGCGGCGTACGAGAGCGGTGTTCTGCCCAAATCACTTGGCTTGTCGGGGTTAACCTCTTCCCGCGCCAGTAGCATTTTCAACACTCCCTCCTTTCCATCGGCAGCGGCATACGAGAGCGGCGTTCGGCCCTCATTATCTGGCTTGTCGGGGTTGACCTCTCCACGCCCGAGTAGCATTTTCAACACTCCCTCCTTTCCATCGGCAGCGGCATACGAGAGCGGCGTTCGGCCCTCATTATCTGGTTGGTCGGGGTTGACCTCATGCCCCAGGAACATTTTCACCACTTCCTCATATCCACATTTAGCTGCGTACGAGAGCGGTGTTCGGCCCTTATTACTCGGCTTATCGGGGCTGACCTCTTCTCGCCCCAATAGCGCTTTCACTGCTTCCTCATTCCCATATTCAGCGGCGTAGGAGAGCGGCGTTCGGCCCTGATAATCTGGTTTGTCAAAGTTGACCTCTTGACGCTCTAGTATAATTTTCACCACTTCCCCCCTTCTATTGCCAGCGGCATTCGAGAGCGGTGTTCGGCCCTCATTATCTGGTTTGTCGGGGTTCACCTCGTGTCGCCCCAGGAACATTTTCACCACTTCCCCATATCCATATCCAGCGGCATACGAGAGCGGCGTTCGGCCCTCATTATCTGGCTTGTTGGGGTTGACCTCTTCACGCCCGAGTAGCATTTTCAACACTTCCCCCTCTCTATCGACAGCGGCGTACGAGAGCGGCGTTCGGCCCTCATTATCTGGCTTGTTGGGGCTGACCTCTTCACGCTGGAGTAGCATTTTCACCACTTCGCCATATCCATATTCAGCGGCACACGAGAGCGGTGTTCGGCCCTCATCATCTGGCTGGTCGGGGTTGACATCCCCACGCTGGAGCAGTATTTTCACCACTTCTCCCATTCCATTGCCGGCAGCATGGGTGAGCGGTGTTTGACCGTTATCATCTGGCTTGTCGGGGTTGACCTCTTTACGCTCAAGTAGCATTTTCACCACTTCCCCATATCCATATTCAGCGGCATACGAGAGCGGCGTTCGGATCGAACCATCTGTCTTGTCGGGGTTGACCTCTTCCCGCGCTAGTAGTATTTTCACCACTTCCTCATGCCCCTTCCTTGCAGCCCATGCAAGCGGCGTATACCCCAGAAGATCCTCTCCGTTCGTATCACAACATCCCATCTCGGTCAAAGCAGCCACAATATCAACAATTCCGAAGAACGAGGCGCAGTGTAGTCCACTAAATGGATACCAGGTTCGTACTTCCTCAAATTCCCAATACTCTCCAGACCCGAAAAGAAGTTGGGTGGATATATGGCCATCATACCGCCGCAACAGTCGCAGGGCTAGTGATATTGACTGGGTCGAGAGCTCCCTTTTTGCATGGACCCCCCAGTACATGGAACTGTATTCTAGAAAGGGCATGGCATTGAGGTCTGGTTCGTCATCGAGTGGAATAGCTTTGACTTGTCGGGAATTTAGATAGGTCAAACAGACCCCTGCCATTGTACAGTGAGGTGTACTGAAAATATCGGGATGCGCGGAAAGATACTCTTTGAGAGTATAGTGGATCAATCGCACAGTTGATGCCTCATTATCCACTGTAATAAGCCCTTGGCAGCAGGCCACCAATGTCGTTATTGAAGGGGTGTTGCCGGCATTGAAATCCATGGAGCCTGCCTGGATTGCTAGAGCGTGGCAGAGCTCATTCGCCCTCAACGGCCGTTCGGCATGACTGATCCACATCAAAGCTTCGATCGCTAGTCGCGATTTATCACCACCCTGGGCCTTTATCCGGTCTATCGTCCCACCATAGACCTCTCCCAACCCCAATCCTTCTACCATTTTACTTAGCCTTTCCCGTCTCCGATATAAGGTCGATTCTTGCAAAATTGATTCGATATTTAAGGAACCGAGCAGAAACCTAAATATATCTATTAGCCGCTTGCATGCTATGGGGCTCTCAATACCATGGCCGTTGCCCACATTTCCGATATATTTCCAGGAATTTTCTCTAGAATGTCTGCCTCTAGACTCGAATCCATGGCATCCGGTGTTTCGTCTTGGCTCAGTCTGACACGAAGAAATCGGATGATATCGTCCCTGGTGGGACCAACAGATACACAGGTCACTCGTCCTGCAAGGCGTATTTCAATCTCGGGGCAAATGTGAGGCCTTCCGGTCACGAATATTCGGGCGGCGGGCGACTTCTCGAGGATTTCTTTCAACGAATCAAAAAGCCGATATCGCTGCACAGCCGTACATTCGTCAAGAGCATCAATTACCATAAATGTGGGCTGCGAGGAGGTGATGAGTTGCAGCATCTTCACGATATCAGCGAGTTGCGGTCTGCGCCCACAAACTGCCTTTTTGTGCTCACACAAGGCCCGCGATATTTCCTCCGGAACCCTTTCCATTCCACTAATCACCTGCCTCAGGAGGGAACCCAGCATACTGGTCGCAGACTGCTCCTTTCGAGCCGCAAAGTCGAAGTAAAAGCACGTAACAGCCGTGTTTTGTCCTCTAGTCTGATTGCAGAGCCTGTCCACCACTAAAGAGCTATCATCCCGGCTCGTTAGCATGGCTTTACTTCTCCCTTCGGAAGATAATCTAGATTACCTAATAAACGTCTTGCCGACCCCCGGATTCCCATAGCAAAACAGAACTGCCTTATCGCCTTCAGCTTCCCCACCCAATCCAGACCATCTTCCGAATTCCTCAGTCCTCATGAGCGATTCTCCGACATCATCGATACGGCGATCTTGAATGTCCCAATGTCGTAAACCGGGATCCAGGGGGGATAGCCAGGTTAGGAGTTGAGACGACTCATCCGTAACAGTACAGTTATTCCACACATTATTAGTTGTATTATGAGAGTTCGTAGTATTCTGGGAGTTTATGTTATTATTGAAGATATTTTGAGACATCTTTGACTCCTTATTGCTTGTTCAGTTGAAGAGGAGGAGTTTCTGAGTATGGTTGATGATATTCCCGGAAGTAGGAGAAAAGCGGGGGTCTGTTAAAGCAGCCTCGCAGCCCAGCGTCCCTAGGTGTCAACAAAATTACAATCAAACCACCCGAAAACCTGTGAAACCAAAACCATTCTCATGGCTACTACCGGCACTGTAGGATGAGGCACTGTAGGATGAGGCGTCATGTATGCGGGTTTCTAAATCCGAGCCTATCATACTGGCCATCGAATACCGGTACTCACTGACTGGCCACCAACAAAACCCCCTCCGTACTGTTACGGTTTAAATTTGGCTTTCTTAACCGGCAGTTTTCTTGCTTATCTGCGAATAACACTGGCTAAATACATACCGTAGCTGGTTGCTCATCTTAGCTTGGAGAGATATCACGTTTCTGCAGGGGTGGCCGTTGCCTAGCCTTGGCAGCCGGGGGACTCTATGTAAGTTAGGTTCTTTAACTTCTCTCACGCTTTCCCCCCTTCCCTCCAGAGCGGTGACAAGGACAATGAGGACCGTAAGGAAGGAACACAGCACCACGGGGAACCGTTTTGACTGTGGTTTGAGGAAGGAAAATTGGGCCTGTACCTAGTTGGTCGGACAACCTGCAGGGTTGGGCTTTCTTGCTGCTGGAATCCTCTCTCTTTTGTGCCGTTTGCTGGATTGGTTTTGCGAAGTAGTTTAGTGAGCTTGAATTGATCGGGACTTGTGTGGTTTTCTTCCCTACTTGAGATTTCTTGAAAGTGACAGTTGTTTGCCCGTACTTCTCCCGTTCCGCAGAGTAGATACCATTACCCAGATATTTTGATTTCAGTACTGCCGGCAGACAAACCCCCGCTATTATATATCTATAGCACTATAGCCTCAGCGCCCGACACACCAAGCCTATTTTCTAATAGACTCCACAAAGGCCGAGGCAATGGAAATATCGTCAGTTTCAAGTTTCTGTATACCTGGCTTTCCAACATTGTAGCGCGCTACTCCAGCTGCGACCCCAAAAAGACTGAATTACTCACAGCCCTTTTGCGAACTGTAGACATGAGGATGGACCCATCATGGATTATAGCCAAAGGATACGGTATGCATATTGGGGTAGTGACCAGGGCCTCACCATGTATTTATAGCTCTTTGCGAAAATCTTGTCTAAGATGTTGAAAAGGTGAATTTTTTCTTGCTGAGTAAAAGTGTGATAGACTATTTCCCACTAGTGTTCCCAACAGGCTAGGACGCTAGGACGCCTGCCTATACAGACCAAAGCAGGCAACTCCAGAAAAAAGCCTAGGTCGATATGTACAGAATTCGATTAGCCGACGAAAGCCCATGAGGCCTGATAGGTTTCTATCAGCCCGGTGATTAGCACTGACAGATGACCTTAAGGGTATCCTATCCCATCATTCCTCTTATCTCGCCTCTTCAGCAGGGATTACATTAAATCTCCAAGCTAACAAAGTGAAATTGTTGTATTTTTAATGCTACTTCCCCATATTGATCGCTTATGTAGTCACCATCCTAATTGGTACAACTTACCCATCATAACAGCAACTCCTTTCTACAATTAACTCATTTATTTAGTTCACTATCTCTAGTATCTTTTAGTATTTTTTTGCTAACCAAGCGAAATTGTCCTGTTATTTTGAATATTATTGCGCAATTGGGAAACATTTATAGAGAATTTTTGTTGTTGGCAGGGTGCGGGTTCTCGCTATGAGTCGGTCTGCCGAGGTCACATAGACAGTAGTCGGTGGTTGGGGGCGCTGATGCGAGGTATGGAACAATTAACCGGAACGGACAGGCCGCTCCAAGCTACATAGGCCAGGCCTGCTTATCAGGCAGCCGGGAAAAGGCTTATCCGGCCAGGCTACACCCCAGAGAATTTTGACAGACCGAGCCCGGCTTCACTGAAGCCTAGCCTACCTGGCCGCCTGGAAACACTGGCTGAAACAGGCCGTTGGAGGAATGGAAAATACCCCCCAAGGAGGTATCACAGGCCTTTCAAGAGCAGAAAAAGGTGTTGAAACCTGTAATCGGAGCCGTTGATTCAGATTCCGTTTCCAATTTGTCCCACATACTTTCCTGTTTCGCATAGATTCACTAAACATCTGAGGCACTCATGTCACAGACTACCAGCAGTTTTGTGCCCTGTGGAGGAAACCCTTTTCTAGTCTCTTTGTTGTTGTTCAGTTATTGTGGGATAAAGGGCGGATCTTTTCATTATTGTCTTATGAGTATCGCCTATCTTCATTTGTTCGCGTCTTCACTCTCTTTGTCTTGTCTAAATAGTCAATTCAATTGGCCTCATATCCTCATCCAAATTGAAAAAAATGGTCCATGATAGGCGAGGCCCACGATTCCTGCTAGATACTGTGAGTCGCTCACCGGAGGGCAATCGCTTAGTCATGGACCTGCCCAGTGATCATCGGTGGCAGACCATGCTTGTCCTTTCAAACCTTATTTTTACTCTTGCTCTTAAACAAGTTCTTCTTTCTGCTGGTGCCAATCAATAAAATTTAAGTCTCACCTCGTTTCTCATTCGGCCTTTCATCCCTCTCTTGTTTTTGTGGCCTTAACCCTTCCGCATCCAAGTAGCTATTATTGAAATAGCCAGTTTGGCCACCGCCCATTTGGTTCATCCCGCCGCCGATTGTTCCTAATACATACGGATATTCATTATTTGCAAGCCTCATATTCGGGCCGAGATTGAACAGCGTCTTTCTGGGAGAGTGATAAGTGTATCTCTAGGTCTTAGCAAGGATGATATCATCGAATACCATCGTTTTAGACTGGTCGAGGATGAAACCACATATTGGAACTTGCGTTCTTGACTCCGCCGGAGTTACAAGTGATACCTCCTGGCCGCCTGCGCCACCTACCTGCCCCTACAACCACCCGCAGCCCCCGACCCCCTCTCTCTCTCCTCTTACCTCTCCTCCGCTCTTCTCCATCTTTTCTTTCTTGGTTAAATATCTCTCAAATCAACGAGCAATACAGGTTGCTTCCTCGCTTCTATTACCTCTTTCCGCTTACTCTCTCTCGTGGCACTACCCAACACCCCTGATGCGATGGATGAGAGCCTGGCAGCAGACATTCTAGCGAAGATTCCACAAAATATTTCGGAAATATAAGTGGGAACAATGATACCGGGAACCCAGCCAAACGACATCTAACAGATATACCTCTAAGTTTCCATCGGCTTCCCCAAAGATCAATGCAATCTTACACGAATCGGCGGTCTCTTGGGGACTAGAAAAGCTCGGCAACATAACAGATTGATTAGAGTTTAGAGTTTACGGTGCGGCGATTCGGCGATTCGGCGGATAAGGGCGCAAGGTAGGGGCAAATCAAAACTCGGGATGACAGCCCTAATGTGGATCAGTTATGCGGAACGCCCGCCGGGAGCGAGTGAGTCTGCCACGCCCTAGCAGTCGAGCTAGGGTCCACGGATTTCGATGCCGGTAACATGTCAACATTGGTGAACTGCCGTCAAGGGCTTATTACTATGGATAAAGAGGCATCAGCGATCTCCTTTACTCTCCAGGAGTATCTTTCCTCTAGTCCCGACACATCCAGTAACCTCACTCGGCAATGACCGGAACCTGCTTGACCCCCCCGAATTCCCCTACGTGTACAAAGCACAAGCTAGTTTCGCCTTGGCCTGGCCGTGCTGGATTGTACATCCGCGGGCTATCTGCAGGTCAGCCCATAGATAATCCAGCTCAACATTATAAAATCGGCACTAGCCGACTTCCCAACTCTGCGATCAGGTTCGGGCACCAGCACCCCGGCACACCCAGGTTTAGCTGCGAATAATACCCAGACAGCTACGAGCGCGGCGCGAGCCACTCCAAGAATCCGGACATCCACTCCCGCATGCCTGGAACGGGATAGCAAAGAATGTGTGATAACTGTCATAGGTCTCGGGATGGGTTTGCTGTGAAGGTTGCGCACATCATCCCATCCAGAGTTCCCAAGCGTCTCGTGCGTGTCTTAAGCTGTAGGGCAAGAGCGTCCGTCCTTTGGGAAGACTACCGTCTAAGAGGGTGACTGTAGGGCCCGTCGGTTACCTACAGGACTCCCCGCCCGTCATCCCGAGTTACCCGGAAAATTGCGCCACCCGAGACACCTGCAGTCCCCGCCGTCCCGCCCGGACCCGAAGACGGACGGACTGGACGCTTGGGAACACTGAGATTCCGATTCCCATCTACGATTAGGAGCCATTATCCCCACTGCCAGGAATAGACTTCTGGAAAATGCTTAACATGTTCTACGGCCTGGAAGCGACGAACAGAATATTTGCAGGTGTATCTGACCAGATAAATGGTCCAGGAAATATTGTCGCCCTAGATAACTCCATCCATTCAATGTTCGATAACGCGAGTCTCAGGTTGGCACTGAATAACCTCGGGCCGCATTCAAACCCCTGTTGTATGCTACCACAGAGGTGATTACTAGCTTCCCGCGGGGTATCCGCAGGGGATTGCTACCCCACAACTTAAAAGAGTCAACAAGGGTCCCGGCGAAGGCGTGGTTATGGCAGTTCCATGGCATGGCTGACAACATCCGAATTCCCCCACTTGCTTCTTATTTTGCCCTTCGTGAATCCATACTCAGGTTACGCCACCTTTGTGCAGATGCAGAACCCATTGGTGAAGAAATGCCCCGGCCAACCAGCGATACCTCTCAAGCAGGGTAAATATTTTTGGGCGCTGTCGCCTGCTGGAAGTGATGCTATTCTGCTATCCAGTTTTCTGGAAAAATAACAGAATAGTGTGACTAATGATCTGGGTGCCCGGTAGAATCCTCGCGTACGAGTGTCAAGAGCCCTGAATGGGACCGGACAGCCACCCTTATTCGTTCCGGGGCAGTCCCAATGCAGCACTGCCGTCCTTATGTCGTGCCGAGGGGCCTAGAAGGTCAGAGGTGTGTGTTCATGGTCAGGGTATGGGGACAGCTGGAGATCATAGAGAGCGGCAGGGGACTGTAGAGGACAGTCGGTGATGGTGGAGTATCGTCGGGGCCGGTGGGGCATAGCGGGGGACAGCCGTGAATGGTACGAGTCATGTCTCATGAGCTTATAACCCTCCTTTCGGAGGTGCCTGATTTCAATTTGGGCTGGAACCGAAGGTTCAAGCTATAATATTGGACTATAGTTCCCTACATTCCGCCTGGTCCTCATTTTCCTAGGCGTAGTCCGTTCCGACAAAATTATGAAGAGAAATGTGCAGCCTTGACAGAAGCGTACTAACTTAAAGAACAGAGCAAGGTATATGAAAGATAGACCCATAATTCGGTGATTCGCACTCCTACGATTATGGGCGGGGGGGGGGCCTTTTAAATACAAAAATCAATGGGAACTCTTCCGGCTGTCCCCATAACATCATCACACTATTTCCTTATTTGCTCACCCGATTTCCTTACCCCTCATTCCCCCCTGGGCTTCCCCGCTTTGGTGATCCATCAACCCCTCCCCTCGCATCCTCCACCGAGTGCCTGACTACGGGGAGCGCCCTGATATCCTTCTGGCATATTCCACCTGATGTGATAGTAGGGATCATGTTCGGGTGTGCGCCGGTGATGAACAAGATTATTAACTCTGGAACCCAGATTACCATGCAGTAATAATATATTATTATCATTAAACTTTATTTTAACCAGCTTCTAATATCGGAAAGCCCTATGCCCATGCACAAACTTTGCAACAAAACCTAAATAATAGTTTCCAAAATTTAATGACATACTGTTTGTCAAACGCTGTTGGCAAACCATGTTGCTTAGCAAAATGCCTTTTGAGAAGACGGTCATCTAAAATGGCGGTATGCCAAATAACCCATAAGCTTTCAGGATACTGCCTGCCCTGCAGTATGTAGGTATCCCCGTGGGCTTCTGTCTATACCCTCCTATATGTATTGTAGCAGGGTTCGCCCTTGTTGTTAGGTGGCGGAGATTGTCAGTACTTCCTGATAACCTCAGGCGGGAAGCAGTCTAGACATCCATCCGGAGAGATGAGAAGCTGGTCCTCCGGATTGGATAGGATATACCGAACGGGGCTAACATGACTGGGTACGCTTCCCATGTTGGGTCAGTCATGCGGTAAGAGGAGTGTCATGGTGACGAAGTACGATGTAATGGAGTACGTATAGCACAAGTCATGTCAATAGGGGATGGGTCTTCTATAAGTAGCGGAGGGCTTCCCCCGATAGTAGAAAAATAACGAAGAACAAAATCAGAGAAATAACAACAGCCCTTGTAGGGTTACGCTACGTCACCCCCGTCTGGTGTGTTTGTGGGGGGCAAGGTTTTCTGAAAGGTGTAATGGGACAGTCCCCCACCACCAGCCTCCCCACAAAACACAAGGTAGCCAGGCAAGAAAGGAAGTGAACAGCAAGGGCCTTCTAACCAGAAGAACAACCAATACAACTACCAATAGCATAATTGCATTTCCTTTATTTTTCTGTGTTCTTCCTACCGCCCAGAAACGCTCGGGTAGCCGACGCTCTACGGCAAGCCAACTTTGATTCCGCTCTGATCGTCAGCATAACCCGTGATTTCCCTTCTTTCCCGTTGGGAGCTGCCAGTAAGTGAAGCCTTCCTAGCTGTTCTATTCTCCTCCCACACCTGATATTGTTCATTGAGTGCTCCAGGCTGGTGGAGATGGCCGTTGCGTGAGAGGCTGAATAAGAGGCACAGGTAACTAATTGCCTGAGTGCAGTAATCGTTTGGACCACTAGGGGCTCACATTACGGAGTCCTGAGGATGCTAGCCGAGCAAAGCGGCACCACTCTCAAAACAGGTGAAACCATGCCCGGCCCAACACCGTTATTCTGGGCCGCCAAAAACGGGCATGAAGAAGTTGTCAGAATGTTGCTCAAACGCAGCGAGGTGAACCTCGAGGCGGTTGATGGATACGGAAAAACACCGCTCTGCGCAGCTGTCGAGAATGGGCATACAAGAATTGTGAGGATACTGGTAGAGCGGAGCAGCGCTAGTCTCAACACGACTGATGATCTATTTCGCCAATCGCCGCTCTCCTGGGCCGTGATCAATGAACAAATAGACATCGTGGAGATACTATTGGAACAGAACGACCTAGATCCCAACATAGCTAACAGAGATGGCCGGACACCTCTCTCCTTGGCTGTTGAGGGAGCGCCTGAGGAGATTGTGACATTACTGCTCCAACGGGACGACATCAATCCTAACATAGTTGACGAAGATGGCCGAGCGCCTCTCTCCTGGGCTGCTGAGAGTGGGTCTGCCTATGTCGTGCGGATGCTATTAGAGAATAGCGATGCCAGCCTAAACAATGTTGACAAGTGGGAGCGAACACCGCTTGATTGGGCTGCCAAGTACGGGCATAACGGGGTCGTGAAGGTACTTCTAGAACAGCTCGACGTTAATCCCAACAAAGTTAATGGATATGGCCAAACACCGCTCTCACGGGCTGCGCAGAACGGGCATGGGACAGTCGTGACAACACTACTAGAGCGTAGCGACGTCCACCCCGACACCCCCGACAAAAATGAGCACACACCCCTCTCGGTCGCTGCATTGATGGGGCATGAGGAAGTTGTGAGGATACTGTTGGAGCGGGAAGACGTCAATCCAAACTCGGCTAGCGCCAGCGGCCGGACCCCTCTATCCTTTGCGGCCCAGTGGGGGCATGAAGGAGTCATGAGGAGACTACTGGGAAGGAACGACACCAACCCCAGTATAGCTGACACCGATTTTGGCCGAACACCACTCCTGTGGGCGGCTTGGGACCAGAGAGTGGGAGCTGTCAGGATTCTCCTCGAACGTAGTTGCGTCAATCCCGAAGCTGCGGACAGAGGTGGCCAAACACCGCTCTGCTGGGCCGCACGGAACGGGGACAAGGCCACCGTCGGAGTACTCCTGGAGCGGGCCAGCGTCAATCCGAACCTGGCGGGCGAGTACGGCCAGACACCCCTCTTGCAGGCGGCCCGGAAAGGGAAAAAGGGAGTGGTTAAGATACTACTAGCGCGGGACGACGTGGATCCAAATATAACTAGCAAAGATGGCCAAACACCGCTCTCGTGGGCTGCGCGTAACGGAAATGAGGATGTGGTCAGGATGCTCCTAGCACGAGATAACCTCAACCTTGACACAACCGACAACTATGGTCAAACACCGGCCTCGTGGGCCTCCAAGAACATGCATGACGGAATCGTAAAATTGCTAAGTGACCGAACAGATTCCGCTTCCGAGTATGCAGCTTGGCTTCAGCAGGCAGAACCCCGCCCTCCGAAGCCGTCCGAGTCATCTGAACCTCCTGCCAAAAGGATCCGCAGGTTTTGACGCCGGACGAAAAGCCCCACATAACTCACATATCCCTCCCGGCAGCAATAACACTTGACGAAAAACAATCCTGAGCCCGCTATAGACAATTCTCCTCATGCAGACTAACCGGAAATCCCAGATGACAAACCCCCCGGATTGGATCACATAGCTGGGATTTGCTGTTATCTCATTGGTCCCCGCTAGTGCTTTCTTTCTACACTCTTCGTTCTTTAATTTGAGTGCCATTTAGCAAATTTTATGTGCCTCGGTAGTCTGTCACTGCTTTTCCATACCCTTCTGCTCTCTACATGTGAACCCCTTTGATGTATCATTTATCATTTCTTTCGCCACCCCTTTTGGGTCATGTTATTACATATCTGTCGATATCTGTCTAGTATGTACTAGCATTACCGAAGAAATCGGGCATCAACCGCGTTCTAGCATAGCGTGGGTGTATGGAACCTTTATCAAACAAGCAATACAGACATCAGTGAGATCTGTGCATTCAATGAACCCCAGTATGGGAGTTTCCAGCAAAACACTTGAAGAAGAGATTTTTTAGTGACAGGCTCACAAAACATATTTTCTCTCTCCCCTCACTCATCCCTCTTTCTTTCCGCCATCCGCCCAGAGCCACCCGCCTATTCACAAGATTTCGCAATAAACCTTTCCCCCTACCCATACCAAAGGCACCAATTCTTTTGCTCATTCCATCTATTTCAGCAGATCCCAGCTTACAATATGCGACCCAATATACCCTTTCCGCTCGCCGTCGTTGCTTTTTTTGTAAGCCCTGCTGATCGGAAAGCATTGACGGAACCCTTCCATAGGAGCTAGAAGCTCGACAAAAGGGGCACCCCAATATTAGTAAACTAAGTTAACCACCAGTAAATTTAGCTTCTCACCTCCCATTTCGATTCCGACTACCCTTCCCAGTAGGCCAAGCTTCGAAGATCGTGGACAATTGCTCCTGGTGGAGGATATTTCCTTTGCACCTTTCATATCTGTTGGTTCCCCATCACTAATTTCCTTCGTCACCCATTACGAATGAAAGAGGGGAACAGGTATCCCCGGTTTGTATACTAAGTTAGAGCTTTGTTCGTGGGGCGAATACCGCTAGGGAAAATTATACACTATTTGCTCATGGAGGGTTCGGTCGGGGTTCGAGTCACGGCGTTTACGATAATATGATATAATAGCAATTCTTGATACCGGTAGGTTAACTTATGATTTATTAACCAATACTAAATGCTTAGAAGGAGAGAAACAAGGAAACAAAATCGGCATTCATATTCCCAGCCCACCCCCTCCATCAACTCCCCGGCAGAAACCACCTCAACAAGACGCAAAAGGAATCTTTTAATCATAACTCCATAACCCCCACCTTCGCGCTCGCAAGAAATAAAAAGAAGCACACCACCTACAATGGCAAATTCACAACCCCAAAGCCGCCCGCACAGCCGACTCCACGGCCACGCGATCCCCCTCCGAATAAAGCTTCTCGATAGCCTCCTTAGCCTTCGAAACCATGAATTCCCACTCCTCAAATAGCTCCGGGAACTTATTCTCCAGCGCGACGATAACCGCCACCGTCGCGACAAAGTCCGCATCAGCGTGCGCATTTTCCAGCCCGCGGTTTTGCAAGCCCAGCCAAGAGAATATCCTCCCATCCGCTTTGAACATCCCGTGGAATAGCTGGAGGGTGGCTAGGTCGGAGACTAGATCGTATGGGTTTTCCACATTCTCCGCCGGTCCTTCCATCTCGCTCTGGAATTGCGCGAGAAGGGAAGGGGCGAGAGGGAGTGATAGGTTGGGTGGAAGGTCGCCAAAGGATGTGGGCGGACTGGTGAAGGTGGCGAGGGCTGGGTCACATCGGGATGGGGAGGTCGCAGAATATGTGGAGTGCTGTAACGGTAATGGAATGATTCCATGTTGGACGAAACCCCCCGGCGGGGAGGAGGGGCTGTACCCTGGGGATAAAGGGCTATACACCGGGGACGAAGTGCCACACGCAGGGGTATTGGGTGAGAATGGGTCAAAGGCTGGAGATGTGGGGTTTTTGGAGTGCGGTGATGACAAAGGAGGAGCTGGGGCCCCCGCAACCAGGTTGAGAGCTTCGTCATCTTGTGCGATCGTTGCGCATAAGTGCTTTCTCCCACCGGCTGTCGCTGTTCTTCTTTTGCCCCAAGATGCCCCAGGCGATGCGCCAAAGCCTACGTCCCCTCCTCCGGATGATAGACCCTGAGGCAGTTGAGCCTGCGCCTGTTGCATCTGTAGTGTCTGTTGCTGGAGGAGGTTTGGGTCATGTAGTGCTCCGAATCCAAAATTTGCACCATAGCCAGCATGGTAAACCACCGGTCCGGACCCAGCTACCCAAGAGGAAGGCCTTATGGGTACAGAGTCGGCGGTTTGTGTCTCTCCCTCCATAAACACAACCGCGCTCTCGCCTACCCGCTCATCCGCTTGCCCCTCCCCTGTCGATCTGTCCTCTGCAACCGCTACGAAAGAAGTCCACTTGGAAGCCAGCCCGAATTCGACACCGACCCTTGTTCCTTCTTTCGCGATGAGTTCGGCGTACTTTGTTGGCTCCCTTATTTTATCGTAGATGTCTTCGAGGTATGAGGCTCTGCCCTCTTCAAAGTCTTGGAGGAGCTTGCGTCCGGCCAGTTGATACAGCCCTAGTGATGCCCCCGCTGAACTTATCACTTGCACAGGAATTTCAATTTGAAGCGGACAGATGGTGTTTGAGTTAGTGTCCTGCGCGGAACCCTTGAGGAATACCTTTTCCGGTCGGTCGCCATTGGATATCAAAAAGTAGACGGTCGCGCGGGAGTATGGGAACAGCGCGGGTACAATCGCGGGGGCTTGAATGACCTTTGGTAACGTGAGGGTGGGTGTGTTATCAGGTGAGGCAACAGGAGCATTGTCTGGGTCGCAGCTTGGGTCAAAGGGGGAAATGGGAGCAACAGTTATGGGGGCAGGAGTGGTCAGAGTCGCGCGTTGCTTCTCAGGCTTTCCCGCCCAGTCTATGTCCCAGTCGTTGACATGAGGTGTCAATGCTGCCTTCAGCATGCGCATGACTTTGTTCTGAAGGTTACCGGTGACATCGACAATCTGCGAATACCCCCTTCCAGCTCGCGAAATTCCCTCCACAAGACTATGTGAGACTGTATTCCCAACACCAAGTGAGAAGAAACGGACATTCCCGTCCTTGGAAGACTCGTTGATAAATCCAAACAAGTTTTCCGTGCCCCAGACTTCTCCGTCGGTAAGGATGAGAATTTCGGTCCTGATGTCCGTTCGCCGTCTCCTCATAGTGTCCATCACAGGGGCAAATATATCCGTTCCACCCATGTTGGAATCCAAACCCAAAATGTGAGCCTTCGCCACGCTCAATGACTCCTCCGAATATTTCTGCGATTGTGGCCAAAGGGATGAATGGTTGGATCCGAAAGAGCAGATATTGAAGTATGAGCCTACCGGCAACGAGGTTAGGAAAAGTTGAAGAGCAGATCGGACTGTGGCTATCTTGTCATGCATTGACCCCGACCGGTCAACAACAAATATGATCTCATGACCTTGCGGGGGGAGGGCGAATTTCGGAACCATTGTAACCACAAGGGCAGACGTATCTTGGAGAGTCGGATGAGGTGCGAGGAATGCCCTGGGGTCACCGATACTGTTGGCCTTAACCAGGAGGGAGAAATCCTTGTCGAGCCCAGTCAGAGACGACGAAGCATGAGCAAGCGTTGCATGCGCCTTCTTAGGATTAAAGTCTTCGTCGTCGTCACTAGAATGAGAGCCAAGGCCGATGGAAATGGAGTGACTAGAGGATGTAACACCCCTAATCGTCCCACTCATTGTTGCGGTGATGAAGAGGGAAAGTCCTGAAGCATCTGCGTTTCCAATATCCCGAATCTCCCGCGAAAAGATGCCCCAACAGGTCCGCCACCGGTCACTGAAAACCGAACCTGTGGTGGCGGGCCCGTTTCCGTATTTTGGAGCTATGACTGTAGGGATGACGAGTTTGACCCCATCAACATCAATATCCTGCTTCAGCTCGTGCACGTACTTAATAACTACCACCACCAATCCGCCCGCTGGAATGTTTCCCACGCTGGTCGTAAACACCTCGCTGGTATCCTGGGAGAACAAAGCAGTGACTCTTCCGGCGGATTTAGCAGCTTGATATATGGCTTTCGCCTCGGCCTTCTCCTTAACTACTCCCTTAATTGTCCTCTCCCCAACCAGGGCCTGGAAATCCGTGACGGCGGAGGATTCATAGAGAGGGAATGTGTACTGAGCTTCAGAGATATCCCTAGTCGATGAATTGTTATAAACCTGAGTGAGCGTATGCGAGGCGGTGAGATCCACAATGTGGGACTTTAGTGTAGTTGAAATTAGAGGAAGGGATTGCTGGTAGCCCCCATCGACGTAGGTAATTCTGGTAGTCATGGCGATGATCGGTGTGGTTCCGTGAGAGTGTTTGTTTGAAAAGATGGAGAATTTAGGGATGGAGGGATAGAAGGGGGGTTCTTATAGATAGCCTTGACGCAGAATACCGCATTACCGGTTTCCGGAAAGAACTAATTCGAGGAGGTTACGGGGGAGGTTCTTATTTCAAGGAACCAGTAGCTGTCGAATCTTGCCTGATGATTGGCGCAAACTGTTACGAAAAAAAGAAAGAAAGCTATTACATCTTCTGTCATGCCCACGAATCAGTTGGGGTAAGTTACAAGGTAGGATCATGAATACATGGTACAGAGCAGGGGTGGTGATTCTCCGTTGTGAAGGTAATTTTGGAACACTTGAAAAAGTGTGTGTTCCAACCCAGGGTCATGCGCAACGAGGATTGGATGCTGAATTAAGAAGGGGTAATAGATGTTGGTATTCTCGCTTAAATCCACACTAGTGAATAGGCAACTGAAATAGTAAAACGATCATGCTTATATTTATTAGATCTTGGTGAGAATCATGAGAGTAAAAATTGTCTTAAGTATCCGAAGGATACCGTGTAAAAAGTGGTGATGGTGTGTAGTTTTAAATATGCGAGTGATATCTTATGAGTACGTATAGGATTCATGAACATAAATAAGGAGTAATAGCGCTGATAGATTAGCACATTGCATACATGACCAGTTCGCCTGAGTCTATCTCCTATTCCTTATACCTCCAACTCTACGGTCTGCCTGTGGCCCGGTAGCAGGACATATCCCTCCTGTTCCCGGTAGCCCAAGCCCTCTACGCACATGGCTCTTTGATGCTGAGAGTTCAGATGATAGCGGTTCTGATACCTTTTGTCTAAACCCTCCTTCTACTACTTCTACTACTTCTACTAAGCCAGGCTCAGAATTAGAGACAATTATAGACTCTGATTGTGAGTTTGACTGCGGTACGCCTACTCCAGGCCAAAAATCCACTCCCATTCATGAGGAGCTAGCAGTGCCAGAGCCGGAACTTGAAACTGAATCCAATTGTATGTGTTGCTCCTCCCGTATACTTTCTTTAGCTAAATTGTTAGATAATTCCGAACCAGCAAATACCCCATGCCCTGAAACCCCTATCTCTGATCTTGGGCCAGACCCAGCAAGCGTTGCAGTGCGTGGGATTCCCCCTTGCACGGAGGTTGACTTCCCCCTCTGTCACAAGATCCGTGCTCTTAAGCACTATGCCCACTGGCCATATCGTCAAATTGCTACTGCTACGGGGGTTGCGCTCTCAACTGTTTATCGTATTGCCCACCCCCCTCTTACGCCCATCCGTAGCCGCCTTCGGGGACGCCATTCAATCCTCCGCACCACACAACGTGAAAGGCTTATTGTCTTAGCAACCTCCTCAGCAGAAAACCGCCGTAAGTCATATACCGAAATTGCACAGATGGCAGGCATCACTGCTTGTAGCCGTACTCTACGTCGAACGATATCTTCTGCAGGCTATCATCGTCGTATTGCTAGAAAGAAGCCCTATCTTTCAAGTAAGACTCGTCAGGTAAGAGCTCTATTCCTCTATATACAGGTACTATCACTAGTACTATACCCTCCTGGCACGCATAGGCTAGAAAAAAGAAAAAGAAAACGTCCCGCCTTACCGGCAGGGGCAATTGCATGGTTCTACCCCGAGATTTAATTGCTCGCTCTCTTACTCTCCAATATTGACCTTTCTGTTATCTTCACTTGTCGGTACTTTACGATCTTAATGATTGCAGATGCTTTTCCTTTCTACAAGTTTCCGCAAGAAGTAATGGAACAGTTACTTGAGGTTGACCAGCCAAATATATCCTTGTCAGTTCCGATTAATGGTTCCTACTCTTGTATCTTGTGCGATATTGACTTTGGCTTTTGCAGCTAGCGTTGCTAATTGTGTTTCACTTTTCATAAGTACTGCTTTTTTTTGCATTCTATAATAAGAGTTAAAGAAAAAATGTCTTTATAGATTTGGAGTGGAGGCCCGGGCATACTTGGGCCATGTGAGATGTGTGTTTGGCTTGCGTTTGTCAGAGGAGATTTGTGTTATTATTCGAATCCTTCTTGTTTCTTTATTCACTTTCACATGTTCTTGGTTTTCTAACTTTTACTCGCACGATTGCATTGAGACTAACTAGGTATATTATAATATTTAGGCACGCTTATCATTGGCAGACATGTATAAGGTCTGGGCTACCCATGATTGGTCCAAAGTGATTTGGACCGATGAATGCGCCTTCAATGTCAGTGGTGCCCCTGGTTGGGTCTGGGTTACAAGACAGGTGAGCGAGGAGTTTCACGAGTCATGCGTTCTTCCGAAATTTAAGAAGCATGAATCAGTCATGGTATGGGGATGCTTCGTTGGCCGCCGCAAAGGTCCCCTAATTATCTGGGATAAGGGGGCCTGGGGGAAGACTATAAACGCTAAGGGATATCAAACGCCCATTTTACCAGCTCTGGATCAATTTTGGCAGAGCGAGTCTGCCCGTACTCACGACTATGTGTATATCAAGCAAGATAATGCCTCCCCCCACCGGGCCCGTTCTACTATTGCAGACCTACAAGAACGCGGTCTCTATAACTACCTTTTACCCTGGCCGGCAACCTCTCCTGATATTAACTTGATTGAGGCGATTTGGAGATTAATGAAGGCCCGTATTAGTAAGCTAATTCCCCGTCCTCAGAATAACAATGATATGATAGAGGCAATTCAAGCTCAGTGGGATTCAATTACTGAGCATGATTTGGGGGAGATTCTCGATACCATGATTGACCGAGTTGATGCACTGGTTAGTGCAAATGGTGGCTCTACTAAGTTCTAGCCTGTTTTCATTTTTTTTTTCCTCTCTCCTGCTATTCTTTCTTCACCCTCTTTTTAGTCTCTTTCTTCTAGTTCCCCCGCCCCGGTTAGTTTAGTATTTTTAGGTTTGTCTTCACATTGGGGGTAATATGGGTCTTGAGCACTGCCGTTCAAATCGTTCGAGTCCGAGCAAGCAGTATTTCTTTTACTTTCTTAGGGTTCGGAATATGTGGCACAAAGGGAAAAAATCAAACTCAGTAACGATTAGCTATGATTATCATGATATGCTTAGTGGTTCTTTAATTTTTTACTTTCTTCAATTCAATAACTCTCAGGCTTATTTGGACAAAATTGTGGTACGCATCTTGCAAGCGCTGTACCACTGTCTTCTAAACTCCAATCCCTGCTCTGTGCCATGTATTCATGATCCTACCTTGTACTTGTATTGTACCATAATATAGGGAACAATTTGATCGCTCTCGTTGCCTCAAGGCATCTCAACAGGGATTACCAGTTGTTTTCGGCACCGGTCGCAACTGGGTCAAGGATGTCTACTTGCCTGGAAGAATCAGATGCTCATGCCTGCTTTTACCCCAAGAGGTTAGTGAGGCTCATCGGAATAGCTCACCAAAGCTTGGCTTCTATTCCTTGGCGTCCCCCACCGTTGATACACCCGATTGCGAGCGCGAGCCAAGCGAGAGTTACGCCCTTTCTTCTTTCTTTTCTTTCTTTTGTTTTCGCTAACATACGGTATGCAATTTCTGCACGCAAGCTGAAAAAGTGAAATGGAGCGGGGTGCTATTGACGTGTAGTCTATTAATGTGCTAAAGTTATGGCAAATCGTACTACCTGAATTTGGGGCTCCGCATTTCTGATTTGCAAGTATCATACTATCTTGACTGTTCATTTACTGGCGCTACGACGCCACCGGTGGCGGTGCGCGGCAACCAGCTCGTCGGGAAACACAAGCCTCAGCAAGAGCCAAGAGAGAGCTATTCCCTCGATAGATGTACCATATCCGAACTGGAGACCAAGTGCCTGATCTGTCAATCACGTTTGTTCAAAGTTGACTGAGGCAAGGGGATCCCTCTCGGGGCCATGTTTCCGGAGTGTTGTTGCTGCTACTCAAATTCCCGTAGTTCGTGGGGCAAGCGAAATTCTGGGCTTTCCAGAATTGCACATTTGAGGTAGCCCCACGATGGAGAGACTTGCCTTACTGTACGGTACTTATGCGCTCCCGGTCCCCACCTGCGACTGCCCAGCTCCCACGCGGGGTAGTTCACGGTCTGACTCTTCCTGCGACAGCGAGGATTTGGGCGTTGGACTCGGCGATCCTCCGCGATGAGGGGCGAACAAGGGGGACTGATAGACACTCAAATAGTGGTCATGGGTGATAAGATAAACAAAAGTTCTAAGTCGCAACCATAGCGAGGCGAAACATGACAGAATCGGTGATATGGAAATACCGGTAGAGTCATTAGAGCAAGATAAAGGCTCAATATAGAAAAGAAAGGAAAAAAGAAGAATAATGATCCCCCCAAGGGTATTGGTATATTAATGGTTTGGCTCTTTGGGAGATGTTTGGTGACTTGCTGCTCGTGGGATGATGATATCGTACCAGTATTCTGATTGCCATGGGCGTTGCTATCATGCTGCATGAAAAGACCGGATTTCAAGTGACCACTGATATATCTACCGGCACCGCGCTTGTATGCATGCTAGTACGTGGGTTAGGGCTGTTCGGTTTAGTGGCCCATAATTCGTGTGATGGATGAGATGGATATCAAGATAATTATGGCATGTACTATGCCTGTATTCAATGAGAAACTGGCCGGTTTTTCTAGCAGCCAGCATACCTAAGTCCGTGTTCTTTCTCTTAAGGGAGTGACTTCTTTGGTGGGCCCTCGGTCGCATCTTTTACAGCAGTGTCAATCCTACTCGAGTACAGTAACTGCGGTATTGTGCTAGCCAGGGTCCGTGAACTTGCCTCAATAGTACGGCAAGACGACTGCTTTGGGCATAGGGCAATATATCTCGCATAGCCGGGTCTTGTCTCTCTCTAGGCAAGTGCCACAAAATCTTGCCTCGACATTAAGAGACACCACTGCAAGAGCTAGCAGCAAGAGTCACTTCTCAAGAATCAAATCCACTGTATAAATGCCTTCCATGCATGGTTTAGGGTTGTTGTGAGGAAAGGATAAAATGCGGCGGCATGTTGTTGTCCGTCGGGGAGTTGTGATTCTAAAGTGCCGATACCGTACAGGTCTCTGATGGCTCTTTCCCGCAAAAAGGCAGTTAATCGTGCCAAGGTTGCGGCGAGCGGCCGCAACCCCCGCATGTTCGCTGGCTCACAACCGGGGGCACTCTAAAGAGTGCCCGACAGCTCAGCGTCAAGCTTACTGGACAGCTCAACGTTACTTTGTGGGTTACCATAGCAACATGATGGCCAAGCTTTCCTTGAGGCTCAATAGGGTATTAGTAATTTACTAAATATGATAATATTAGCCTTCTACCTATTTTGAGCCTCAAAGTTATGCTGAGTCATACTTTACTATGGTAACTCACACATTTGCCTCAAGCTGTGACAATATTGCTGTAGCAACCCACAAAGTAATGTTGAGCTGTCCAGTAACGTCGAGCTGTCGGGCACTCTTTAGAGTGTCCCCGGCTGTGACTTGTGAGCCAGCGAAGATGGGGGGGGTTGCTGCCGCTCGCCGCAACCTTGGCACGATTACTTCTCCAGCCCATCCGTGGATGCTTTCGTGGAAATCAAAAACTTCCCCACTCCTGCTTGCACCTTCACATACCGTAAAAACTCGAATAATTGAACCATGTGCTATGAAGTTCAAAATTCCCTTCCGTGGAAAATAGGCAAAAAAACACAGTAAAACCATAACCCCTTTTCCCCTTCCGAAACAGAAAAAACAAAAATCTCTTGACCATACTAAGAGAGGAGAGCCCAACGACATAGAACACTGCTCAATCATTCGAGTTTCTACGGTATACTGATGGTGTCTACTATCTTTGCTACAGTACCCGTGTCCTACTGCTTTAGGGCTGCGGATGTACACTTGATCATCGAACCACAGGTTATCAAGATTGTGTTCCTTTGCGGGCACCGACCATCATGAATTCGCGAGCATTCCTTAATCCTGTTTTGCCGATCATGATCGATGGTGCCCTGAAAATTGAGGCCCCTGACGATGTCCTATTCTTTTTAGCCCCAATATGCAAAGTCACCTCTAGGGCGATTACAGTTCAAACAATAACAGCTCGAACGATTATCAACACCAAATAATACTACACGGGTTCCTCTTTAGGGTAATATACACTTTCCTATAACACCCAGTGGGGGCGGCCATAGGGATTCCCATGGCGATACGGGGGAATGTTCAACAAGAGATTTTTCCCGCTATGTCTTTTCTTTGTTATTACGGAAGTGCACGGAGGAACAATAGCATGCCGGAAGCACAGAGATGCGTGTAGTGATCCAAGAAGCATCAGGATAAGGTATTTGTCTTTTACTTATACACCTGTCTCTACCGTTAGTTTGATTTTTTAGTGAGATGAAGAAGTGAGCTAGAGCGAGCGAATGAACGAAGCATAGGCGGCAAAACCTACATTTCATATCCTTCCTCCAAAGTGTCAAAGTTCCAAGTGAATTCTCTTAGTCTATCGGATACTCCTGCGCAACCCTCATTTCCCCTCTTTGACAGGCCGTACTATCTATTTACATCGTGCGCAAACTGGAGGATACAAAAACAGCCGGAGGACAGCACGTCACCCAGGCACCTCCGCGGGGGATGGTAACGTACTGTCAGCGTTCTCAACGAGGAAGCCTGTCTGTCCTGCCGCCCCCCGTAGTCTCCGGCAGTCCCTGGCAGTCGCCCGTAGTCCCTCTACTCCCTACTGTTGAAGTCACCGGGGATCACTCGCCTTTTTCCTGTTATTTTTGTGTTCTTTTGTTTACGCCTTGGGACTGTATTTATTACTGCCATATTGTTTCCTTTGTGTTTTTGTGTTTTTCCTTGTCATCCGTTTTTCTCTGCCGTAACCCGGTTTGGATTATGGAACTGGGGGTGGGATACAACTTAGCAGTTGGATAATGGTGCGAAAAACTCACTTTACAGCAGGTTCTTGTGCAAGGGAAGATATCAATTATCATGGTAACGGATTTTGTGCTTCATTGTTATCCTCACGGCCTGCATACTTCCGATATATTTTCCACTGCGGGCAATCATAGGATATTGGGAGGGGCTCTCTTCAACAAGAGTCCATTCCCTCGAGCTATTAGAATAGAATAACATACTTCTTTTACTGTCTTTTACAAGTCACAGGCATATAGAACCCGAGCACTTGAGTCCGAATTTTGTATGGGCGGTCAGATATACATAGATAATTTACCTACAAAAGTTTTATCCCTGCCCTTTCCTGCATCAAAGAATAGTTACATCGGGGATACTAGCCATGGAATTCGGGGAACATTTGTCCTCTAACAAACAAAGAGAGTGTTCCGGAGGCAGTGCATAGATACACACCGGAACCTTCCTGTCCCTCGTTCTATCGACATCATGAGATAGTACTATGATTGGATACCGATGTCCTTTTTACCAAAGATTTAGTATCAGGCGCCTGAACTGGATATTTTCTGAGGAAGTAGTTAAAAGGTCGGGAAGAAAAAGTATCGGCCAGTTCCTATAGTCTAATGGCTTAGGAAACTGGTCTGCTAATTTGAAACAGAGACCATCAAGAGTTCGAATCCGGGGGCAGCGGATTAGTCGAGCATTAAAAAAATGCTCGGCGAACCACTTTTTTGCTATGGGGTAGGTCTAAGGTTGGTAATGCCCTTGGGTCAATTCCCGCCAAATGTTGCGTTGGGGCTGCTCGCTAGGGTTCGGGTACTTTATGTCCTTATGATAGCTTGTATGATACACAAGTCCATACATCTGTTTGGCACACGAAATTATCGAATGGCGCAAAAAGCTTTTCCCGGCGGTCCCCCACAGTCCCCCGCCGTCCCCCATAGTCCCCTACGCTAATTTGTCTTACATTGCAGGGCCCGCCGTCCTTAGCAATGGCGGCCGCCCTGAGGTTTCCCGGACAAGAGCGCACCTCGCTTTGTCGTTTAGTCCCGTCCCGGGCTCTTAGCAGTGGCCCCGTGAGGCCCTGCGGGGCCCCTGACCGCCGAGAACACTGTGTACTGTGAGAACGAATTGTTCATTGGCCAGTCCAACATTATTAAAAGGCTTTCGGACACCGTTGAAGAAGGGAACCATAGAAGGATCGCTCTCCTAGTACTTAGCGGGATAGGGCATTATACCCAGTGTTCCCAACAAGCCAGGCTGTTGGTAGGCCGCTCTCGAAAATAGCCTAGGTAGATATAGGCCGGGTGGTTAGCATTGAGAACAGATCGCTTCAAGAGTATCTTGATTCCCCCACCCGTTCCAAGTTCCTCATCTTTTATTTCCCTCGCATTTACCTTCGTCTCTTGCTTCTTAATGAATCACACAACATCACACAACGAGCGATAATCAAATATCTCAGGAACCTCTCGACGACTTACCTCCAGGGTCACCACCACGGTCAAATTTTACCATTCTTCCGATTCTGCTTCTTCCGCAATAATTACATTAAATTCCTAAGCCAATAGAGGAAAACCACCCCCGCATTTTGGATGTTATTTTGTAATTGGAAAATATCTATCGTCGATCACTCCTGTATCAATGCATAATGATATTCTGTCGTCACTTTACCAGTACAGCACTCGGTAGCTGATCCACCACAAGAGCAGCTGTTTTTCTACAATTAATTTAATTAATTGGCCTACTATCTCTAGTATTTTTTGCTAACAAAAAGAAATGGTTCTTGCATTTTTAGTTTATTTGGTAATGGGGTACACCTAATTTGAATTTTTGCCGTAGAGACTATATAGCCGCTCGCCGAGAGCGGGGAAGAGTTCCCTACATAATGTGGCCTTTCTGTAGCGTAAGTTGTGGCTTGAGCGGTGTTCTGGGGCTCGGGAGAAGGAAGGAGATGCAGGGGGGTGATTTTTGCGGAAATAGAAGTGACGCCGCATGAGGGAGATAGGCAGGCAGAAAGATGGATGTGAAATTTTTCAATATTGGACTTCCTGTGGGACCCACCAGTTCAGCCTTCCTGACCACTTTCTTTAAAATTAATATAAAATATCATAAAAGAAGAAGTTGACCGAGTGATATCATGTGATGTGACTTGATAAAGGAGAGAGGCAAGATTTTTGTGCTCGCAACAGGTTATGTCATCAAAGGAAAAAAGCAGGGCAGAAATAGGGTTAACTCAGTTGACAGCCACTTCGTGAATATAAGAAATTGCTACAGTACAATCCTGCGATCCTGTGTGACCAAAATCCAAAGTGTCTGTTTTGTACAGCGGGTGACACAGAACAAGAGGACAGCCTCTGGTATAGAATGTAGTGGTAAGATAGGCCGATCTTGGAAAAAACATTCCGAAAAAAGAAACCCCCAATCAGGGTATCCTACCGAGAGAAATACCAAATCCCGGTGTCTGATGAAGCCTAAGGGAAAGCACAAAAGACTAAGTGAACGAAAGCGCGATCACAATAGACTCTGAGACGACCAGTGAAAGATAGATTAACGGTGAACTAGATGGCTGCTCCCGCTCTAACTCTGGACAGGGCAGGAGTTATATCTCTCTGTCTAACTAACAACAAAACACTCCCCAAACTCAACGCACCCCAAAGAAACAAGTGCAGCTAACAAAACCTGATCTCTAATGATCACAAACAATCTAGACCTATCCAGATATCCCATAATCGTCCTTGATCCTAAGGTCTACCCTCTGCTTGTGTGCTAATTTCCCTATGTCTAGTGGCATAAGGTATGAAAGAAACAATTGTACCAAATACTCAATACCTCACACCCTCTGGTAAGACACATGAACAATACCATGAAAAAAATATCCTATGCCTAGTGGCACAGGATGTGAGAATGGCATTGGCGGGAGAAGGCCTAACTGTCGGAAATCATAAAACCACATCCTATAACCATATCTCTCCTGGCCGCATATCCACATGCATGCATATCTGCTAGTGCACAACTATCTAACAGCATGCCCTATAGGCAACTCAACAGCATCAGCTATATCACATAATATGTACTACACATCATGATCAAAATGTTTGATCTGATTATTTGATGCTATCTAATCTTATAAAATACAAACTGCCAAGAGCCTTTCTTCTTGGCAGGCTAGTGGGATAACTGCATGCAACTATTTTATACCATCAGACTAGGAGTACAGCTTGGCAGCTTCCAACCCATATATAATGCCTCTCTTTTCCCTTTGCTTCCTCCGTGCATTATACATCCACCTCACTTCTTGCCTCTACATATCCACATAGCATTATTTATTATTTTCCCTATATTCCTTCCCTCTATATAATACCTATCACTCTCACCTCTTCTCCTCTCAAATATCATTTTACAATCCATACCCCTAAACTATATTTACCCCTTCTCAAGTTTCATATACAATTTTTCCTTCTTCTACAACCAGCAATACTGCTGTTTTATTATTCATATATCTGCTAATTAAAGATTCAGTTAAACTATATTAGATTTACCCTCTTCTACTGCCACTAATCTGGTCACCAAAATCTCTATACGTATTCTATAAGGTAAAGTTTACTCCCCTCAGGCTTACTTATAGATTTTATTTAATAATAGTATTATACTCAAATTGCTAGTAGGTTGCATACAGGCAGAGAGAAATATGGAAAGTTATAGGTCATCAAAGTCTTATGGAGGGCTGCTAAATTTCATACTACATTACTACTCTTAAGTCGTTAGACTTCCTTTTGATAGTATATATAGACTTTTGCTCCTCATGCTCTACTCAATTTATTATATTAGAATTTTACAGCTTTTATTCAATGCTGTTCCATTGCCTTCATTTTACTTCCTGTTACACAAATATTACATATATTCTAAAATAGAGAAAAACCTCTCCTGATTTAAAGAGAGTGGCTGGGTTGGAATGCACTCAACACCCAATTTGGGACTAGCGAGTTTTTGTATAAGAGTCATCCTTGATAATTTGCTTAGTTAGTAGACAAGTATTACTATTTCACAACCACTCAACATATACATGTACTAGGGGCTTGACAAAAGTCATGTCCATTCCTATTACGAAGGGCTGAATTCGTATGCAGGCTAAGCCAGATTAGGAAATTCAAGTGATGATCAGTAAGGAGTTTTGGAATAGGACAAGAAGTTGGGACTAGTGACACAAGCACTTTTGCAGCATTTGTGTCAATATGCTAGGAGAGCATATTAGTATTATCAGTCTCCAAATACTCTTACACTCAAGTGCAACCAACTTTTGCTAAAGAAAAAATACTAATAAAGGGTTGGCTAAAAAACCATATGATATAGCTAGATATATGGACCAAAAGCGGCAATACCAACTTAGTACTCAATTAGGATGAAATCTGAAGCATGCTCCTATCCTGCCACAAAGAAGAGCTAGAGAACAGCTCATGCCCAACATTGGGCAGTAACTGGTCAAGAGGGGAGAGAAGATGGTGAATGAAAGAAACTGAATAAGAAAGAGAAGGAAGTATCAATGAAGAAGGCTGGCATCTGGAAGCAATTTGAAGAAAAGTTAAATTATTTAGAAGTTATAAATATTGATAACAAACTAGGTTATTTCATATTGTTTAGGATGGTAGTAAATATATGAAGTAAGAGTATAGCTAACAATTATGAGAATTTCAGGAATTATTCTTAGCAACACTCTTCCTCATCCATTTTCTACCAAGTTGTCCTCTTCTCTTCTATTAATCCTAATATGGGTGCAGTTCTGGGAAAATAGATAAATTTCCATTATAGGTATTTTGAGTTACAAGTAGTTTTAGTTTGCATACCAACTCTCACATATTTATGAAAAAAGGCCTGAAAAAAAGACTTTTAAACAAAGAAATTGAATTAACTCAACAATAAATAAAGTAAATAGTGTGGAAGTAAAATATAAATAATACCTATTTCTGTTAATATAATTTTATGTAAAAGAGTTTGTATTCATGTATGCAGTCTTCTCTTAGCTTTTATTTTATCAGATTTTCTAAAGTATATTTATGGTATCTATATAGTATTTATACTATATAGAAATTTAGATATTCTATGTAATATGAAAATCATACTTTTGAAAATATTCAAAAACTTGATTTCAAGCATACCTTGAGTTAGACTATCTTTTGATACAAAACAAGAATTTATACTCTGATGCTAAAATGATGATTAATATCTAAACCTTGGTTCAATTTTAAAATTCAATATTTTTAATAAAACTCAGAGGATACTCTATTCTATATCATGATAGACAATCAGAGCCATAAAGCCAGTTGTGTTATTATTCACAACTTTTATCTTTCTCACTAAACTGTACTCATATAAGCCTTTGCTAATCAAAAACTTCCTCGCTAGCCACAAGCACACTTAATTTATTTTGGCTTAGCTATCTAGATTGACATATTGAGTATGTATCTTGTAGTGTAAAAATTATGATTTATCAATTATCAAGGGTCTTTCTTTCATAGTTTATATACAAAAGATCAAAAATTTGAGATGTATGCTTGCTCTCATCTAAAATAACTCTAGCTTTCCAGATACGGATTAACTTGAAGTACGGAAGATCAAACGTACACGAGGGGCAAATAAGAATTATGATGCAATGAAAACTCCCAGCCCAGCACGGACTAAGGCCGGGTAACTGCTTCAGCAAGAAAATTACTCTGATTCCTCGGCCCCACCTGAGATTGAGTTAAACCATCAGCATTTGTAAGAGAAGAAAAGGCGATCCGAAAAAATAAATATATGACTAGATAGCTAAGATCTTAGTGAGTACTGCAATTTAACTGACTAGTAAAGCGAAATTCATGGTGGATGGTACAGTTAATTGATGGTTGTTATCGGGTAAATTGGCCAACAAGATGAAAGTTAATCTACACTGCACCACCATCATCCTTCTGACGACCACTAGCAACCCTCTTTCCAACATCAAGCCTCCGGACACTACCCTATCTCAACCCACCAATAGCTATCACATGAGCACTTGCTATAGCCGATCATTAACAACATCCGTCATTATATATTCAATTTTCGGCAGACTGGTTGACTACATCCTCGGCCATTGCACCTTCATCTCTGATGTGATCCAGCGGAGCAGAAGGAAAGACGACTATCTGATCTAAGATATGGCATGCGCAGGAAGTATGTTGTAGAGGAAAGGTTTGGTCTCAAGAAGGATATCAGAAAGCCTGTTCTTGCCTTTGTTCGTTTGTTATCTGTTCATCATCGCATTCACTCTCTGTTCCCGCAGTCATCCCTTATTCTGTCAAAGTCATTCGATACCGCACACGATTTCATTGTTATTTCTTGTTCTCTGATATCCTTTCTCTATCCTACTTGTTCGTAAAAGTTCAGTGTAATCCGGCAATTGGAAACTGCCTCCCCCGTGCGTAACCCCAGAGTGTTGAATATTTTTCACAAACTAGCCCTTACCCGTAACCGCTATTCTTATCCGCTATCATTCCCACCTTACGACTTGAACTAGCAAAGTCCCTCACTCCTTGAGTATACTACGGCGACCCAAGTCACGGCCATTTTCCCTCCCCCCACCAAACCGGCCCTCTCGGAAAACCAGTTGACAACGCCATTTTAACTCCAATTAGTTATCTATCACATCAAGGAATTAAGAGTTTTTTCAGACCCCACAATATCCACAGCTTAGCCGAATCAGACTTGTTTTGCGTTGTTGGTGGGCCTATGAAAAACCAGAAAATCAAAAACAGCACCTCCCTACTCCGGGCCTATACAAACCTGACGCCTCGGCATCTTAAGCTTTTCTTGCTTGCACAAGGTACAAGGGCCAAATTCATAATTAATTGATGCTAAAGGTACATGCGCTGACTCCCCGAGTCCCTGCTACAAGTGAGTGAACTTTGGTAATAATTGGGGTTGAGGTTCTCGAAGTGCTGCGCGTTTGTTTGGGGTCGATTTCGCTTGTCTTTGTGTGTTTTCACTAGTGTCATATTTGCTTTGCCCAACCGACGGCGGCCCACGTCCAAGAACCATACAATAAGGTTGGCCCAACTTCAAACCACAGACCATCATCAATCACCACCTATCTAAAGAGTTGGTCATCGCGTTATATCCCCCTTGTCCCAGTCGTGATCCCAGGCCAATCTGCCTCTTGTCAGTAGAGGGAAACCATCCCGCAGTCGTCACAGTTAGACATACATAGCTCCGATCTCTGGGAATTTCTTTTCGACACCACAACTTTCTCCCCCACACTGAAGTAGAAACCAGAGGCCGAAATATCTATCCCCTTAGTGAATCATATATCAATAAACCCTCTAGGATGAATTAATATTTACCTGGGAATATCCCGTACCGTCCGAATACCGGACTATACTTCATTCCCGTATCTACTCTTCTATTTCTCATCAACTTTTTAAGGGGTTGTTTGTCCGCAGGAACTACCCCGCCGGTAGCATAATCGACCTATTTAATTACCAATGAGCGGAACGCCAGTGAGATAGTAGAGTATCGACCAACGTTAAGACTAGTGCATCTCGGACAATTCCCCGTCAAGCTAATCCTTTTGTCGCCACCCACGAGCAGCTCTCCCCAAAAATCCTCCTCCCACTGGGCTACCTCCTCCCCATCCTCACTCGCGACCACCACATTTGGACGGAATTTAGTAACATCCATTTCCTCCCCCATCATATCATCCACACATCTAAGAGAAGCCATATTGGCGATCAGTATTGGCGCGCAATCGGCGAACGATATTTCAACCTTCTTCCTTTCCGGCCGGGAGTCTCCGTTTGCATCCGGCTGTTCCATAGGCGCGATGTTTCCTATCACAGGTCGGCGCGATGAACCCAGATACACCAACCTCGTCGGAAACCCAAGACAATCCGAAAAGAACTCCGAAAACCCATCTCCCATATCGTAGCCCATGCATGCTGAGCTATACAGTACTATCTCCCTAGTTACCAACCCAGATATATCCGGTTGGAGGGGAATACGCAACTCCTTGCTTTCTCCTTGAGGCGGGGAGTACCTGACTATCAGTGCGTTTTCGCCGTCGCCCCCGAAGGAAGGATGGAATAAGGACAGCTGTGGGAAGCGACTAATCTGCAGTGACTGGTAGTCGTTCCCATCCTGCTTCTGTAGCAGAAATATCCGATCGTTCTCTGGACCGATGGCCGTTATCTTTGCGGATTTCACGGAGATTGGACGAAGGGACTTTACCGGGTGGACGTATAAACTGTGGATGTACATTTTGGTTTTGGTTTTCCTGAATCCCGTTGCTCGTTGTCTTCTCGGTAGGCAGGGAGGGGAAAGTGGTGTTATCAAGAGTGGATGATAGGGTGCGAAACACCACCCCCTCACTCCTCACGTGCATCGTACCGGCGTACGGTATGATACCTTGCCTAAATTCAGCTGACTCATACACACATCTCATTTCTAACAAATCCGCGCCTGCCCGCCCGGGCTCCATCGGCTATCGGATCGCAAGTATGCGAAAACAGTAGTTCAAAAAAGACTGTATTCTTCAATTATGATACAATATTTAATTGCTCCACCTGGTTCTTTGAGGCCAGTGGCCGCTTGGTAAGACGGGCGACTCCTCTGTGCTCAAACAATGTTTGTCCATCACAGAGATCGTCTACCGGCATTGACGAAAGCCAGCGGGTGGAGAACAGGGGCCAGTAGTAGCCCAGTTTCTTGCTAACTTGCTTTAGCGAATTCGCTTTTTGCTTACCAAATACTCTTGTTCATCGCGGGCTGGTATTCGTCATGCCCGTTTTAAAGACGGTGGTGTTAACTGCCGTACCTGCAGATAAAAACAAAAACCCTTGTTAAGGCACGTGCTTTGTCTCCCTGGTTGTCCCTGGGTTTTCGCCGGATATCTCGGCACAACAGGTTACTTAATTTACCACACTGATCTACACGTGTTGTCCCGCTGGGGTGCCCAAGCCGCAAACTCCATCAACCCACTCGACAACACAAAAACGAACTCCGATTACACCAAAAAATAGCAAGGCAGCTCCCGAGCAGAGGAGGTCCAATTTCTAGTCGGCATGGTATCATAGTTAGCCTGAGGGCACTGTGTTGGTTTTTCCTGTTGCACGGGCTTGCAGGGCAAGCAGTGGTGCTGGAGCCGGAGCCGCACAACGAACGTCAGGAAAGTATAATCTTCCCTAGACCCCCCCCCCCCCACTCGCTATCTATAACCATCACCCTGTTCCTTGCGCTCTAAGTTTCTCCTCGTTAGGCACAAATACATCTGCCCATTTCTCAACCTCCGCCGCGTGCTTATACTGTAGGTGCAGAAGTATTGGTCCGAGATAACCAAAGATTGCGGCGTCAACCCCTCTCCCCCGCTCAAACCTACGCTCATGCAAAATACAGTTAGCCATCTTTCACATTAGTGCCGGGCGCGATGGAGGTTTCGCGAATGCGATTGATTGTACCGATACGATATCGAGGGCTTTCCCGGTTACTGCAGAAAGCCGGCCGTTCACTACCTGCGGAAGCGTGAGGGCAGAGGCACACTGTGGGCGGTACAGTGCTTCTGTCCCCGCTCCCGGAATGGATACCTGTTTTGAGTAGTACGGATGCATAATCCTATACAAACCGAATTTGTCAACCCGATGGCGCACTATCACGGATGGTTGTCGCCATATTTGCCGAAGGTGCCCATGGTCGACTCGGACTCTGCGATCCGGGAGTACTGTACATATTGGATTGTGTGCGATCCGGTGACACCGTATTATTCGAGCACTACGTCTCATTTATCCCCACCTGAGCACCTTTTTTATTATCTCAGCCACCCCAGATTAGGAGAGGATCAACTAAATTTGTGAAATTCGGAACAGCGTCAGTGGAATAAGTAAATCATCTCAGGTACACCTTTCAAAAACAACCTCCGAATAATTTAACACGCTTCAATCTCTGGAATCCCCTAAAGGCAAACAAATCTCAAGATCTCCACCCTCAACCAACGAGCCATTATTTACCCCAGATGTTCGCCCGAAAAGTCGGGAAAGTCGCGCAACAAATACAGTACCCACGATGAAGGGTGAGAGAATCCCAATCCGGGAGAATAGAGAGGTCTACTAAGGCATATGATCCCTCTCATTAAACTCTATCGCTTTTGTAGGGGGAGGGGTCCTACGATTAGCTTTTACCGCCTCAGGACCCAAAATCCCCACGTCTTCCTGTTCATCTCCCACAACATAATCGGCCGATGCTGGAAGGTGCTCCCAGATGGAGTATTCAAGGGGATTGAATGCCTGGACATGATGTTGCTATGGATGCGAGTTCGAGGAACGGGAGGGTTCTGCCTGGGCTTCCGCTACTGCGGGAAACACGGCAAGATGTTTTCTATACTGACTTTCCTTTGTTGTGTTAGAATATTACGGAGCAGAAGAGGCACCGGCGGAAAGCAAGAGATGGGCCCGACGCCCCAGATGTTCCGCCCTCTTCCACCCTGACTCCTCCCATCGTGCTTTTTGCTTTAATGTGAACGCAGCCACTATAAACCGCAATTATTATCTTTCTCTCCTCTGATCAGAACATCCCATTAAGCACATATCTACCCACTGCACATAATCAGGGACACTGGGGGTCGTCAGCCCAGTGTTGGAATGAAGACCGACGAAGATGCCAATACCTATTTCTCGTCCTACACACGTTTATGATTATAGGCATCATACCAAGACCACATTAGAACCCATCCTAAGGTTTATACACTTCCATATACAGTTCCAAGGGAGCCTGATACCAAATCCAGCCCCCGAGGCCCCCCAGAGCGCTCCCTAGGCCACCAACCATCCCCAACCACGGCACGCGAAAGAAAGCAGACCATATAACTCTCCGAATAACCCCAGATCCTACCATGCCCCATGACCCCAACGAGCTCCCAAGTATGGGGAAATAGATAGCCAGCGCACGCATTGTACAGTTAGCGATGCTAGAACCTCTCGCTCTTTTCCAATTCTAAGTCTATAAAACCCAATGGCAGCCAATATTTAAAACTGAACGAACACTGAATGCAGGAAGACTCTACTAGTACTCAAAAGATGCCTCTAACATTTCCAGCCGACCAAATGCCATGAAATGCATGCTCTACCGGTACCTCATTTTTTCACGATATCCTCTACAGTCCCAGTGTTTATAGCTCAGCAATCTTTCCCTAAATCTCCCCCACCCCCTCCCTTCGATCCTAGACCGTTGCGCCGCTGAAGCAAACGGCTAAAACCGATTTCTTTGAAATTATTGAGGCCCAGTCCTCATACCGGTAATGATTCCGGGCCCAAGAGAACAGATTGAGTCGCAGCTCGTATTCAGGTAATCAATCGTCACATTTTTTTTTTCTCTCGATCAATAGGCTAATCATAGAACCTACTATATTTTCCCAATCCGTGAGGAATCCTCTCAACAGGTGGCTCAGCACCATAACTAATTCCGGCATGTGAGTACCAGCAATACCCGTTTTCTATATTGCATCTGTGCTTCTCTCGGTAGCACATGAGGCTACCCTGGATACTCAGAGATTTCACATGACATAGTTTATCCTTTCTGGCCCGACGCCCCAGAACAACCATTGATTCCCTGGTAGAGCTACCAGCCCGACAATTCTATTCTCCAGCTAACTTATGGTCGGGGACTCCCGACAACATTTAAGTAGTACAGTGCGCGTAAATTTGTGTCCCAATACAGTTAGCAGCCAGTTAGCATGGCTATCTTGACATTTGAATACTCGCTGTGCCCCTTAGCATTTTTAGCAGCAACTCGTGTGTAACACCGCCAGCCTCAACCCAAACCCTAAACCTATAGTGCGTCTAAAAGTTATTATATCATTATTTAAAATCTCTCCCAATTTCCTAACCTTCCAGCTCATTTCCGATTAAAAGGCAGAAAGAAACCAAGAATAGCAATTACTACTGGGGAGCCTTAGCACTTGGCGTGGGCGTTTTCGAGTCGAAAGTGCTCCGGTTAAAAGTTTGTCCCACGATACGATTCGTTCATTGTGTAACCAAGGCAATTTGCTCACAAGAACCCGCCACAAGTGACAGCATACAAAACGTGGGGAAGCGGGGAGAATCGGATACCGTTAAGGTGAGACTCACTCAATCTCTCGGCAGGTTTTCATAGTTGACAATCGCAGGAACAGGAGGATACCGATCCATGTCCCCGCAATACGAAGTCCAGGCGGTGCTAGACCGAAAGAATGAACAGAAACCCATCTGCGGACAACGTGCCGTTAGCTTCCTCCTTCAAGTTTTTATCCAAGTATTATGCCACCAACCGTCGGAGAAAGGAACCGAAACCGGTCGACCTCCTACACGCACAGATGTTCTTCCCCATGCTGTGGCCCCCGAGCTCCAGGCTGTACGACAAAGTCAACACCGCGATTTTAATGCAGGGCACTTTATTATTTACTATCATTATTCTATACTATTAGTTGAGGCTTCAGATTCTAAAAAAAATCGATATTGAGATTTTCATACGTGGAACAACACAGGCAATTAGCCTAGACTAAGCGAATACGATAAGATCGGCTGGAATTCGCTATCAGATCATAACTGTAAATCACCACATCATCCCGCGATATGCTTAATTTGACAGCTCAACAGAATTGCTGATATCAATCAATGAGATCCAGCACCTCCAGAAGGCTCGAGTTAAACCGTTTCAAGATTAGACTAGTCCTTCTCCGTCGCTGTTAGAAGCCTGCCAGCGATAGCGAATTACAAGAGATCTCACGGTTCAACAATTATCACCCTTGAATAAGCAGGGCATTAGGTTGGTCTAGGCCTGTCCCCCCACAGTTGCCATATAACGGCAGGAGCATACCCTGGTTGACCGCAATAACCCGCATATCCCCAAAACCCTGATAAACCTAGCTTACCAACGAAGCAAGAGAATTTACCAAAAATCCAAAGCCATACATTAGTTTGCGGCGCCTTAATTACTCGCAACTTATTTCTCGAATTTCTATAGCTTTCAGAGAGGTAATGGATATCGTTGTCAAGGTCACTTTTCCGGTCGTTTCCGGCTGCACTTTCCTCATGTGCCGGTGTCCTTACCCCCAGCAGGAGCGAGACGGCCTCCAGAGAAGCACTAATGCCCTTAACTGACAACGTTGAAATGCCCCCGCCGGCACTAAGCCGCACCTCGTATAAGAATTGCACTCCGGCCCTACCCACTTATCTCAAGCCGATAACTTTGTTCACTTGGCTTCAGAGATTCTCAGCTTCATTCAAATTATATCAATCCCGCAAATTCCGAGGTCGGGAACCAGCATCCACGCAACCACATGGTTCAATTCCTGTGTTAGGCCTGTGAGTGAATTCAGACCCGCTGTGAGCTTACCCACGCATGCGGATCAAAGGCCGAACCACGACATGGGCGCACTTGTCCTCGGCATGTCAGCGAGAGTTCCTTCGTGCTATTGGTAGCTAACACCTTATCTAACAGATCGCTATACCGTCATTCTCTGCAATACATCTACCGCAGCCTTGGCCGACCTGCCCACTATCAATCGGGTACTCTGTACGCTCTTCCAACCAAAATTTAGCCTACAAGCACTTCGGTAAGTTCTTGAGGATACGGTGCCCTATTCAGTAAGAAGCGGGCCTTAGTCGATAGACCATAACACGTCCCAACCACTATATGATAGCCTCTCAGGGGCCCTTCAAATTGCCATCCACTCCCGCAGATGCTAGTGTGCCCAAAAAAACATGCAATTTCGATCCTAGAACTCCCTCCTCGTATTCCTGCGGGGCTAGTCAAGATCTCCCGTACGTTTCCGGCTATTCTAAATAAAAAAATAAACCCGAATTGTTCTTACTGCACTCTTATGGGCTTGTTTTTTTCAGTTATTTTCTTAAGGTGATTCATGATCAATCACTCGTAATATCTTCAATGTTTCTCTAGCTCCGGAGGTTGGCGACCACAGCCCAGCTATACATCCCCAGACAAATTCCCCGCCGCGGAAATACGAGATAACTGGTAGTGGAAGTAATGGCAGCAGATAGACTGAAGCCAGGTTATTCGCCAAATGGCACCCGGATAACTAGAAGCCGAGAGGAAATGGCACAGACTAGCTGTTTACGAACATGATATCATTGTCTAGCTCTTTTGAGCTTAACACTCACATGCCGACTTTCCCGAACACCTTCACTAACATATTACTAAAGGAAAAAAATACACACGAAGTATTGAACAAAGGAACAAGACGAACAGCGGCGATGTCCAGGCGGAGAAGCACGATAATATCCACAAGACTCTGACGCAGCATGGGAGAGCGCAAATAAAATCTACATATCAAGCTTGGCGGTGAAGCCGGATAATTCGATTGCGTGAATATCGTTATTCACCTTGCATTAATGAATACGAGGCGCACTTCCATGGCCTGTGCGAGATGCTCTAGACAAGGTCACGATGATTGGAAGGACCTTCGGAATACTTCTAATTGCCGCATCATGATCTGCCGGGCTATCTGAGGTAGTATTGTAAAGAATGTGGTGTTTGGAAGCCCGCTGCGTCCCCAAATTGGCCCTGCCCACTCCTTTCTCCAGCTCACGGGCAGAAAAATATCGACACTATCCTCTCCTTTCAATGCAAAAGGCAAAAGCATAAATAGTAGCCATATCCTCCCACAAACCTTTCCTCCCCATCGGTTCCTCACTGCCCCGATCTGATCCAGAACTTCCTAGCAGACAAAAAACTCAGTTCAAGTATTCTCGCCCACACTCCCCATCACCTAGAAAACAGAAACTGACACAATCATCATCATCAGCGCAAATTCTTACACTCAAATCACCAGTAATCCTCTCTTATTCCACCACTCCCCCGCCCTCCTCCTCCTCCATCGAATTGACACTAACTAACTAAAACCCCTCCAGTGCTTCTCAAGTCCCTTCCCGTTTTCGCCCTCTTCCTAACTCTCACCCATGCCGCGGCAATGGCAAACCCCTTCACCGAGCCCGACACCAGCGATCTCGACAAGCGCGCTTGCGTGTACGACGGCTGCAAGTGCAGCACCGCCTATAGCGCCGGCAAGTACTGCGGATACTGCAATGCCGTCGTCTCCTGCCCGGTTGGGGGAGGTTGCGAGAAGAACGTGTACCAGTGCGGCAGTGGTGGTAGCTGCTGCAACTATGGAGTTAGAACCAGCTGCAAGAACCGCGATGGCCCTTGTGGTTAAATTACGGCCCTTTTCCTATCTCAAAGAATCGATTGAGACTCGGGGTGAAGGCGGGGGATTGTTTTCCAATAACCTCTTTTGATTTTCCAACTTGTTAGGAGGAAGGGGGATATGTCTTCACACTCTTTTTCTTTCCGAATTTCTTTCTTGATGATGGTGGTGATGAGGTCAGCTGTTTTGGAGGATTGATTTATGCCGAACTTTGCTTTCCTTGAGCTGTTTCCGGTGCTCTCTGAGTTGGTTATAGTCATGCGCTCTCACTCGAGAATGAACGATGTGTCTTTGGATTTACTAGGAATGGAATATGAATCTGAGTCGTCTTAACTGAGCAACGCCCAACATAGCATTTAGTTAGTAAAAGAAGTGATCCACTGGGCTATTTGATTGATTCAAAAACGGGAAATGCCCATGTAACTTATATCACGTGCAATAGTGATAGTCAGGAAGCTTATTTTCATTTGGCAAAAGATCCTCCTGGCGGGATTAGTCTTGAGCCGGCACTTTGAGAGGTTACCACACAAGTGCTACTGTAACAAGCCTAAAAGAGGTGCCAAGGGCCCGAACCACGGGCCGCAAGAAACGGGCTCGCCAGCTAAGCCTTCTCCTGCTGACCACCTACTTGTAGCTTGACAGCTTGCGTTGTTTTCGGAGTTGCCGGGAATGAACTGAAATCGCACTTTCAGGAAATAGCTGCCCGTGTAGACCATTTGCATAGCGCCGCCGCCACCACGAGAATCAGGTCACGGCCGGTCCCACTCTGCCCAGCGATATTGACTGAAAATGTGGGGAAATCCCTCAATAACTGCACTCTGACCACTGCGGGGGAGTGGGTCTGCCCACCCCCCAGTGACCTGCTCGTATTCTGGTAGAGGGTATGCACTAGATTCGGTGATGCCTATCTGCGATCGGTCAGCTCTTGCGAGGATATCCGTGAGTGGCCCAACCCACTTCCGACCACGGGAAGCCAAATCTCTCAACAATGGCTCGCTCTATCTCCTGGATATTTAAGCCCTGGACCGATGCGGGATCTGGAAGCCCGCATAATTAACAATTACTTGAACAAAGATTTGCCATCCCAAGTGTCCCAAAAGCGCGGTAAGCATCTCCAAGTATCCGAAAAACAGGGTTTAAAGAAATACTCGAGTATGGCACTTGTGCCGGTTACTTGCGCCAAAATCTGCGGGGTCAGCGCCTCTTCGCGAAAATATGCCCCACTTTTTTTCGGCTACAAGTACCAGTTATCTCTTGGCGCAAGAGCGCCACTGGTGCCTGCAGTCCTTCAGCCGCAGGTAACCCCCGTCGATCATGTGCACAAGTTAGCTGCAGGGCTCCCCCACCCGTCACCTCGCGATCAGCGGCAAATTCCGCAGTTGGACTGGGCATTTGGGTTTATTAGAGCGAGGATACCAGTACGTTTAGGAAAGTTAGAATTCAGAATCCGAAACCTGGACAGTCATGCCAGAGGCAACGCCACAGAAAAGCAAGGAATACCGGAGGAAGTGGAGCTTCTTGCTGTGGGGTTATTTCCTTCCCTCGCAAATATCTGCCAAGAGTTCCGACCTTCCATCTCTCTCTGCCGGGAGCAGCGCCATCACTCGACGGCCCAACACTCCAGAGGCGAGTTGGCCCGTCATGCAAATGAGGATTCCAAGAGGGCATGCGGAGGCTTGCCAGAATTCTCCAAAACGAGCTAGCGAAAGCCGCCAACCGAGGACAGCTCATCAACAAAAAAAACCCCCGACGGAAAAGTCCATTATTACCAGAGATGTTGACTAAAGATCAAGTGGGAGATACCGTATATCTCCCTCACACTCTAACACTTCCGGTGAGCTCGTAAAGCTATACCAACGACAGAAACGAGAGCCCCCGGAAAGTGTACGGATACTGTTGGATAATTAATAACCAATCCAGTGCTCCGGGACAAGCACGCTGAATCAGGGGTCCAGGACCTGAGGAATTCGAGGCATACGACCGCGGCGAAGAATCCAAGCCAGCATGAACATCCGACGATAAGGAAGCCGGCGAGCGGATGTCGAGGAAAGCAGATACATTGGAGAGTGGGATGGAATATACCTCCTAATTTTCTCGAACGTGCACGGCTGAAAAACGCGAGCCACCGGTTCAATCGTACTCGAGTACGGGTTTCTACGGCAAATGGAATGACCGAATCTAAGGGGGGGGGGTAACAATTTTGGGTGCTCTTGATTTCGTCCATAACCCAACAAACAACAGGGTCGGAAAAGAGGGAATGTAGCAAAAAAAGGGGGGGAGAAGAAGGAATGGAGGGAGAAGCAAAGCAAAACACATGCAACCCAAAGTCCCATCTCCAGTTAGCCACAGGAGTCTAATCTAATCTTCGTAGCATCTGAGCACAAAACAATGAAGAATATAACTAGAGATTATTCTCCGAGATTCCCAACAAAATAAACACTGAGCCAACATTCTCTGTTCCCCAGACCTTTCACTAAGCTATCTAGAAGTGCCGAGGACTGTCAGATCACATAGCGCAAGTTATTCGCAACTCTCCCCACGACCCACTCGCCCCCAAATTCCTATACCAAGCCTATTTAAATACCCCAGAACCCCCAGGTACGTAATAAGAGCGCCACAGCTACCCCTGAGGACATGATATATCACCACCCAAACCACCACTCAACGCAACAGCTTCATCCATGAAAAGGCTCGCCACAAAGACTGTCATGTTCCGCACGTTGGCCTGCCGCAAGCCATAGTCGGCCCAATTTTTTAGAAATCGAGTTAATCACGAGTAATTAGCCCCAATTCCACTCGATTTGAGGTTCTGTAAAACTCCACGATTTAGTACCCGAAGCCCTAGAAGTTGTATCAGCAATGTCACCATCTACCGGTTGCCCACAACATTTGCCCCTTTTATCGGTTTCTTAGAAAAAAACGTCACCTCCTCGACGGCCCAGCCCGTCGGCTCGGTCTCGCCCGAACTTGGTACTTGATCTCATGCTGATATACCGGTATCGATACCCTTAGGGCCTTGGTATTTGTCCCTGATATACCGATGCCGAGTATCGCTTGTCTCAATGCCCTAGCCGTGAAAGGTCGGGGGGGTTATCAGAGCCGCTATTTCTCATTGGTGATAAAGATAGATGTCCAGCACCCTACGGCAGACTACCGCCATTGATGGCGTTGGAAGTTTGTTGACTATTGTAGCGAAGAGTATCATAAGGGGGAAAAAAGAGAATTCGCCAGGCAACTTTAAGCCTCTGTTCACCCTGATGCATGGGATCACAATGGGTGCCGGATGCGCTTGCGGGTCTCAGGTTCTCCACCGGTTCGTAATATCTCCTCCCACGGCATAAAACCAGGTGCACAGCGAGGTCCGATATATGATACTTGCGCATTGAACTTTGGCTTGGTGATAACTTAGGTATCGCCACCTAATAAAATGTGCCAAGCCATGTCTCCACATTTCAGTAAACTTTTGCAATGTGCAAGTACAGTACTCGGAGTAGTTTTAGTACTGTAAAACCCGAAATAATTAGGCATCATGCTAAGACGTTGGAGTTGCCTCTGTTGTCTCAAGTGAGGGCTGAAAGAGAATCTTCTCGGTGTGTTTTCCCCCCCTAATCCAAAGGGGAAATTCTGGACGTCCTAGCGCCATGCCCAATTATTTCGGTTTTTACGGTATTTGAACGAACCACTAAGGTTTTGTTTTTTTATTATTATTATGGCAATTTCAAGTCTCCAGACCAGCAGCCAGCTTGGGATATACTCCTAGATTAATTCCAAGTTATACTCATACTGCCTGTGGTGCCGTGGTGCCGTGGTCTAAAATCGCAGCCTAGTAATTAGAACGCAGCTGAGCCTCAATAAGGCCAATATGTCCATTTGCATGCATAACACTATCCGAACTGGACCCGTCTCACCCGATTCCCGGGACAAGATATAACTCTAAATCTCCCACTAAGATATGTTAGGGCTCAACTGCGCCCAAATGCGGGGAGATAGTACCGGTAGACGATGTTGAGGCGCGGCTCTAAGAAGTTTTTTAGTTTTCAGTGATTACCTTCCGAGATATTGGCATGATTATGTCACTACCGTACCTCCTACCGTACGGCACATTAGCCGTTTCATTCATGAAACATCACCCGGCACCTACGACGTAGATCACAGGCAGGGGGAAATGCCTCCGTTACGAGCTTCCCCTCACATCAACTAGCGGTAATCTCTACCGAGAGCCCTATACAACAAGTTTTATACACTTTATTTCAACAGCGATTGTCTCGCTTTTTCAACGTAGTCGCACAAAGGATAGGATTGGGGGCACCTGATTTGTTGGGGTTTCTTCACTTAGATACTAGTGGGCACTAGATCCAGTCGTCCCGTCCGTCCAAGACGGGGTGAGGACGACGAAGGACGAGACAGTCTCGTCCTTGGACGGGACGGACTGCCTTGGCGCCGTCCTAGACGGGGTGGACGGCCGTCGACGGCC
>Ga0307513_10000881_pt1 | contig 43435 bp, 36 predicted proteins | sample 15_EM_MG_FD_202174 | JGI IMG/M metagenome (GOLD analysis project Ga0307513, IMG submission 202174) | Populus trichocarpa ectomycorrhiza microbial communities from riparian zone in the Pacific Northwest, United States - 15_EM | ecosystem: Host-associated > Plants > Roots > Unclassified | place...
GGATATGCTATTTTTATCACAATATATTACGTTCAAATAAAGCTTTTCTTAATCAAACTTATTGTTTCCGTGAATTATATGGTGGAGATAGTGCCTCGATTAGATTAGGGGTGGCGAAAATAGGTTCACGAGTATCCAACTATTTTTGGTTCACTAAGTGAGTGATATTACATGACCACATGCCACAATACCGGTATTCGATGCGACTTATCCATCAGGCAATTGTATTTCCACCGCATATTATCCTCTCCAGGATGTTCTATCAACTTTTATTAAGGGGCTGTTGATTTATAACATGACAGGCCACTTTAAGATCCTCGTATACCTATACTTCTATTTTTACCGAGTGTTAGGCTGGGTGCCATTCAGACTCTCATTCGATCTTTTATAAAGACTGGTCTGGAACCAATCCAAACCGGACCGGACCACCCAAGTTAGTTGGGTCCAGTTATCACCATCATGAGGACTGGCCAGCCTGATCCTGCCTCCAAGACTTGACCAGTCGGACTATTCGGAACCCTGGGGCCAGGTGGATAGCCGGGGGGGGGGGTTAAGTGGTGTTTCGCCTGGGGCCGGTAGTATGGTGAGCAGCAATCAACCATTTCCAACAGAGAGGGGTTCGGTTATTCTGGTATGATATGTAAGACCATCATAGGTTACATAAACCCTTGGCTGCCGAAATCGCAGTCGTTGTGAAGGTAGCGTGGGAAGCCTGGGCTATATTGGGCAGGGGAGATCGGGGCGGATTAATTTGAAATTCTGTAGTGCTGTCTGGTAAGGCTACAGCTCGGCGGTAGAGAGGGGTCTACCCGCTTCCAATACCAATGGTCGCGAAAAATGTGTTGGGGGGCTACAGGCATTTTTCACATATGAATCCCTGACCCACAATGAACAGTATAATTTTGTTAGTGTATGTAGGGTGAAACTCTCGAAATTTAGTATCCTAATGGTTACTAGTATCCCTGTAAATCATGATGAGCTCCGGCCTGGCTTGCGGAACTAATGTAATTTACGGCCATTCCGCTCTTGGCCGGGATGTGGCTCACCATGGCAACCACAGGAACATCAAATGTATATTTGATTATCTGCATACCTTGTACTGGTAACATATTGAAAATTAGTTAAATAGTATTTTTGAATATGGTGATTCAGAATCTGGTATTTTCATTTGATAATAAAGGACTCTTCTTCTTGTATATTAACTTTATTATGAACTGGTTCAAATAACATTCTTTCTACAATAGTAGTAAAGAAAATTGAAACCAACAGCAAATACAATAGTTGAAGCATGTAATAAGGTGTTATAGGGCTGGTATTTGATCCGAAAAGTATTTTATTATTGGATTGTAGCTATGTTAGAAGATGCTATGACGGTAAAAACAACAATAGTGAAATATATATCCTATAAACTAGATAAGATGATATCTGCTAATGGGGTTTATCTAAGAGTCAAATACTTTCTGATATACTTCTATTAAGTAATTCTAGATATGATATAAACATTCAAGGCAGTTGGTTAAGCGTTGCATATTGTATTCAATGTTTATTCTATTTAATGTTTATTGGAAAGAAACTTCGCAGGAAATAATATCCTTTAGCTACAACCATGAAGCCTACATATGTGAGATAAGGCTAAAAGCTGATTTATAGTATCTACTAATATATTTAAAGCTATGTAATAGGTTTTAGTGAGATTGGGTATTGTGATTTGGAGATTTCGCATCTCAACCTTAAAACAACAAATATCAAGAGCAAAATTCATGGTTTTTGGAGTTCAGATGGCAAATCGCCAAATCCCAAAATCCAATCTCAGTAAAACTTCTTGGATAGCTTTAAATATATTAGCAGATACGATAACTCAGCTTTTAGCCTCATCCTGTATATGTAGCCTCCATGGTTGTGGCTAAAGAGTATTATTTCCTACTAAATTACTTACCAATAATTATAGAATAAAATTTGCAAGACTTAACCAACTGCCTTGAAAGTTTATATCATATCTCGAATTACTTAATTGAAGTATATCAGAAAGTATTGGAATCTTAGGTAAACCCCATTAGCAGATATGATCTTATCCAGTTTATAGGGTATTTATTTCGCTATTCTTGTTTTTACTGTCACAGCATCTTCCAACATAGCTACAAGCCAATAATCAAACACTTGTCACCTCAAATACCAGCCCTATAAGATCTTATTACATGCTTAAACTATTATATTTGCTGTTGGTTTCAATTTTCGCTACAACTATTATAGAAAAGATCCTATTTGAACCAGTTCAGACTAAAGTTAATATACAAGAAAAAGCGTCTTTCAATATCAAATAGAAATACCAGATTCTGAATCTCCATATTCAAAAGTACTATTTAGCAAATTTTCATTATCTTACTAGTACAATGTATGAAGATAATCAAATATACATTTGATGTTCCGTGGTTGTCATAGTGAGCCACATCCTGGCGAAGAGCTGCATGGCCGTAAATTAAATTATCATAAAATGTTAGTGTATTTGTGGTTATCATTACCTTGAAGCTTTCTCTGCAATCCTCCAAAATTGATGCGCCCCTTCCATGATGGCTACTTCCTGTCCCAGACATATCATGGTTGAAAGTTTTCTTGAATTATTGTGTTACATTTTCGTTGATTTCATGTGCCCGGCACCTTACATAAAATGCATGTCACACCCTCACACCACTGCTTAGCTGTGTTCGATTCTGATATAACATCAGTGTTTGCCTGCACAATACAGAGAAAGCCACGAAGTCCTTGACCCACCCAAGGCCAGAGCAATCAGCCCATTAGACAGTGCTTGTTTTTCCCATTTACCTCATAGTGAGTGAGTTTTTCTTAATTTAATTATATGCTTCTTGAGTTGCTAACTATTTAATAGAAGCTCGAAGCAAACACCACTGTCGGTACCAGCTCTACTGACCTCCTGACTCACCACTATGTATGAAAGTGTACACACCATCAATCGAAGACAACCTGTAGCCAAGATTGCAGGTAAGCCTGCCAAACATGGCTCACCGAATTTCAAACTAAATGGCAGCCAAGAGTACGCCCTACGTTTGCTGACATCCAACTAGGTGCAGAACGACTCTCACTAAGCCGGATCATGCCTCCAATAGAAGTGACAGCTCCGATTCCAGCATCTATCGAGGCAATGTTTTAGCAACTATGCAAGTAATTTTATGAGGTACGGGGTTACTTTGTGACAATGTTTGTGCATATTAAGGCCAGGTTGGCTTAAGAGGGCATCAATTGTTCCAAATCGTAACTAAGGAAGGCAGATTTCAAATGACTAATGCTTATTAGTCACAGGTTATGTTGGTTTTACATGGTAATATCACTTGACTCATAGTTTTCACATGACTGCGCACTTGCGAGTCATTGTTATATTATCATTGGTTGATTGTTTCACAACTTACGATTGTGAAATCATATGAGGTAATGACCTTCGCACATGACTCAGATTATGAGTCATGAGTTTCACGCATGCGACTCATTTGAGCACATGACTTGGGTTAAGGGTTTTGATTGGTTAAAGGATGTTGCGCAGGGGACTCAAGAGAGTCAGCTGATAGATTAGACGCAATGAGTCACAATGAGTCATAGAGGTAGCATGACACAAGGTGGTGAGTCACCAGGGTCAGGGTTGTGAGAAGATGCATATGTTAAGGGCTTGGTTCCGACTGAGAGATATCTTCACGCAATCATGTGAGCCCCTTTCTATACTAGAAGTTGCATGCAATTACTCTTTCTCTCTCTCCATACACTCCTCCTCTACCAGAATCTATGCTCGAAGAACCCGGAGAGTATTGTGATAGTCTTACCGACCAGTGGCTGGATCTAGTGATATTGTGATAGTTCAATCAAGACAGAACAGACCACTCTTTTTACTCTCTGACAAGATAGTATTCTTCCAAACAATGAAGCTGGTTACTTACTATTTGACAAGATAGTACCTCACTACCCCTGGATTGAGAAACACAAGACTCGCTTATGCAGGAGACAACTGTCATTGCCTGTTCCATACCTGCGCAACAATAGGATTGTTAGAGTGATCTTCGTGAAGAGGTCACCAGACGGTTTCCAGATATCAATGCCCATTTCGCGAAACAGAAATCCCCAGATTTTGCTAACATTTGTGCGGATTTCGGGCAACAATTGGTTCAACAGTTTCGGGATCTTGGTGTGGATTTGTGCTAACAATTGGTTAAACAATGTGTCCTTATTGTCCGGATTTCGGTACAAAATTGGTCACACCGTATGGCGATGACCTTTCAGAGTTGGGCACACAATTGGTTCAACACGGAGCCAATGTTCTTGCAGATTTCAGTAAACAATTCGTTCAACAGTGTGGCAATGTTTGTTCAAATCTGTGCAAACAATTGGTTCAACAGTGTGGCCATGTACGTTCCAATTGAGGCAAATAATAGGTTCACTAGTGTGCTGATGTTTATTCCGATATTGGTACACAGTTTGTGGAACTTCGTGCCGATATGTGCCATGAATCCTACAAGACTGACAGTGAAATTCAGAACCTTAGCAATAAGACAGTACAGGACAGAGTTGAAGTTCACATCCATTTGAACTAGATTGATGATCGTCTGAGGGAGTTGAACATCTAGCTTCTTCATCGTAATGTAGAGGCTGCTCGTGCCAATGACCGTTTGGACGATATTGATAACCCTTTGGAGGAACCGATCAAGACCGATAGTGATTAGAATGTTGCTATTGCAGGATAGTTTGTCACCCTTTCACTAAGGCTGCTCTCTATCTTGACTGACTGTGTGGGGGGCATGGGGTTTGGATAATAGTCTGAGAAACTGGTGGTTCGTCGGATGTAAAAGCGAATAGGGAAGAAATGTCAACAACGGTATGAGAGTTGGTATTGCTTTAACAGGGGTTTTCTATGGGTCTTTTCTAATTAGATATTCATTTCCTGTTACAATAGGCTAGATCCTCCACATAGAGTTCATTACAGGGCGGACAGGTGCCCATAAAATGCTGGCCCCTGGCCCTTTTCCCCGCCCTGCCCCACTCGACGGCCTGGGAGGGGGTGTCCTTTTGGCATTCCCTGCAGCTGTCCGCGCTCAGGCCCCCGCCACACCCATACCCCAGATGGGCCCCTGTTAAAAATAGGTTGTAACAAGTACGGCTCTGTCTAGGGAAGGGGGCAGGGTGGGAATTACCTGAAAAATACCCCCCAGGGCCCTGTGTAAGGGTAGGATCTTGCGAGTAAAAAACCGCCCAACCCCACCCTGTAACGAACACTACTTCCACATTATTGGGACCGTCATTGTCAAATAAATTGATGAAAGACCCCCTCTATTTCGTTCCGGATTTCCTTTCCTTGCATTCATCCATCTCATTCCCTTCCACGGCCCCATTAGCGTTGCGCACGAGCCAAGAGGACTCGAGCCCTTCGAGCCTGGGGGTGCCACGAGCCAGGTTGACTCTCATGGCAACCGGTCTCTTGGCTGTTTCTTGACAGTTTCTTGGCTGCTCAAGCCGGCTCATAAACAACACTAGGCACAATACTAGACTCCTGAACATTAAATTTGCCACAAATCATTCCGATGAGCAGCGGAGAAGAAGAAACAAGGGTAATAACAAAACAAAACAAGAAACTGACATCAAGCTTATTTCGAGGCTTGCTCCATTTCCAATTCGCCGTCAAAGATTACACCCTCCCTTACAGGGAATGTTGGACACCATGGCAAAAGGTGCCTTCATATTCATGCGGATATCTATCCCAGTCTGCTTAGGGGTCAATCACCACAACCTTGAGAGACCGATGAACTTAATGCTCTAGACTAAGTGGGATTCTAGAGGACTATTACAGGGGAGATTAATTTTACAATTCAATAGGACGACAAATCTTTCCAGGCGCAAGCGAGCGATATCGGATGAAACTTTAGGGATCTGGGCCAGAAATTGCAATATAATTGACAATATCACTTGGGGATTTGGTAGGGGGTCAAGAAACAAAATTGATATAAAGTTTGGCTGCTTGGTGATGCTTATCATTGCTGGCTTTTTTTTGAAAGGCGGGTTTGATAGTTACTAGCACGAAGGCGGGGATTCTCCAAGCAGAGGTTGGTTGTGAATGGCTCCAGTGTTAGTAAGTGGGCTCGCATAAGACAATTAGGCAACTATTGCTGGCGGCAAAACATTATTTCAGGCGATACTAGATATAAGATAAGAGGACACCCCATAGCGGTTTTTTGGTGAGTGGGGGGAACTGATTCATTTGGGTCGAATCTGGATGAGAGGGGAATACAAAATAATCACTCTTCAAACTCTGTTACTGGACGAGCCTCACCCTAAGTGAATATGAAACACCCAATGCCAAAAGCAGAGCCAGGACAACCAAGAACCCTTAGTTCTGCCGATTGATATTTGCCTGAAATACCGTATGTACACAGGAAAAATGAAGGCGTGTTCGCTACTTAGTCAGCTTGAATTTCAGGGTGGTCTACAGAGGCCTGTAGCACCAAAACCCCCACTCCGCCCAAATCTTAAAACTTCAAAATCCAAAAACCTAAACTCTCCACAACCAACAGAACATTGCAAGCGAAAGGCCTAATTATCGTCATAGGTATCACTGGGTACTAGAAAATAGCCATGCTAGAAAAAGGGCTATAAGATGGTTGGAGAAAAGGCTTACCTGTTACATTTCTTTCGCTGGTATGCTCAGAAAGTTTATGTCCATAATTTGATCTCACTGATAGTTTATCATCAGGCACATCATGTGCCATATTCGTAAACTAATAAGCAAGGAAGAATACATCATGAAGAAACAAAAAAGTCAAAAGTATTTGTCAAATTAAAACTTAGAAACCACTGGTATGGATCTGCAAGGTAAAGGTAGTATCCTTGCCGGAGAGGGCGCTAGCACTATCGTTGTCAGCAAGCGCTCATATTAGCTGCAGACATCCAGATCCAAGATGGTCAATTGAGTTTCCCTGTAACTCGTCAGGAAAATCCCGGGCATTGTGCTTCGATTTAACTTCGGGTGTCTCAGTTCTTCGGGTTTGTTGCAACATCACTATGACTAGGATTAAACCACAAGACTTAGCAAAGTATTTTAACGGAAAAATAAGGCTCGTAGCCGGATCATTGGCTCGGTATTATCTTGATACTTGGAGCACTTGATGATCTGTTTAACCTTCTTTGTTTTCTCCCAGGCACACTGGTCATTGTGTAGACCATACACCATATTCCTCATAGTTTGTCTGCAACCCCCTGCCATCCTCAGAAATTCCCGGCCACACCCCTCATTTTTCTCCACATGTGCCTAGCCGTCATTCCTAAGACCTGCTATCTGTGGCCTTCCTTGCAGTCCTTACCTACGCCCTACAATCTTCTGATACTCCATATAGCTCCTCCGGCAATCTTCGCACTCCCATGCTGTCCGCCGAAGCAGCCGTGTTTCGATTTGTCGCACTATAATAAATTCCTTGCATGTATGGCCGGCAGTCCCCCAAGTAATTGGGCCCATGGAGGACAGCCGCTAGTGGTCCGAGCCCCTCCTATCCTGTCTATTCCTCTTGCCATTATCCTCTCTGTCCCTATGGGTTCTATTGTACCGAATAGTCTGACCAGTGAAGTCTTGAGGCCAAGACCAGTCAGTCCGTTGGCATTGGTGTTAATGACTAAAGCGGCTTAGTTCTAGTGGTCAGGTCTCCTCCGGTGCTAGTCCTGCCCGGGTCTCTCTCACACTATTGCATAAATGCCCCAGACCCCCGAAAGTATCAAGCGATGGCGGTTGTGATGATATTTATCTTTCTTTTATTAGCATAGAAGTCCATGGAAGAGCCAAGAAGGAGTGTACAGACACTGGATGTCCGAATACAATGAGTAATAGGAGCTATCATGTTTGTCCTTTGTTTTTTACTATGCAAGTTTTTGAAAAAGCAAGAGAAAGCGGAAAAACGTGTAGCATTTGGGTATCCTATGAGCAATGAGAGTGACAACCACCCCCCTGCCCCAAATACCTTCGAGGTCGGGGAATAGACCAATGGAATGTACTTTGAAGAGAAAAACCCTCTGTTGCGATTGATTCAAGATGAGGGAGCTTTTCTCCTTCAGATATATTCTTCTGTATACAATTAGCAAATGAGTTAGTGGAGTGTGCTAGTGAGTGTGGGTGAATGAGAGAGAACTTCCACACACCTCTATTAGCGATTGAGGTCTTCACCTGATTTACTCTTGGCCTTGCATCTAGGGTCTCTGTCAGGGTTTTAACAATTTAGTGGTTGCCTTTAAACGCAGAAGGCGCAAATCAGTGCACCTTGTATCACTCAGTTTTCACCTGGTCCACCTAGTCTGACTGAGCCTTGTCCAGTCAGTTTCAACAATCACAACTCTCTGGTTTGTATAATTTCTACCATTAGACTCGACTAGTCTTGGACCTGATCTTGCAAGTCTGAGCTAGTTGTCGGCCTAGTATTCACAACCATGATGGCTTCCCCGAACCGTTCAGAAGACTGAACTCACTGTCGGAGGACCCTGGTGGTAGTATATATAGTTCTGGCTTTAGACTTGTTCGTGTAAAGAAATGTTCCATTGTCCACTGATACTCAGGCTATAGTGTAGCTTTTTACCACAACTCCTGGGGCACACCTTGCACCCTTGAGTAATACTCCGTGCACTTTGTTGAATTGGGAATTGGTTATCCCTACCTGATTCTCCCTTTATTACATGCGGTTTGACAGAGTAACCCTATCTTGAGATACCATACCAGGACATATTAGCTAGTAGGTAATTGGGACATTCACATATGTTGAGGATGACTGGTGTTCAATATGGGAATGCGGCACAATCTATTCTATATGGATGATACTTCGCAAGTCCGAGGGGGGTCGCAAGGCAAGCTTAGGGACAAGGTGGAGAAGGGATTGGTAGGAGTTCCGGTTCTTAATTCTTCTAACCCAGGTGGGCGGTAGCACCTTGTTTATAGAAAAGTATATGTCCATATGCGCAAGAGAAATATAGGAAAAACAATGTAAAAAACATAAGTGCAAACATGTTTGACCCTGAAATCCAGCCAAGTAAATCCCAAATAATGTGTGTGAAAACAAAACAGTGTGGAGTGATTATTAGAAATATTATGACCAAGGATGGTGCATAAGAGATGCATAAACAACCGTAAATCCTAAACTCCTGATTTGAAAGCACATGTTAAATCCCAAGATATTATCCTGAAATACACAATAAAACACCTTAATATCTATCTTAGCTATAGTAATGTAAGCGGTGGGAGGCCGGAGCCGAAACACAAACTAAGTAAAAGAATACATGTTAGTGTGTTGAATATACCTAGGAAATATACAGGGGATTTCAACATCTGGCATATCCATCAGCAAAAAGGTGGCCTGCGTCAGATACACTCACGTCGCGTCCTGACTCTCCTAGACTGGACTCTACGTCCTGTGCGTCTAGTGCGTCCTGTACCCATGCGCCACATCTGGTTGCGTCTGGTGCGTCTGGAGACCCTTGCCTATACTGGGTTCCGTCTGGACACATGCAACAAAGCAACCCTGCCTCCCATGCATCCTGACTTAGTCCTCAACACCATCGCACATCAGGATTCACCACTACCCCTGATTCTCCTTTCAGCCTTCTTTGTCTACAAGCCCAGATGTGAACAAGGAGTATTTCTTGGCAAAGAAAATATAGTTAGTGCTCGTGCCTGGTGAGAAAGCCATCATACCCTTAATCTTAAATTTGCGCTAAAGACCCCAAGTCACACTGGTGCTCAGAGTTCCATTTTCAGAACACCATCATTGAATGAGCGAAAATGCCAGCTCAGTCCAGTCTGAAAGGGAGTAATAGCCATAACACTCTCAAGTCTAGCATAGTGCCTGGTGGTTTCTCAGCACTTAGCCTCAAACTGGACACGACGCGACACTGTTTTCATCACAACCCCGGGCCTCAGGCTCATCATCGACACGCCGGGGCCACCGCTTCAACACTCCACTACAGCCACACAATCAATCCTGAATCCGACACCTGGAGGTTCCTGGGCTCGATGCCAGCTACCCAGCGGTATAAGATTCATCTTGAGAGGGCTATTATTCATGAAGTTACAGGGCTGAATGATGATGAGAGGCCGGGTGCTGGCGATCTCAGAACTCGATGCCAGATTCCTCCACAACCACTGCTCCGATCCTGGATCCGATTGCGGGAGAATGTTGGGCTCGACGCCAGCCACGCAGCAGTATAAAGGATGTCTCTGTCACATCAAAACCCATGAAGTCACTGACCCTTGTGGGTGTTGTCTTTATAGGTACTCTGGCAATCCCAGAACTCAATGGCAGATTCCTCCATGGCCGTTGGGCCAGTCCTGATTCTGATTGCGGGAGGTTGTCAGGCTCGACGCCAGCCACGCGGCGGTATAAGGTCCATCCCTCCGCGAACTTTATTCATGATGTTACAGGGCTGAATGGGATGAGATGCTGGCGATCCCAAAGCCCGATGGCAGATTACTCCACAACCACTGCTCCGATCCTGGATCCACTTGCTGGGGAATGTTGGGCTCGACGCCAGCTACACAGCGGTATAAGGGACGTCTCTGTCGCATCAGAACTCATGAAATCGCTGACCCTTGTGGCTGGTGTCTTATAGGTACCGTGGCCATCCCAGACCTCAATGGCAGATTCCTCCATGACCGTTGGACGAATCCGGAATCTGATTCCGGGAGGTTGTCAGGCTCCACGCCAGCTACGCAACGGTATAGGATCCATCCCTCCGCGACTTTTACCCACCACGTTACTGGGCTAAATGGGGTGGGATGCTGGCGATCCCAGAACTCGATGGCAGATTACTCCACAACCAGAGCTCCGATCCTGGATCCGATTGCGGGACGTTGTTGGGCTCCATCCCAGCTACACAGAGGTATAGGCTATGTCCTGAGGCGACAATTCCCCATGGAGCTATAGGGTCCCAGGGAGGGGTGTGGCTTAAGCAGGGGGGGCCGGTCTCAGGCTTGGATGTGAATTGGCCTCTTTATTAGAGCAATAGAAGCCTTCTTGTAGTAAATTTAATAGTTTAACAGAATGAAATGTATTGTGACCCAGGTGACCAAGGTCAGAAAGGAGTAAAGGGGGGACCCTTCGCTTATCTCAGGAAGATGTATTCTGGCGTCAGATGGCGTCCTGAGTATTAGGTGCTGCGTCTAGTGCGTCCTGAGGATTAGGTGTTGCGTCAGGTTGCCTAAGGTGCATTGTGTGGTAGGGTGGTTGCGTCCTGGTTCCCGATTTGCGTTCCAGCGTCAGGTGTGTCAGACGCACAGAACGCACAGAACGCAGAGTAATATTTTTGCTGATGTCAGATGTTTGTGTGATAGAGAGTCCAGTGCGTGCCAGTGGCTACAACAAACTGTTTTTAGTCTCAGCCTTGTTTTCTTTCTGCCTACTTGATAACCAATATCACTTTACATATTCAATAAGGGAAACACCTTAGTTCGCCTGCCACCTTCGTTCAGTATTTCTTTTCATAAGGCTCGCCTCCCAGCAGCCTCCTAGCTGTGCTTGTACTGTTGCAGTCGCTCCTGGGCACAGCCAGACCTCCATCCTTTTGTTCTTCGAAATTCTTGTTTCACAGCCTTGCTTTCTCTCCTCTTCATTTGTAAAGTTTTCTTTCCATTCCTCACTTTGCAACATTCTCCGTCTTGGCATTAATCATTGCCAATCTTACCCATGATAACAATTATAAATAACCCCAGGGAACTTTGATGGTCGATGGGATTTTTACCATTTTGGATTTTTAAGTTTTAGGATTTGGGCGTAGTGGTGGTTTTGCTACTATAGGCTGCGGTACAAGACGTTTTTATGGTATCATATGACAAAAAGATATGGACGAATGTTGAAAATCCGGTACGGAATAGTTGCTCAATCTCTAGTAAGTTTCCCTGAGAATCCGTTACTGCTTTATCTAACTACTTAGACATTTATACCGCAATGTGAGAACAGATCACGCAATCCCCCTGGTACACACAAAGACTATCTCCTGGAGAGAGGCAACAAGTGAATTTAGTATATTCATAAAATTACCGGTAATAGAACAATGGACAATCGCATAATTCTTCCGGTCACTAGCACTTTCCTAAGGCAGCTCCTCAACCAAAACGTCACAGATAGCTTCTCGTAAGTAAACTAAATTCATAGCAGTAATTCTTAGAATATGATACCTTCAATCAATCCCCACAAAAAAAAACGCAAGGTATCATATACCACAAGAACTAGAATAAATGAGCCTCACGCTAAGACGTCAGCAATTCCCCTCTCTGGGCAGAGGGGAAACAGAACCCCCCAGACCCAGCTTAAGACAAAAAAATACAAATAGTCACACCCTACCAGCGAACGCAACTCCAATTATTTCACTTCTTGCGGTATTATAATAATATTATTATGTAAGTTGATCAGTAACATCATTTACCTAGTAACCACTCTTCACCGGGATGCAGCTCCTCATGGCAACAACTAGAAAATCAAATGTATATTGTAATATCTGCATAAATAGTAGTGATACCACATTGAAAATCTGTTACAAAGTACTTTTAAATATGGAGAATCAGAATATGAAGTTTTCAATTTATAATAAAAAATAATACCGCTTGAATACCGACTTTATTCCAAACTAGATCATTTAGCAGATTGTGTACAATTGAAGTCAAGAAAATTGAAACCAACCACGGAAGTAACAGTTTGACCAGGTAATAAGAGCTTATAGATCATGTATTTGATGTATGAACAGCTTTGGTATTTATTTGTAGCTATTATGGAGGGTATTGTGACTTTAAAAAAAAGTATAGTTAAACATATATGCTATAAAGTGGAGGAGATGATATCTACTGATAGGGTTTATGTAAAGTTCCAATACTTTGCAATATATGTCAATAAGGTAATCCCAGATACTATAAAAAATTTCAAGGCTATTAGTTAAGTCCTAGTTGTATTCTCTCATGATTGGAAAGTAATTTCAGAAGAAATTCTACTTTTCAGTCTTGACCATGCAAGCTACACATGTAGGATAAGGCTAAAACCTATTTGATATACTCTAGTCATATAGGTAAAGCTATTATATGAGTTTTAGTCTATTTGGGCTATGGGATCAAGATATTTCACACAGCAACTCTAAAGACAGACAATTTTACTCATAATTAACAATATTAGTAGATATATAGGATGAAATCTCTAAATTCCAAAGCTGCAACAGACTAAAACTCATATAGGAGCTTTACCTATATGACTAGAGTATATCAAATAGGTTTTAGCCTTATCCTGAATGTGTAAGTTGCATGGTCAAGACTAGAAAGTAGAATTTCTTCTGAAATTACTTTCCAATCATCAGAGAATAAAACTAGTAAGACTTAACTAACAGCCTTGAAATTTTTTATCGTATCTGGGATTACCTTATTGACATATATTGCAAAGTATTGGAACTTTACTTAAACCCTATCAGTAGATATCATCTCCTCCACTTTATAGCATATATATTTAACTATACTTTTTTTAAAAGTCACAATACCCTCCATAATAGCTACAAATAAATACCAAAGCTGTTCATACATCAAATACATGATCTATAAGCTCTTATTACCTGGTCAAACTGTTACTTCCGTGATTGGTTTCAATTTTCTTGACTTCAATTGTACGCAATCTGCTAAATGATCTAGTTTGGAATAAAGTCTGTATTCAAGTGGCATTATTTTTTATTATTAATTGAAAACTTAATATTCTGATTCTCCATATTTAAAAGTACTTTGTAACAGATTTTCAATGTGGTATCACTACTATTTATGCAGATATTAAAATATACATTTGATTTTCCAGTGGTTGCCATGGGGAGCCGCATCCCGGTGAAGAGCGGTTACTAGGTAAATGACGTTAATGATTTGGTGGAGGTTTGTTACTAGGAACTCGCTTAGCTGTTCGGTTAATTTTGTCAAGGGACAATAGCTAGGCTGATTCTACAAGTTACAGGCATATCGAACCCGAACATAGGGATAAAGAATCCGCATACACGGAAAATTGCCATGCGTATCTGACCCCCCATAAAAAATTCGGACTCAAGTGTGCGGGCTTTATATGCCTGTAACTTGTAGTATTGGTGTGGGCTAAGGGCGGTTGATAACCACAACCCCCGAAAGCTCGCATGCCGCAACCGGGGGACACTCCAAGGGAGTACCTGCCAGCTCAACGATAAACTTACACAATAATACTTTCCCGCTAAATCATAAACCCGTAAAAGCAATAATTTCGTAAGTGGAATTCCTGCAGTGAACCTGCAGTGCTCCGCTTTACATGATAGTGTTTCCGCTCCTCCTTTCCACCTTCCACATATAGCATCTTGATTGATTGTGACAACTTGATGGAAATGAAAGGCTCGAGGAAAGTTGTATAAAGGAAGGAAGGTATAATACGTTGCGAGAGAAGAAAATAGGAAGGAAGGAGGAAGGTGAAACAGGGAGGTGAAAACATTTTCATAGCTTGCACGTCCTTTGACTGGTGCGTACGTATACCACTGCGACCTCAGACAGAGGCTATTAAGCTGCGATTTCCAACATCGGGCAACTCCTCGCGATCCGAGTGATACTTGGTGAGACCACCGAAGCAGACCCCCACTCTTGTGAGATTTTTCGCCACACAAGCGCCAGGCGCACCAGCAGTCGGGCATACATGGGTCGAATTGCGTCTAGGGCGGTGTTCTCGTTGAGACCCAATTTCCAAACGGAAGATCGGTGGTGTTCAGGGGCTATCGAATCTTAGTGGACCAAATTCCACTAACTGAGGTATGAGATGTTCCTAATCCCCCGACGCCAAACATTATCTCGACGACACCTTATCTTGTTCACAGAATATCCCTGTAATTAGGCAGATCAAAGTTTTGGAAAAGAGCCGCAATGTCTTGGCAACCGTGGGAGAGCAGATCGTCAATAAACCACTTGGATATTCCTGATGTGGCGAGCCGAGCCTATCCACGGAACCTGCCACCTCGCGGAGCCTCCTAGGGGGGGCAGACTGAGCTCAATGATAAGCACTTCAAAATTATTGAAGAAAACAATATCCACGGGGGTCATAATAACGCGACCGGGGGCAGGTACTGTGGGGCAAACAGAGCGACTATGGATGGCTAGCTAGATATTTTATTTCTTTTATGTTCTGGGGCTCGAGCGAGCTGTTTAGTTAGTTTTTACAAGGCGGTGAAAGGTGTTGTGACTCCTGGGGAGGGGGGTGATTTGTGTTGAAGAACACCGGCGATCACTCCATGCTGATGTATTTTCCTTTATACCAGTTCGCATATTATTTCTTTGTTGTTAGTTTCCTTTGTCACTCATTATCAATCAAGAGGAGGAGCGGATATACCTTGATGGTATACAAACGGATGATTCAGATGGATGGCCGGTAATGACCAGAGAAGGAACCAGAAACACAAACCGGAGTGGAAGGCGGTGGAGAAACCGGTCAGGAAACCGGTCAATATGCCAGAATGCCTGACGGCAAAGGGACCGGAACTGTATTTGCCATGGGTATCTCCGGATGCATTTCCTGGAGAGAACATTGTAGAAACATCTCTTTCTCTTGTCTATATAAACCCTATACTCCACCATAGTTAGACAAGTAAGCAAGACAGGCACGCCTCCGATCAATATACTCACGCTTCTCTCTTGGCTTCTTTGTGCTTCTTCATCTTTCCAGCGCTTTCTTCTCCCATCCAGAACTCATAATAATAATTTGTAATCAGCGGGTTGAATCGTGGGGTTTCAAGCAGGGATAGGGGGGAACACGGACGGAGACAGCATTGTACCTACATATACATTGGATAGAGAGGGTTTTCACTTTTCGGGTTTCCTTTCATTAGAGTTCTGTGATCAACATTGACGATACTTTACTAGTTCTTGTAAGTGCGAGCGGCGTTTGCCCACTTAGGTTCTGCTAACGCATTTCTAGCGATTTGATCATTTCTCTCTGTTTGGTTTCCTTGTTATGTTTGGGAACTCCACTCGGAGAATATCCTCCTCTGACCAGAAAACATTGTTTCAGTACCCAGCATTGCAACGCATGTACTATGATACCTCGACTCAAGACAATACGAAATGATAGTACAAGTAACAATATAGATATAAAAATAATAATAAAATCAATAGAAGTAAATAAGTGGCTCACCACTCACCAGGGTTTTCTTCTCAGGCATGCTCCGGGCCAGAGTGCAGAAGAAATCAGAGCTCAATAGCCTAGACTATTGATGTAGTGAGAGTTTTGTCGGTGATGAACTAGCTATGTGGAGTTGAGTAGGGATACATCACTTGCAACGCTGGCTACCTACCCCAGGTCGCGTTATTATGACCCCCCTGAATACACCACATACAATAAAACAATCACAGTGCAATGGATTTTTTGGACCAAAAAAAATCCTGCAAATGAGTCCTCTAGGATATGGGGCTAACAGTGTCAATAGTGAAATTTTTTAAATTTGTGGTGAGGGTATGTGTAATAAATTGGAGGCAACACGATGAGAAATATTCTATAATACAAGTATTATGGTTGCATTTCAGGAAAGTAAGCGGCTTGGCATCGCAGAACACACAGAAAATTCTGGATTAGGTTGCGCTCATTCTCCCCCAGTCTAGGAGTCTCCGGGTTGTAGCGCAGTCACAACCCTGGCACGAGTAGGGCGGTTTTAGCAGTCGTGGGCCTCGTTTCGCCCACGCAAATTTCTCACACTGGTATGATAGATAGCTTGTGACACAGAATTTTTTCTGTCATTAGCATATCTGGCTTGTGCAATAAGCCGGGACAGTCTCACCTGAATCTTCTCCACACCGCCTAAGTAACTTTAGCGATATCCGCAACTCCACTCTAACACCAGCAAACTCCTGCTTTCTTCCCCCCCTTTTCGTCCACTTCAAACATCATCAACCAACCATACGCAATAACCCGCACTGTTTAACACTGTGGGAAATAAAGGGTGGAAGATGCCTTAGTATGCCCCCAATCATGGCAAAAACTGCTTAAATGCTACGGAGACTTCTAATTAATTATGGGTGGAAAAATAGCACTATCCCGGATGATCGATCTCGACTCCCAACCAACCTATCACAACTGGAGCACGGCTTACAGCATGGGGACATTCAAGAGCGCCGTGTCGAAGGTGTCGGAGAATGGCTCATACAAACTGAGGAATTCAAGAAATGGTGCGGATTGGGAGGTGGAGGTGGAGGTGATGAGGCTGTTCTGTTTTGCTACGGAGGTTCTGGTGTTGGCAAGACATTTATCAGGTAAAGGGGGTTATTCGCAGGGGATAGAAGAGAGCTCGTGCTAACAGACTACGATGATAGTTCGCTAGTAGTGGACAGGTTGCATGATCTAGCCGGGGAAAAAAACACCACCGTTACATGTTTTTACCCTGACTTCGCGGCCCGAAAGGAGCTGTCTGCCACCGATATACTAGGTTCCTTGCTGAAGAATATCGTCAATGGAATGAAAGTCGTTCCCGGGGAAATATCGAGGGGCTTGCGAGAGCAGAGAAATTCCTTTCACGGACCCGTACCGCGGCTCGTTAACATCGTGCAAATGCTGCAGCTTATCACATCCTCACAGCCCGTATTTTTGTGCATTGACGCCCTTGACGAATGTGCGGGGGTCGAATTGGCCAAGGTTCTTGAGTCATTGAAACAAATCCTCGAGAGGTCCCTCGACACCCGAATATTCGTGACAGGGAGACCCCATATTCAGGCCAAGATAGAAGAGCACCTCTCTGGGCGAGTGGCAAGTGTATCTGCGGGTCCCAGAAAAGACGATATCACCACATACGTTCGCGCTAGACTGGCCAAGGACAGCCCTCCAGATGTCATGGACGAGTGTTTGGAAGCAGATATTGTGGAGAATACTCTGGGAAGTGCATCGGGAACGTGAGTGGAGTCAACGATTCAGCCCCTCATTGCCCGCTAATAGACATTTTAGGTTTCTACTCCTTTCTCTGAATATTGAAGCAATCCTCCAGGAATCGACGATATCCCAGAGACGAGAAAGGCTCCTGAGTATGGCAAATAAATTGGGGGTGGAAGATGCTTATGGTGCGGCGATAGAACGGATAAAGGCACAGGGCGGGGATAAATCCAGGCTCGGAATTGATGCCTTGATGTGGATTACTCATGCGGAGCGGGCATTGAGGGCGGATGAGCTCTGCCATGCCCTAGCAGTCCAACCCGGCTCTCTTGGTTTCAATCCCGACAATGTCCCTTCGATGTCGGCAGTGGTGGGCTACTGTCAGGGGCTCATCACCGTGGATAAGAAGGGATTATGTACTCGACTGATCCACTCTACCCTCCAAGAGTACCTTTCCCGCCGCCCTGATATTTTTGGTACGCCTCACTCGGCAATAGCAGAGTCATGCTTGACCTATCTCAATTCCGCACAGGTCAAGACTCTTTCAACCGACCCCTCACCCACCACCCAGGAAACGCCCTTTCTAGACTACTGTTCTCTAAACTGGGGAATCCATGCCGGGAGGGAACTCTCAGACCGTGCCAAGTCACTTGCGCTCCAGATGTTTCAAGAGTATGATGGTCACATATCTGTCAAATTGCTTTTGCAACAACCAAGCTATCATTTTGTGTATTCTGAGGATGGTTTCCCGTTCACTGGGCTCCACTGTGCATCGTACTTTGGAATTGTGGAGCTTGTGACTTCATTGATAGAGATGCGCTCTTCTGGTGTCAACAAAGCGGGCTTTGGGAGATATACTCCACTGATATGGGCTGCTCGAAATGGACATGAGGAAGTGGTCAAATTACTACTTAAGCAGGGGCGGGCCACCCCAGACAAACGAGATGTCAATAACGAAACACCACTCTCACATGCTGCTCGTAACGGGCATGTGGAAGTGGTGAAAATATTGCTCGCATGGGGCAATGTCAACCACAACAACCTGGGTAGTTGCGGCCGAACACCACTCTTATATGCAGCTCAGAATGGGCACAAGAAAGTGGTGAGAGTTCTACTCAAACGGAAAGATGTCAACCCCGACCAAACAGCTTATGACGGCAAAAAAACCCCGCTCTCACATGCCGCAGAGGGTGGACATGAGGGAGTCGTCAAAGCACTACTAAGGTGCGAGAAGGTCAGCCTGGACAGACCCGATGGTCAAGACATAAGGCCGCTTTCCTATGCGGCCAGGAATGGGCACGAGGGAGTGGTGGAAATGCTACTCCGGCGGCAAGAGGTCTGCCCTGACAAGCCATGTAGTCTGTACGGCAGAACAGCACTCTCTTATGCTGCCGAGAATGGACACGAGGGGGTGGTTAAACGACTGCTCAAGCGGGAAGACATCAACCCAGACAAGCAAGATAAGGATGGCCGAACACCGCTCTCGTATGCCGCTTGGTGTGGACGTGAGGAGGTGGTTAGGATTCTCCTCACAGGTGAAGGGGTCAACCCTGACAAGGCTTCCTATGGCGGTCGAACACCGCTCTCATATGCCTCTCAGAAAGGACATATGGGAGTAGTGAAAATACTGCTCGCGTGGGAAGGGGTCACTCCCGACAAGCCGGATCATCAGGCCAAAACACCGCTCCTATATGCTTCTCGAGGAGGGCATCTGGGAGTGGTGAAACTATTACTCAAGCGGAAAGAAGTCGATCCCAACACGGCAGATCATACCGGCCAAACGGCTCTCGCATATTCAGCTAGTAATGGGCATGCCCAGGTGGTAAGGGTTCTACTCAGACGCGCCAAGGTTGACCCCGATAAACCGTGTAACGAGGGTAGTACACCGCTCGCGCAGGCTATATGGTCTGGGAAGGAGGAAATTGTGAAAGCACTGCTCGAGCGCGAAGAGGTCAATCCCGACAGCCAAGACAATTGCGGCCGAACCCCTCTGCTGCGTGCCGCTTCTAATGGGCATGAGGGAATAGTGAAAATATTGCTCAGCAGAGAAGAGGTCAACCCCGACAGCCAAGATAATGAGGGGCGAACGCCCCTTATGGCTGCTGCTGTGCGGGGGCATGACGGTGTGGTGAAGATGCTCCTCGAGCGGAAAGAGGTAACCCCTGACAAGCCTGATGATCGCGGCCAAACGCCTCTCATGTCCGCGTGCATGAAGGGCCATAAGAGGGTGGTGGCGCTTCTAGAGCCTCTGGAAGCGGTTGAACCAAAGCGGAAGTGCAAAGGCTCAAGATTCCGCATGGTGGCATACTTCTGAGATTGGAATTCACATATCTGCTATCCCCCCGTCTAGAACTCCCTGTCTCACTTTGCAAGGTGGATGTTTCTAAGCGCGTGTTTATAAAGCACAGTAACCCTTAGTCGGTGAGGTGGAATAGTTCTATTGATCTGAAATGGTTCACTTGGTGGCTTCCTGCTTTCCCTTATTGTGTTTAATTTGCCACTCGCTGTAATTCATTGAACACCTCTTTATTTTCTTGTACTATTTCTTTCTTGTTCCCGATCTCTCCCCTCACCTTTTTTCCTGTAGTACAGGTGACAGGAATACATTATTTTCCCTATATCGATTAAAGGCAGAGTACAATACTCCACGGAGTTTTCAAGTGGCCAAGAGCAACTCGACAAAGGCCATATCCAGGATAAGTCGGGGGTTGTCACAAATGACAGGCCAGGAATTGTTGAAATGCACGAAGGTTCCATACCCAGGGGATAGGCGAAACATTGATGGGACATGGCTGGGAGGAATTGTGTTTGTTAACGGTTGCACGATTGACTAGTATGGTATCAGAAGAGTGACGGTTTGTTTGGTTGAGACGTTGGCTAAGGCAGGGACTCTTAGGATGTTTTAGGATTTGGCACTAGGGCAGACTAGAGGTTAGTGGATAAGGTGTACTAGAGGTTGGAACGTATTAGTGTCACACTATGATAGTTAGGAAACGGACGGTTGTGTTAGGACTGCGCAGGATCGCAGAAGATAGGAGAAATAGTGTAAGAGGGCGAAACCCAAGGGATGGAATTAGTGAAAAGAAGTTTCGGGAAACTTCTAGGGAGTTGGGTGGATGGAGCGAGGATAGGAGGAAAGGGTTGTGAGTGTTGCGGACGAAGACTCTCTACCCAACATAGCCTTATTTTATTAGGAATCGGATGATACCACACTCCGCTAGTTCCGATTTCTGGCCAGGCTATAAATGTCATTAAGGAGGTCCGAGGAGACCAACCAGCCACGCTTTCCACCTACCTCATGACCCGCATTTTCCATTTTTTTTCTCTATCAATTCAGTTACATGAAGCATGCCAGCCGAGAAACAACCAAGAAGAATCCTGTCCTGTAAGCTGAAAGGTATTAGCGACCACAAGAGTAGAACTATAAAAGCTACGGCCCAAGAAACATCATCACATTCAGTATGACACTGTTAGATCTCCCGCGTCTAGTGTTTATTTTACCGGTGTTAGAAATAGTGCTGTAACGGTTAAGGTTCAGGTGACAGTGGCCGGTAGGCGAAAGCTCAAGGGAGCACAGTATGTACTCGCCGAAAGGAAAATCTGCCCCCCACCCTCAGCTACCTTCGGGGAGCACGGTTCAGAACTGTGCTTCGCTCATTCCAACAGGTGGGGTCCTAGTTGGTATAATACTCGTGCATGGGCAAATGTCGGATAGAACCTTTTTCGTTCGATTTTGGGCGGGTAAAGAAAGGCTTCTGGTGGAGCCCGAAGGATGATTGTTGAACGCGATCCAGTCGCAGGAAAGGGTGAAGGGTAATAAGGAAAGAGGGGGGCTCCGGTGCCGGGAAAAAAACAAAAACAAAAAACCTTGCTACGGTATATTTTTTCCTCCGACTAGGAATTATTTTCAATTATGGAGGACTGAATGGCTTGTTGGATTGCCCGTAGGAAGAGTGGGGGCTTTTATTCTACATCCGATTGGATGAGGGCGCAATGTTTTTAATTGGTTAGGTTGGGGAATTTGGTGGGAATGCTTGGTGTAAGATAACCGGAAATGCAGGATGTCAGTCCTCGCTAGTGGTTGTTGTGGTTTTGGCGAAGAATCAATTTGAGGTATTGGTGTGCTCGGGAGTGCTCACTATTAACAATAGTAGGATACTAGAGCTTGGGAGGCCCACCATTTGATTCCTAATCCTATGGCATCAGGAATAGAGCAACTTTAATACTGCTACTGTACTATGATTGTACCGTAAAACTAGTACTATCTCGCTTTACTAAGGAAAAAAGCTACGTATACATGGCAAATAGGGAGAGGGACAACAGCTGCATTCCAAGGGTAAAAAAGAATCAATTATTCATTGTGTTTTTATTTTCTATTCTCACTTTTATATATTATAACTGATTTTTAGCATGGATTGAACTCCTGGGCTCCCGCTAATTGCGACAGGAGTGTTAACCACTGCGCCAGCTAGGTATTTCGTGAAAGGTCAACTTGGGAACTAATATTTATCCTACTGGAAGACCGATTTTGGGATTTTAATGGGTGGGTAGTGTGTCTCTTCCCGAGTTGCTGGTAGATTTCAAGGGGGGTGTTTCTTACTCCGTAGATGTTTAATTAGTTGTTATGAGGTACCGATTGCGAGAGAGAGGGCAATAAGTGAGAGAAAGAAAGTGTACGAGAGGAGGAAACGGCTGTATATTCTTCAGATAGTTACTTTTTTCTCCAGAATATCTACGGCAGAGCTGATCATTTAAATACACAGAACTTGACCACATATCCCAACTGGTAGGGATCCTTCCGCGGAGAATCGCTCTCCCTGCCCGCTCAGTATTCCGGTGCATACTTCGTGCTGCTCTCCGAGCATTCCCGGCCATGTCTGCGAATCCTCCCACTAGTATACAAATGCCGTATACTTGCACCTCCTCCGTGCTTGATAATGACTTACAAAGGAACTAGTAACTAACAGCTAAGAAAAATAGGAATGGTACAAAGGAAACCTTGATTCGTCTGGAATGCTCGCCAGTGATTTCGCAACATAATTTAGGGGTTTAGTGAGAGATTAATTCAGGTTAACCCAGGGAATAATCCCTGTCTTGTGCGAAAGCATCACCTACGGCACTTGTATGAGGAAATACAGTATTTAGCTTTGCGCCCGGGTAATCTTACCAGGGGTAGAAACCCATACCATACTTGGCGATTCATAAGCTCAAGAGGGTTCGTTACCGGCGGCTGTGCAAGCACCCCTGTATGAATTTGGTGTGACACCAGCCAACCCCATTTTCGTTTCACCAGCCCCGCTTTCCTTTCACAGCCGGGAATATCATCAACCACCGATACTCAGAAACTCCATCCCTTCAACAGAAAAAGCAATAAACAGTCGAAGATGTCTCGATATACCATCAAGGATAATGCAAACTGCCTCAATACTACGAATTCTTATACTACTCATGTGTCGAACAACTATTCTGTTGCCGACGATCGATCTCAATTCCTATCCTGGTTATCACCCCTGGATCCGGGCTTACGGCATTGGGACATCCAAGAGCGCCGTGTAGAGGATGTTGGGGAATGGCTAATACAAACTAAGGAATTCAGAAGATGGTGCGGACTGAGTGGGGAAGGTGACGGTGATAAGGCTGTCCTGTTTTGCTATGGAGATCCGGGGGTAGGTAAGACATTCATCAGGTAAGCATGATTATTCTTTGTCCGAACAAAGAGCTCGGGTGATGCTAACAGACGGTGGTCGTAGTTCGCTCGTGGTGGACAGACTGTGCGATCAGGCCGCGGGACAGGGCACTGCCATTACCTGTTTTTACTTCGACTTCGCGGCGCAAAAGGAGCAGTCTGCGGCTAGCATGCTAGGTTCCTTACTGAAGCAGATCGTCAGCGGAATGGAGGAGATTCCAGAGGAGATATGGCGCGCCTTCCGAGAGCAGAAAAAAACCATCGGCGGACGCAGGCTTCAACTCGCGGACGGCATGAAGATGCTACAGCTCGTTACGTCTTCACAGAACACATTTATTTGTATTGACGCCTTGGATGAATGCGCCGGAGCACAACGCGCCAGACTCCTTGATGCTCTGTGCGAAATTCTTGCGAAGTCACCAGGCACCCGAATATTCGTTACCGGGAGGCCTTATATTCAGGCGGAGACCGAGAGGCGACTTTTCGGACGAGTGATAAGTGTATTCGTATGCCCCACCAGAAACGATATCATCACATACATTCGTGCTCGGCTGAGAGAGGATGAAATACCAGATGCCATGGATGAGAGCTTGGAGGAAGACATTATGGAGGGGATTCGTGAAAATATATCCGAAATGTGCGTAACCGCTGTGATGCCAGGAATCCCACCCTACACTATCGGCATCGGCTAATGAATATATATAGGTTTCTGCTCGTTTCCTTAAACATACACGCGATCCTAGGAGAATCGACAATACATCGGAGACGAGAACAACTTAGCAAAATCACAGATGGGTTGGGATTGGGGGATGCTTATTGTACGACAATTGAACGGATAAAGGCACAGGGTGGGGGCAAATCACGGCTCGGAATTGCGGCCTTGATGTGGGTCAGCCATGCGGAACGGCCCTTGACGGCGGATGAGCTCTGCCATGCCCTAGCAGTCGAGCTAGGCTCTAAGGATTTTAATGCCGGCAACGTCCCTTCTATATCGACAGTTGTGAGCTGTTGTCAAGGTCTTATTCGTTTGGATAAAGAGGCGTCAGTTGTGCGACTGATCCACTTTACCCTCAAAGAATATCTCTCCACCCATCATGATATTTTCAGCAATCCTCATGCGGTAATGGCAGAAATCTGCCTCACCTATCTGATTTCGAACCAGGTCAAACCCCTTTCACCCTGCCCCTCTTCCAACCCGCGAGAAACGAGCTTTCTAGAATATTGCTCTCAATACTGGGGAGTCCATGCGAAGAAGGAACTTTCGCACGACGCCAAGTCACTTGCACTGGAGCTCTTTCAGGAAAATGGTGGCCTGGGCCATCAATCCACCGAATTGCTTGTAAGTAGAGCGCTAGCTTTGGACAATTGGCATATTAGTGAATATTTTCCCTTCGATGGACTACACTGCGCATCGCTCTTTGGAATTGTTGAGGTTGTGGCCGCTCTGATAGACCTGGGACATAGCGACCTCAACAGAGGAGATTTTTTAGGATATACTCCGCTTTCATGGGCTGCTCATAATGGACATCAAGAGGTGGTGGAGATATTGCTTGGACAGGAAGCGATCGATCCCGACAACCCATGTCATTGCGGTCGAACGCCACTCCTGCGCGCCGCCTCTCGTGGACATGTGGAAGTGGTAAAATTGCTCCTCATGCACGAAGATGTCAAACCTGACAAGACAGACGGGCTCGGCAGAACACCGCTCTCGTATGCCGCTTCGAAGGGACATGAGGGAGTGGTGAGAATATTACTCGAGCGAGAAGAGGTCAACCCAGACAAGCCCGACTGTCGCGGCAACACACCGCTATTGCATGCCGCTTTGCGGGGAGCCGAGGGAGTTGTGAGAATACTTCTCAGGCGGGAAGAGGTTGACCCTAACAGGCCGGATGATTCAGGCAGGACACCGCTCTCGTGTGCTGCTCAGGAGGGACATAAGGGGCTGGTGAAAATGCTACTCCGACGGGACGATGTTAACCCTGGCAAGCCTGACAACCACGGCAGTACACCGCTCTCCCTAGCTGCTCAGCGTGGACATGAGGATGTGGTAAAAATGCTTCTCGGTCGTGAAGAGGTCGACCCCGAGAGTCTTGATCATGATGGCGAGACGCCGCTCGCATGTGCCGCCGTGGGTGGGTCTGAGGGAGTGGTAAGAATACTACTCGAGCAGGAAGGCATTAACCCTGACAAGCCAAATTATGCCGGTCAAACACCGCTCTCGATTGCTGCTCAAGGCGGATTTGAAGGAGTGGTACAAATATTACTCGGGCAGAAAGAGGTAAACCCCAACCAGGCCGATAATGGTGGCCAAACGCCACTCCAGTACGCAGCCAACCATGGCCATTATGGAGTGATGGAGTTACTGCAGCATCACGAGTGGTAATCCGAGGCGCGCTCTCAGGCCGCAGAGAGACCACCCCATAGCGATTACAGCCATTCCTTCCCTTTGGACCCGGCTGCTCGTTACAGCCCCCTTCAGATGCCATCCTTCCCAGCGGAAGGAAATCTTGTGTGATGAGGGCGCATATGAAATTGTTGCTAATCACACTCACCTGAAACGCCGTCTCTAACTTGGGTATGTGGGGGTGCGACTTCTTGCTTAGAGAATATAGTAGCGTTAGGGCGGCGGGGTGAAATAGTTTCATTACTCTCAGAAGGCTCAGATTATGGCCTGCAGTTTCCATCCTATCCTATTTAATCCTCCACCACTTCCTAATTCTTACCTGCGCTTCTTTCCTTTCCTGCCCTCTCTCCTTTCATGTTCTTTCTTCTCTCCTATTTTCTCCGTAATACAACTCTGAATTATAGATAAACTGGATATAGATCTTGTTTTTTTTGAGAGAGATAGAAGAAGCGGTGTAGAATAACGCAGGTATTCTTGAGGCAATTGTGGACTATATCCCGGCCTTACCTACTCTAAGCCACCTTACCATAAATGAATTGACCTAATTGGTTGCACGGATATTGCCCTTCGAGGATACCTGATTGCCCCCACCCCCCGCGAAGCATGTTACTATGAAAGGTGAGGGGAGCCTAGCCGATGGGTATATGATGACTCACCAATTTCACCGAAGCTGGGATCTACTTGATAGCGTGCAGCATGTTAGTTGTGAGCCCACGAAGACAGGTTGTTGCGGATAGTGACAGACAATTTCACCCTTCCCATATAACCTAGACCAGAACTGAATAGACTGTTGAAAATTCGCGAAGGTCCCGTATCTCGCACATAGGTTCCAAACACACATGGCGGACGGCTGAGAAGAATTTCTTTTGAAAATGTTCCATGATTGAGGAATATGGTATCAGTAGGGCCGGCGGTGTGATTGGCTCAGATTTCAGTCCAAAGCAGCAATGTTCGGGATGTTTTAGGAATCAGCACAAGGGAATAAAAGAGGCTTGGAATTAAGTTTTTCTAGGGGTTGGAACAGATCGGCGTCGCGCTATGATTAGGAAACAGAGGACACTGTTAGGACTGCAGAGGATTGCAGAACACGAAGGAGATAGTGTTTGAGGACGACGAAACCGGAAAGGGGATTATTGAATAAGAGATTTGAGAAAGTTGGAAATATTTGAGTGGAGGGATGCAGAAATTGACAGAGAATGGGAGAAATTCCGGGCGATCATGCGGTAGAAGTCTTTTCTGTAAATTCATGATTGTGTATAGGTGAGACATAGAAGACGACATAAAATCAAAAGGATCCCCAGACACTCTATCGAAAATAGCCTAATTTTATGAGTTGGATGCTTCTCGACATGCTCAAGTTAGTTTTTCGCCTCGGACGGTTTTTCCCAATGCTCTGGGGCTTCGGGGATGAACTTGATACATGAGTCGCAAAGAAGCCGGAAGAGCCGGTAGTGAGTGTAAGAGAGTTAGATGCAGGGAGAGACAAAGAAAACCGGCGGAATGTTTGCCCTTCGTTTAGTAGAGGGTACAAAAAAGGGAAAGCGAGACATGCCTCCACAAGAGTAGATGTGTGGTGACCCGTTGAAAGGTTCGCTGTGATCAATATATACTGCGGTCAGCTAGTAGTTAGTTGAGAGAGAACGAGAGGGGGTGGGACATGGAGGACAGGCGAACCTCGCTACTGACTCCACAGTCATGAGCTGGTCATCGTATATTGGGGATAACTCTCGCTGTTTGTTTGCCTTCACCGGCAATCTGTCTAAAAGACACTCGGTTCACGGAAGACCTTGGAGCGGAATGGGGGAAGTGCGGGCATCCTTCAAGCAATCGCCGATTTCTCCTTCAAATTTTTGGAAAATTCACAGTCTTTGTTTCAGGGGGTAGGAAGACATCGAAAGTATGGAAACATTTGGTTGCGGGTCGCATTTTGAAATCTTGCTTATTGTATGTCTTGGCTAAGAATCGCACTGCAAAAGTACCCTTGCTGTGTTGCATGATAATGCATAGGGTCTGGGGTTTCTTACCGGGCTGTGACTGCACTAGCACTGCACCGGCGGGAATGACGTAGTTTTCACTAATTCCGGGTGGCCTGCAAGATGGTGGTTTCTATAATGACAAAAGTACAACTTCCACTTTTTTAAGTTCCACAAACACCTCAACCGACTATACCCACAACTCCCCATCTTCAACAGTTCAAGAAATAGAGGGTGGAACATGGCTCAATACACCATCAACGGTAGGAACATTTACTTCAATTGCACGAACTCTCCTCATACTCTGGGGGGGAACAGGGAAGTTGTCGATCATCGCCCTCAACTCCTGACTTGGCTATCACCCTTGGAGCCCAGATTACAGCACCGTGACATTCAGGAGCGCCGTGTTAACGATGTCGGAGAATGGGTTTTCCAAACTGAGGAATTTAGGAATTGGTGCGGACAGGGTGGGGAAACTGAAGGTTCTAAGCCCATTCTGTTTTTCTACGGAGATCCAGGAGTCGGCAAAACATTTATTAGGTAAGTGGGCTTATCCTCCAGGGAGGGAAGGTGAGTTGAGCTAACAAGCCCGGAGGATAGTTCGCTAGTGATAGACCGGTTATGCGATCAGGCCAGAGGACAGAAAACTGCTGTCACATGTTTCTACTTTGACTGGGCAGCCGAGAAAGATCAGTCAGCAATCAGGATGCTAGGTTCCTTGCTGAAACAGATAGTTAGCCGGATGGAGATGATTCCGGAGGAAATATCGAGGGCCTTTGAAGAGGAGAAGGATGTCATTGGTGGGCGCGGGCCGCAGCTGGTTGATATCGTGAAGATGTTGCAGCTCGCCGCTTCCTTACAGCCCACATTCATGTGCGTTGACGGTCTGGACGAATGTTCAGGGGTGCAGCTAGTCAGGGTCCTTAATTCGCTGAAACAAATTCTTGACAAGTCCCCGGCCACTCGGATATTCTTATCCGGAAGATTTCATATAAAGCCCGAGGTCGAAAGGGCTCTGGTTGGGCAAGTGGTCAGTGTATCCATAGCTCCTACCGAGAGTGACGTTACCGGATACATTCGTGCCAGGCTGAGGGAGGACGAAACACCAGATGCCATGGATGAGATTCTCGAGGCGAATATTCTAGCGAAGGTTCCTCATTGGATATCTCAAATGTGAGTTGGAGTAACAATACCAAGGATTCTGCTATACACTATTGGCTAATATAGATGTTTAGGTTTCTACTCCTTTCGGTAAATATCGAGGCAATCTTACAGGAGCCGACGATATATCGGAGACGAGAGAGGCTCAGCAAAATCAGCGATGGGTTAGAGTTGGGAGATGCTTACGGCACCACGATCCAACGGATAAGGGCGCAGGGAACGAGTAAATCGAGAATTGGGATGGACGCTTTAATGTGGATCAGTCACGCGGAACGGCTGTTGACACCGGGAGAGCTCTGCCAAGTCCTTGCCGTGGAGCTTGGCTCCACCGATTTCAATGGCGACAACGCCCCTTCGATATCCGCAGTGGTGGGCTGCTCCCAAGGTCTTATTAATGTGGATGGGGAGGGATCAACCGTACGCTTAACCCACGTTAGTCTCAAAGAGTATCTTTCTGCCAGTCCAGATATTTTCTCTAGACCTCATGCTGCTATGGCAGAGATCTGCCTCACGTATCTGAATTCTAAGACGGTAAAGGCCTTGTCAGCCGATACCTCTTCCGATAGCACTGATACACCCTTGCTACACTATTGCTCAGTCTACTGGGGAGTCCATGCTAAAAGGGAACTCTCGGACAATGGAACATCACTTGCCCTAGATCTTCTTCGTGGATATGATTCCCACATATCCAAAAAATTGCTTTTAGAGCAAGTGGAGTACCTGGAAGCGAGAGATTTTACTCCGTTTTCCCCATTCAGTGGACTCCACTGGGCGTCGTTTTTCGGAATAACCGAGGTAGTGGCTTCATTGATCAAAATGGGGTTTTTCTATGATGATATCAACTCAGGAGATTTTTGGGGACAAACACCACTTGCATGGGCTGCTCGCAACGGACATGATGATGTGGTAAAAATGCTACTCGAGTTTGAGCAAGTTGATCCCAACAAGACAAATGATGATGGACTAACACCGCTAGCTTTGGCAGCTCAGGAGAAGCATGCGGGCGTGGTAGAAATACTGCTCGGGCGAGAAGGGGTCCAGCCAGATAGGGCTGATGATGATCGCCGAACACCTCTCATGTGGGCGGCTGACGCAGGAGCTGAAGAAGTGGTCAAAATATTACTTGGGCGGGAAGATGTTAACCCCGACAAGGCAGATTTTTACGGTTCGACACCGCTCTTCGATGCCGCTTGCATGGGATATGAAGGGATAGTGAAAAGGCTCCTCTGGCGGCATGAGGTCAACCCCAACAGACCAGAAACACGTGAAGGCCAAACACCACTTCTTGTTGCCGCGAGCCGTGGACATGAGGGAGTGGTGAAACTACTACTCGGGATAGGGGGCGTTAAACCCGACGGGCCGGATAGGCATGGCCGAACGCCGCTCTCATTGGCAGCGGAGAAGGGACATGAGGGAGTGGTAAAGATACTACTCGAGCGGGGGGGTGTTAACCCGGACAGGGCAGATAATGTCGGCAGGACGCCACTATCCTGGGCCGCTTATGAGGGACATGCGGGAGTGGCCAAAATGCTGCTGGGAAGGAAGGAAGTCAACCCTGACAGGCCTGATACCGGAGGTCAAACACCGCTCATGTACGCATCTAGGAGTGGCCATGAGAGGGTGGTGGCACTGCTTCAGCTTCACCAAGCTGTTTCCCTCACCGCTATTTGAGCCTCCCCGGGCTACCGCCGCCTCGAAACCACTCCCCACCTCCGATACCCCACGTTGTTGCTAATAGGGAATGCATTCGGACCTCATGTTGCATAGGTGAAGGAAATTCCTCTAGATAGGAAATGCACATATCTTTATAACTCCCGTCCGACCAACTTGGTTGAGTGGTGTCTGTGCATTTCTGTTCCCACATTCCGGTAGATTCTGGTTTGTGGGGTGAAATAGTAATAATAGCGTGAGATTTTAGTTATACAGTGCAGCCTTTCCCTCGCTCTTATCGCATTTACTTCCCGTGCCGGTAAACTATTTTGAGGACCTTGTTTTCCTTTCTTCCTTTCCTCCGGTTCCCACAGGCCCTCCTCACATATAAACCAATTTCATGCGGGGAGTTCTCTTAGAAAAGGAAAATTTTTTGGGTGTGAAGGGGTGAAAGGATGCTCGGGGAGACCGTGGAAAAGTACGAGATTGGTGACAAGATTCGTGGCCCCCCCCCATTTTACACCAGAAATGGCCATTTCCACCCCACAAAACCACATCCAGCTGCCTCGCAAAAAAAGGTTAAAATTCCTCAGAGTCTTTAGACTCATCTAGATATTATCATTTATATGTGACAAGCTCTGTTAGTTAATGCCCATGGTGCGATACTAGAAATAATGATAGTGGGCAAAAGATACCTCTGATTTTGTATGAGAGTCCCATACAAGGGGTACATTGCAACCTCATCTGTTGACAATCCTCAGCCTCCAACTCGCACAGGACAATGGGGGGATCCCCATAATTTTTACCTAGCAAGTTTAAACAATTGCGTACACTATATCTTGGTTTTGTTGAATCAATAGAGTTTTGGATGAGTTATGAGGGACACAAATCAGCCATTTCCGGTGTGGAACGTGGGGGGGGCCACGAATTTTGTCGCCAAGATCGTACACAAACACAACATATATCATACCTCAAGGGACGGATTCCCCCGCGTGACATTTTGAAATGAATTAATTGGGGGTTGTGGTTGAAGGATACCTACCAACACCCCGTGTTGTGTACTGTACGCAAGTCCCGTCAGTTTAGAATGCTCCTTTCAAACCGGCGTTCATTTCAATCACCGATCTTCCCTGTCGCGTACTTGACTTGGTTAACGGAAAATGTGGCATTGTGGAACAGTGCGCAGGAGATTTCGGAAGTGCGATAAGGAATAGATTTAATCCGGCCGGAAAAAAACAAAGAGACCTACAGTTTCACGGGACGATGACCCAGCGTTGAGTAAGGGGGCATGGTATCGGGTTGGGAGAAGGTATAGCCGTTCGCTTCTCAAGCGCGCGGTCCAAACTCAGCAACCAGGGATCTGTGCACAGTACCACCGGTACATATACCACGAGATCACCTCCACCTCAGGTACTTTATTGCTGTATTCTTTATTGTGCCACCAGCCTCCCCTATCAGACATCGAAGGGCCCCCTTTACTTCCATCTCTTGGGCTGGGTATCAATCCCGGAACTGGATGCTTGTATCGAGGAGAAAGAATAATGTATATAGAGAAGGCACTATTGACTGGCTTACACGGTTACACTTCCAATAATCGTCCACAAGGTGACCCTTAAGTACAAAAACTTGAACTACTCGTTCACGAGTATTCAAAACACGATCACGCCATTTCTGCCCCCCATCACACGATCCTTTTACCCCTCATTTTACCGTTTTTCTGACCGCAACTACCCCTCACATCTTCACCACATTTACGCCTCTTCTCGCACCGTTCACCGACTAACAAAACATCTCGCTGAATGTTCCAGTATTCTTCTAGCATATTCTGACCCGGGATGTAGGCTCTTGATATAGACGGACAAGGCACCGAGATGTGCGCGTAGGAGGTACTCATAAGGAAAACAATAGGTGAGCGCCGGTGACTAGCAATAATTATCATCCTGGGATATATCGGTGGCTACGATCTCCAGCGACAAGGGTAGAGAGAGAACCACACCAGGGCCTCAGGCAATGGAAGAACGACTTCACCAAAAAATAATACGGGGAATGTAGTTCGGCGTTTCTTTAGATTATAATCGTTTCCCCCCATTCTTTGTGATTCTGTTTTCTATCTTATCACTTATGTTCATAATACACTGGCTGGGCTTGGGGGAATTGTTGGGGGTGTTGGGAAGCGATTGTGGCAACTAAGGAATCAAAAGATGTATAAAGTGATCCATCGAGAAGGTTTTCCCACACTGAGTATGATACTGTAAGAACTATGCTTAAGCCCACCGGAGCCGGTTGGTGGCAGGGTCGGACATGGCTTTGCTGTTAGAAAGCCGCGCTCAACTGTAACGATAATAGCCATAAATCGCATTCATATTATCATATCTTGAGTGAATGTAGTGGGAGTATTCGCGAAAGTCGGGCTATTTTTTATTCATTCAGGAAACAAATTGAGTGATAAAGGAAAACCTGCAATTACCCTGTCTCGCCCGATCCGGATGTCGGAAACCTATCAAAACACTGCTTATTTCCGTTGCCGTGCCGCTATGGTGGATAAGATGCCGATGGCGGCAGGAATATTCAATGATCTACCCTGATCTTCAGATATCTGCCGGAATCTCCACATATCTGCAGTCATCTTTGAATAACCACAGGTATTCTTTTGCGGGCATCTGAAGATCTCCGATGTGTATAATTCATATATTTACTAACCTAATGGAACATTCCGGAAGCCTGTCGGTCCTGTTGGGAATCTACGAAGTAGTGATGGGCACGATCATGCTCGATCATAAATTTTTGGTGTGCTCGAGCACGATTTATGCTCGAGCATGGGCTAAATTTTCTGCTCGAGCATGATCGTGCCCATCACTACTACGAAGCCTGCATGCTTCCCAAAAACCTGGTCGTGCCGGACTGTAGATGTACTGTAGAATCTCAGGAAAGTCGGAAATGCTCTAGTGATGATTTTCTTGAACCCGCCCAATCGCCGCTCTCTATTTGTTTAAGCTGTGGCAACTTGTCGTTCTCCGTGCCTTCATGTTGGTTCGGCTGCCTTAGTTTCACCTTATTTCGCTTTAGCGCCATTCCGACTTTCATAAGATTCTACTCGTACGGTACCTGCTATCTGCAGGCTAGCCTCGTCACTGGTGGATGCTGTCTCGGACCGTTGAGGACACTGCGCATGGTGTGAAGCCTTAGGTAAAGATCTGGTAACAAGCGAAATCGCCTCTGTACTGTACATGACACTCACAGTAGTACTACCTCGCTTTAACCAAGAAAAAAGCTATGTGTGGGAGGCAATAAATAAGGAGTGGGGGGAACAGCTGCTTCCCCCATGATAAAAAAAAACTATTTTTTTATATTATTATTTTTTACTTTTTATTATTTTTTCTTTATTTTTTTTACTTTTCTTTATTTCTTGCTTTACTAACCCCCCGTCCCATCTGCTTCTGCTACCCGCCGATCGCCAACCTTTAAGGTCTAGAGTCGGATTCTACCACCTCGTAGCAGGATTGTTAAACCCCACAGCCCTATTGATGAGGGCTAAGTTCTTCAATCTCCCAGTTCCCATAGGGCAGGATTTTTTAATTCTCCTGCCCTACATGACGGATCGTTCAATAATAACTGATTGTCAGCATGGATTGAACTCCTGGGCTCCCGCTATTGCGACAGGAGTGTTAACCACTGCGCCAGCTAGGTATTTCATGAAAGGTAAACTTGGGAACTAATATTTATCCTACCGGAAGTCCGATTTTGGGAATTTAATGGGTGGGTGGTGTCTATTCCCGAGTTGCTGATAGATTTCAAGGGGGTGTTTCTTACTCAGGTGTTTAATCAGAGATTCTGCTTTGTGCGCTTGTTACTCTGGTATGATACGGCTAGCAAAGCTCCACTCGAGACCTCGAGCCTCCCTACTTGCTCCGATATGTGTTATCTCACTATAGTCTTCTGCTCGTTCTAGTGTTCTGTGGAGGTTTTTTTTCTTTTCTTTTCTTTCTTGCTTGCATTCCGCCTGGCTTGCTAGGGATGCCTCATTTCTCCCGGGGGGTGAGTGTTGCAAGTCACTGGCGATCACTCCTCTCTCACGCATTTTTCCTTTGTACCTTTTTCTCTCTCGTTCATCAATCGTTACTAGTTTTCTTTATCACTTATTATAAAGCGAAGAGGGGGGGGATTATTGTGCCTGGTTGTATAGTACACCGGAGAATGCGCACACATAGCCGAAGTCGATCTGAAAGCAAAGCGAGGAGGACAGAGAAGACCGGAATTCCGCTGATGGGGTATCATTGCCGGGTGGACTTCTGACTGTTCCACGGAAGGTGTTGGAACCTTCTCCGTGTCCTGGGGACAGGAGCTGAGTGCGCGGGAATACTCTTGTATTTTTTATATCAATCCAGTAGTTCTCCATAGATAGAAACGCAAGCAAGCAAGATACGATTTCCTAGTATTGACAAAGTTCCATTCGCCTTGACTTCATTCAAACTCTTCTTCCTTTCTGTTTAGTCTCTCTTAGCCAAGCTACAGCTCATAAGTCGATTGTGGTCGATGGACGAAACGGAATTGAAGAAAGGATTTGAATCAGTCAAGGCGAATGGAACTTTGTCAATACTGGGAAATCGTATCTTGCTTGCTTTCATTTCTATCTACGGAGAACTAATGGGTTTATATAGAAAATGGGAGAACTTTCCCGCGCACTCAACACCTGTCCCCAGAACACGGAGAAGGTTCCAACACCTTCCTTGGACGGTCTGAAGTCCATCCGGTGATGGTACTGCATCAGCGGAATTCCCGTCTCCCCTTCCCTGCTCGCTTTCCTCCCAGCCGTATTCGGCCATGTGTGCGCATTCTCCGGTGTATTATACAACCAGGCACATTAATCCCCCCCTCTTCGCTTGATAATAAGTGACAAAGAAAACTAGTTACAATGCGTCAACGCGATAGAAAAGGTACAAAGGAAAGATACCCGAGGGCTGGGTGATTGCCGGTGACTTGCAACAATAACAATAGGGAGGGGGTTCGCTCCCAGCAAGCAAGTAAGCATTGTGGTATGGGTTGGATGGTATTTTGGGAGAGAATATTTAGATACGACGTACAGTACATATTAGCTCTCGTGAAATCCACCATCTCCGGCTATCACGAATATCCTTGCGAATGGGGACATCAGCCTAAGATAGGGTTAGCTTGCCGGGTTAGCGAGATGTAACATACCGCAGCCGAATGACTCAGGGTACACCGTGTCAGGAAAGCACTAATCTTTCTTAAGGACTTTTGACTCAAAACTCGGAGATTAGGGGCTGCCAGGAGATGGTGGATTTCACAAGATTCTACTGTACTTATATTGCAAATGGTGTTAGACCGCAGCAACAATTAACTATCAAAAGTAAGCGAATACGGTAGTGCTGTAATCCCTTATAGAAAAAGTGAAAATACTATGTCAGAGAGTCCCGTTGAGCAAAGTATTTGGGGAATTATTCATGAAATAGATTATGGAAGGAATTCTGGTCAGGCAGGAAGTCGATAGGGCATGGTGGTAGATGATGGACGACCGTTGTCACACGCCGTGCACAGGTATGATACTCGGATGCGAGGGGTAGTCCGCGAACACCAGGACTGACAAATCGATGGTCCATATTGGGAATAGTGCACGCACTAGTGAGCATGTGTTGAAAACCAGAAGAATTCCTCCAACTCTTCCTTCTTTGCTATTGGTTGAGCGAACTATTCACAAGTTTCTATTCGATACTTGCCAATTTAGTTTTATGCTGAGAACAAACCCTGTCGTTCGGTGACGAACCCTGACACCCGAGTACCTGTATTTACTCATAATAATCCACTATCTCCGTATGCACGACTATCTCCACGATCAGAGACAAAAAACACCAAAGAAGGATTGGCGTTTTCCTCACACGGTCGGGCCTGAGTGCGCTCGATGTGTGTTCTCTCGCGAACTGGTACAAGGCCCGGTAAGAAGTTATGAAACTGTTAATTGAGGTTAACAAGCCAAATATATCCCTATTTGTTCCGGTTAATTGTTGCCTATCCGTGTATTCGCAATTCTGTTAACCTGTTAAACTAAACCTATGTTACGCTGAGCCAGCGATTGACGGAGATAGCCTCGGATACCAAGATAGTGGATTATTTGAGTAAATATGGTATTTAATTTGCGCCCGAATTATCTTACCAGGGGTAGAAACCAATACTTGGCGATTCATAAACTCAAAAGAGTTCGTTACAAGGTCGGGCAAAAGTTAAGAAATAGTTAATTGTGGTTGACCAGCCAAATATATCCCTGCTTGTTCCGTTTAACCTTTCCCAACCCTTGCATCGGCGTCTGTGCAAGCACCTCTGTATGAAGTCTTGAAAATCCCCGGCGCTCTCTGGATTCCAACACCAACAACTCTGTGACGTAGAAGGTGTTAGAATGATCGGAGAATTCCCCGTGGACGGACACACGGTGATCGTTGAGAGAAGAGGGGTTGATGATTCACCAAGCGGGGTAGAAAAGAGGGGAAAGCGGGGTAGTTGTCACCGCGTGAGAACTTATGGAAATAGCATGATAGTGTTGAGCAGATGTGAGGAAGACTGGAGATTGATCGTGTATTTAAAGACTCCCTCTACCCGTCGTTGTAGTAGGATAGGTCAAGAAGAAAGTTATAAGTTAGTCTTTAATATAGTCTTTTGCATCCCCGAGCACTCCTCTTTGTTAACGCTGCACCTTCCATTCGCCACATTTTGAGATGAATTTGGTGTGACACCAGCCAACCTCACATTCCTTTAACCAGGCACTGCTTTCCTTCCACAGCCGGGAATATCATCAACCACCGATGCTCAGGAACTCCAGCCCTTCGACAGAGAAAGGAATAAACAGTCGAAGATGTCTCGATATACCATCAAGGATAATACAAACTACCTCAATACTACGAATTCTTATATCACTCATGTGTCGAACAACTATTCTGTTGCCGACCATCAGTCTCAACTCCTATCTGGTTATCACCCCTGGATCCGGGCTTACGGCATTGGGACGTCTAAGCGCGCCGTGTGGAGGATGTTGGGGAATGGCTAATACAAACTAAGGAATTCAGAAGATGGTGCAGATTGAGTTGGGAAGGTGACTCTGATAAAGCTGTTCTGTTTTGCTATGGAGATCCGGGGGTGGGTAAGACATTCATCAGGTGAGTATGATTATTATTTGTCCGGACAAAGAGTTCGGGCGATGCTAACAGACGGTGGTCATAGTTCGCTCGTGGTGGACAGACTGTGCGATCAGGCCACAGGACAAAGCACCGCCGTTACCTGTTTTTACTTCGACTTCGCGGCGCAAAAGGAGCAGTCCGCGGCTAGCATGCTAGGTTCCTTACTGAAGCAGATCGTCAGCGGAATGGAGGAGATTCCAGAGGAGATATGGCGCGCCTTCCGAGAGCAGAAAAAAACCATCGGCGGACGCAGACTTCAACTCGCGAACGGCATGAAGATGCTACAGCTCGTTACGTCTTCATAGAACACATTTATTTGTATTGACGCCTTGGATGAATCCGCCGGACCACAACGTGCCAGGATCCTTAATGCGCTGTGCGAAATTCTTGCTAAGTCACCAGGCACCCGAATATTCGTGACCGGGAGGCCTTATATTCAGGCGGAGATCGAGGGGCGACTTTTCGGACGAGTGATAAGTGTATCCGTAGGCCCCACCAGAAGTGATATCATCACATACCTTCGTGCTCGGTTGAGGGGTGATGAGGTATCAGGTGCCATTGATAAGAGCGTGAAGGAAGACATTCTGGAGAAGATTCGTGAGAATATATCGGAAATATGCGTACCCGCTATGATGCCGGGAATCCCGCCCTAAACTATCGGCTAATGAATATATATAGGTTTCTACTTGTTCCCTTGAACATACACGCGATCCTAGAAGAATCGACAATATATCGGAAACGAGAACGACTTAGCAAAATCACGGATGGGTTAGGGTTGGGGGTGCGCTTATTGTAGGACAATTGAATGGATAAAGGCACAGGGTGGGGGCAAATCACGGCTTGGAATTGCAGCTCTGATTCGGGTCAGTCATGCGGAACGGCCCTTGACGGCGGGTGAGCTCTGCCACGCCCTAGCAGTCGAGCTAGGCTCCAAGGATTTTAATGCCGGCAACGTCCCTTCTATATCGACAGTTGTGAGCTGTTGTCAGGGTCTTATTCATTTGGATAAAGAGGCGTCAGTTGTGCGACTGATCCACTTTACCCTCAAAGAATATCTCTCCACCCATCATGATATTTTCAGCAATCCTCACGCTGTGATGGCGGAAATATGCCTCACCTATCTGAATTCGAACCAGGTCAAGGCACTTTCACCATACCCCTCTTCCAACTGCCGAGAAACGACCTTTCTCGAATATTGCTCTCTATACTGGGGAGTCCATGCGAAGAAAGAACTTTTCGCACAACGCCAAGTCACTTGCACTGGAGCTCTTTCAGGAAAATGGTGGCCCGGGCCATCAATCGACCAAATTTCTTGTGAGTAGAGCGCTGGCTTTGGACAATTGGCATTTTAGTGCCTGTTTTCCCTTCGATGGACTACACTGCGCGTCGTTTTTTGGAATTGTTGAGATTGTGGCCGCTTTGGTAGAGATGAGACATAGTGATCTCAACGAAGAAGGTTGTCGGGGATATACTCCGCTTTCGTGGGCTGCTTGTAATTGTTAAAATATTCACGAAGGTTCCATATCTGCGACAATGTTACAACACCGGAAGTTAGGATAAGGAGAGTTTTTGTTTGGCGAGTGTTGGGAAATATGGAAGTTGAAGCAACGGTGTGTATGAGCAAACGGTTAGGTGCATCGGAGATGTTTCGGGAAGATTCACGCATGAGACTAGGGGTACTAAAGGTTTGGGACTAGTGTTAGCTAGAAGATGGAACAAACGACTGTCACACTTTGATAATAGCAAAACAGGAGAACGTATCAGGAAAGTTAGGAAAGGAGCGTTCAGGAAAAGTTTGTAAGTAGTTGAAACGAGCGAAGGGATTGACGGACGAAATCTGTAGGAAAGTTGAGGGTGTGGTTTGGAAAGCAAGAGACGGTGATGGAAGAACAGAGTTGGGTGATGGCGAAGAAGTGTGTTTCTAGGGAGAGAGTTTTGTGTATATATAGGACGCTGCTGGCAGCACAGAAAGAATAAGGACCGCAAGACTCTCTACCGAACATAGCCTATTTTGAAGACTAATGGACATGAGAACGTGGTGCAATTATTGCTTGGACCGGCAGCGATCGATCCTGACAAGCCAGGTAATGACAGCCGGACACCACTCTGGCGCGCCGCCGGTGGTGGACATGTGGAAGTAGTAAAATTGCTACTTGGGCAGGAAGATGTTAACCCTGACAAGCTAGATTGGCTCGGCATGACACCGCTCTCAAATGCCTCTTGGGAGGGACATGAGGAAGTGGTGAAAATACTTCTCGGGCGAGAGGTCATCCCTGACATGCCAGACTATCGCGGCAACACACCGCTCTCGTATGCCGCCTGGGAGGGACATGAGGGAGTGGTGAGAATACTACTCGGGCGAGAAGAAGTCGACCCTGACAAGCCAGACGATTTAGGCAGGACACCGCTCTCTTATGCCGCTCGGGAGGGACATGAGGGAGTTGTGAGAATGCTACTCGGAAGAGGAGAGGTCAACCCTGACAAGCCAGACGATTTATGCAGGACACCCCTCTTATATGACGCTCGGGAGGGACATGAGAGAGTTGTGAGGATATTACTCGGGCGAGAAGAGGTCAGCCCTGACAAGCCAGAAGATTCAGGCAGGACACCGCTCTCTTATGCCGCTCGGGAGGGACATGAGGGAGTTGTGAGAATGCTACTCGGAATAGAAGAGGTCAACCCTGACAAGCCAGACGATTTAGGCAGGACGCCCCTCTTATATGCCGCTCGGGAGGGACATGAGGGACTGGTGAAAATACTCCTCCAACGTGACGATGTTCACCCTGACAAGCCAGACAATCACGGCAGCACACCGCTCTCCTTTGCTGCTGAGTGTGGACATGAGTATGTGGTAAAAAATACTTCTCGGGAGTGAAAAGGTCAATCCTGAGAATCTTGATCATGATGGCGAGACACCGCTCGCATGTGCTGCGGTCGGTGGGTCTGAGGGAGTGGTAAGAATACTACTCGGGCAGGAAGGCATTAACCCTGACAAGCCAAATTATGCCGGTCAAACGCCGCTCTCGATTGCTGCTCAAGGCGGATTTGAAGGAGTAGTACAAATATTACTCGAGCAGGAAGAGGTAAACCCTAACCAAGCCGATCATGATGGTCAAACACCACTCCAGTGGTCAGCCAAGCATGGCCATCATGGAGTGATGGAGCTACCGCAACATCACGAGCGGTAACCCGCGGCGCGCTCTCAGGCCGTGGAGAGGCCACCCCTTAGTGATCACCGCCGTTCCGTCCCTTTGAAGGGGGTTTCTCGTAACAGCCTTGGTTGGACACCATCCTTCCCCGCAAAAGGAAATCCCCTGTGATCAGGGCCCATTTGAAATAGTTGGGATCACACTCATCTGAAACTCCGGCTCTAACATGGATGTGTGGGTGTGCGATTTCCTGCTTAGAGAGTACAGTAGCTTCTGGTGGGCGGGGTGAAATAGTTTATTATTCTGGGAAGGCTCGGTTTATCGCGTGCAGTTTCCATCCCATCCTATTCAATCTTCTTGCCCCGCCTTCTTTCTTTTTCTGTCCTTTCCTTTTTCATCCCCTCTCTTCCCTATTATTTCTCTGTAATATGATTCTCGGAGCGATAGATGAGCTATTTATACTATTATTATTATTTGGACAGGGAAGGACGTGTAGAATAACGCGAAGATTGTTAAGATAATTGTAAGCCATACCCCCGCCTTACCTAATATAAGCAACCAGTTACCGTAAATGACTTGACTTTATTGGTTGCGCGGATATTGCCCTTCGAGGATACCTGATTGCCCCCCCCCCCACGAAACACGTTAGCACGAAAGGCGAGGGGAGCCTAGTGGATAGATATCTGATGGCGCTCACCAATTCCACGGAAGGCGGGGTCTACTTGATAGCGTGCAGCATGTTTGTTGTGAGCCCACCATGAAGACAGATTGTGGTGGATAGTGACAAACAATTTCACTCTTCCCGTATATCCTAGATCAAGACTGAGCCGCCAGTTGAAAATTCCCCAAACTTCCCTATCTCGCATATAGTCGAAACACACATGGCGCATGGCTGAGAAGATTTCTTTTGAAAATGTTCCATGATTGAGGAATATAGTATCAGAAGAGCCGCGGTGTCATTGGATCAGCTTTCAGCAATGCTCGGGATGTTTTAGGAAGAGCACAAGGGAATAAACGAGGCTTGGAAAATTAATGTTTTCTAGGGGCTGGAACAGATCGGTGTCGCGCTGTGGTTAGAAAATAAATGACGGTGCCAGGACTGCAGAGGATTACGGAAGCTGAGGGAGACAGTGTTAGAGTTAGAAGAGCACGAAACAAGGAAAGGGGATAAGGGAATAAGAGTTTCGAGAAAGCTCAAATGAGTGGAGTGGAGGGATGCAGAGGTTGACGGAAGATGGGAGAAATTATGGGCGATCATGGGGTAGAAGAGTTTTTTTTTGTAAATTCAAGATTGTGTTTATATATAGGACATAGCAGACGACATAAAATCAAAAGGATCCCTGGACATTCTCTATCGCACAGAGCCTAATTTTATGAGTTGGATGCTTCTCGACATGCTAAAGTTATTTTTTCACCTCGGATGGTTTTCCGCAATGCACTGGTGCTTCGGGGATGAACTTGATACATGCGCCACAAAAAGGCCCGAGGAGCCGGTAGTGAGTGCGAAAGATCCGGACGCCGGGAGACAAAGAAAAGTGGGAACCTTTGCCTTTCTTTTAGTGGTGAGTATGCAAAAGGGAAAGGGAGACATGCCTCCACAAGAGTAGATGTATGGTGGTGCGTTGAAGGGGTGGAAGATGGGTTCGCTGTGATGGATAGATACTGCGGTCTTCCAGTAGTTAGTTGAGAGAGAAGGACAGAGGGCGATACATAGAGAACAGTCGAACTTCGATACTAACTCCACAGCCGTGAGCTGGTCACTGTGAATATTGGTGTTAACTCTCGTTGTTTGTTTGCCGCCACCGACAACCTGTCCAGAAGACACTCGGTTCACAGAAAACTATTAGGTGACATGAGAGAAGTGCGGGCATGCTTCAAGAAATCTCCGATTTCTCCTGGGGATTTTTATTCTAAAATGCGCGGTGTTTGTTTCTGGGGTAGGAACAGTGTTCCCAACCGTCCCGTCCGGACGCCAGGGCCCTGGCGTCCTATAGTCCCGTCCGTCCCGGGCAGGGTGGGTAAGGACGGCCAGGCACGGCGTCCGTCTTTTGTAAACACCGCAGGACTGTAGGTTGACGGGCGGGCCCTGCAGTCTTTGTTGGAAATGGTAACTTCCGGTAGATACCTACCGTCCTGAATAAGGACGGGCGTCACCTCTAGGTTACCTACCGTCCTGCATAATGACGGGCGTTGCCTGTAGGTTACCCACCGTCCTGAGTAAGGACGGGCGTCACCTGTAGGTTACCTACCGTCCTGCATAATGACGGGCGTCCCTTGTAGGTCGAGGAAGTGGAATGGGGTCGGGGTGCTCAGAACCAGGATCGGATATCACTG
>Ga0307513_10000882_pt1 | contig 43386 bp, 46 predicted proteins | sample 15_EM_MG_FD_202174 | JGI IMG/M metagenome (GOLD analysis project Ga0307513, IMG submission 202174) | Populus trichocarpa ectomycorrhiza microbial communities from riparian zone in the Pacific Northwest, United States - 15_EM | ecosystem: Host-associated > Plants > Roots > Unclassified | place...
GTTGGATGGTGCCGATTATGTACGGTGCCTTGCTCCGTTCGCGACACTCGGGTTATTTGCAATTAGCTAATATTACCCACCCCAATGAAGGCCCCTCGAGAAGTGCCGACTGTAGCTGGCAGGAACACTGAATCCACGACATTCGTGCCTTTGTGTCGGCCACGCTCTTCCATGATGGTCATCATGAAGCCTCATACGAACACAGGAGCCGGTAATCATATATCATATGTGGCTGCGTGTTTCAAATATTTGGGCTCCTGAAAATAATGCATCGAAGACCGCACTCGTTCTAAACCAACTTTCAAGGTGGTCAACCGAAGTGCCAACTTCGCACAAGAGAGTCAAAAACTTGTTTATTACACCAGGTCTGGTCTGAGAAATGTCCCAAGACATTCCATTCACCTCCGGCTGGTTTTTGCACTACCAACCTGAAAAAATGGACCCTGTCGACTCTCGTCCACACAATAAACTGCAACAAACGTGACAATCAGTGTCACATGTCGCGCGGCAAGAAAAGCAGCCCCTCGTCTTCATATCGAGCGTAAAACACCGGCCCAAGTCAGACCCAACAGAAACGTGCTTGAGCGCCAAGGAACAACAATGTCAAACAAATACTGCAATGCTGCGAGATGTTCGCTCAGGCGGGAATAATTTAGAGGCCGAGAGACCCTGCAAGCAAGATAAAATATGGGAACCGACGAGTAGCTGAGTAGACGACCTTCCACGCCGCCACCACCACTCGGCCTCCGTTTCCGTCAACACATTCCGTCGTCCACTCGCATCGGTACCTCCCTCACCTCAGCACTCGATTCGCCCTCGATTCATTTCTACCTCGCGAAACCGTGGACCACGTCATCACCGCTGTATTGCGCAAATACACGAGGGTGAAAGAGTCAACTCTCATTTCATCTCGTTAACTACTGCCATCGGCCAGTAACCCCTGGTTCTGGCCCACACGCCGTGTGCGGACGTTTTTTTTGGATTTTTTGGACATGACTCACTCTCAAGCCACCGTCAAAGACCCAAGTGGAGGCGCTGATCCAGCAGACCCTTGACTCGTTCCTTTTGGTCCCGCAATTCGCGCTACTGAACACCCTTTTGGCGATATCGTCACGCTCAACAGGGAGGATAGGGGGTGATGCCGGAGCGGATATCACATCCAACCCCCCTCCTGATGTCATACACCTCTACCCTACATTCGGTTGGTATGAGCCTGAGCGAACCGAGTCGTTCACCAAGCCCCACCTACTGTAGGGTCTGTGTGGATTCCCATAGTCCAGTACTTTGGGAAAATTATCTCATGTATGAAAATTTACTATATAAACATAACCTGTAGTAATAGAGTACGCGAATAGACGAGCATCCGTAATTTTTTGCTTTTGTTCGAGCCCGATCGCTCTAGCGCCCAACACTTCGATATGCGGCAGTGGTCGTGGGGACTTTGGTGACTGCGGCCACCAATCCCCCATCCCAACGAGATGTTCTTCAAAGGTCCATGGGACGTTCTTCCCACGAACCCAGAGGGTACCATAGTTATTTTACAAATTGTACTGCGACTGTCCGCTCCGACTTCGAGAAAAATACTGTTATTTTTGCGGGTCAGACCGGTACAGTTAGCCTTAAGCCGGAACGGTGCCCGACAAGTCTTGTTGTAATATTAATGAACGTCCGGTGTGGTCTGGGCGTTGTGATGACATTCGGTCGCCTGCGGAACTTCAACGAAGGCCCGCAAATTGGTGAGCAAGTACTCACTTCCCAACACGTGCAACACTAAAAACCGCCAACCACTTAACCCAAAGCCTCGACACGCTACACACTCGGGGCACAACCCATTCTGTATAGTTCGTGTGAGCCCTTCATTGGAATCGATGCACGATTAGGGTGCTGCAATCGCACCTCGCTGCCGGGCTATCATTGTCGTCTGGAGGTGCGTACGCTGACCATCAGAAAGCAGTGGGACGGTGAACCCTAGGTGTTAATAGCAGGGTTGGTCGATGGTGCGTCGTACGAGACGATAGATCATGATTTCGGCCCAGATCGCGTCGAAGTAGGATACCCACGGGCGTCAAGACACCAACCATCAGGGGTTTCTATGACCTCGCGAGGGTTCCTGTCCATGGGATTGCCTGTCCGATGTTGTCCCAAGTGACCTAAGCTAGTCGAGGGTTTGTCAATAGAGTTACGATGTCACGTACCCATCCCCATCCTTTGACACAACATCCTCTATACTCGTGTCCGCCCCGTTTGTATCGCCAGTAGCGACGGAGCCGGCGCCAGCACCTTGAACGAGGTACTAATCGCACCTACACTTTTGCACTTAACCCGCAGGATGAAGGGGAGGAGTTAAGATTCACCCCAGAACCAAACTGCGCAATGCGAAAAGGGCTTTCGCGCGCGGTCTTCCGCACAGGGCAAACCGAGCGAAACTTACCATTTCGAGAGGAATGGGAGATCATATTATTTCTTGTTCCTCGTTCGCCATATTTTTGTTCATCAAATCACTGATATGGAACCTCAAGTTAAACGGTGGCCGCTGGTCTGGTGTGAAGGGCGTCTATGCTTCGGGAATGCTCGGGCTAGTCCCACGAAGTGCGAGGCGATCGCTCGATGTTGCCAAGTTCGACACATCATTGGATGTGTCCGACCCAGAATCTGCAAAAACGAGAGGGCGCCAGGGAGGGGGAGAATTTGCAGGGGATAAGGGTTTTCCCATGTGTGGAAAGGGAACCTGGGGCTAGGAGACGGCGTTGGGTGTTTGCAGGGTGAATGCAGTCTCCGCGTTTGGCATTAGCCCCGAATGGGATGAATACCACGAGGAAAGCCACCTGCTATCGCACCGCCATCTACGCCACTCTGCAGCGATCCAGCTACGACATGAAGAAGCCACCGTTGTCGGCTAGAGGTTGCAAAAAGGGAAAAGGAGTGGAGGAAACTTAAAAGGATTGAGATGCGCGAAGTACGTCGTGATTCTCCCTTCCGCTACAAGGCTATTCTGACTCTATCGCACAGAGATAGGCAAACGGAGCTTGAACGTAACGAGAGGGAGAAGGCCGAAGATGCGGCAAGGAAAGCGGGAAAGACTCGCTCAACCCCCAGATCCCAATCCTCAGGCATCAGGCCAGGACCCACCGCTCCTATGACCATACAAAGGTTTCCGGCCACGCCTCAACCAGAGAAATCCGAATCGAGCCTCTGCGTGTAGTCATTCATATTACAATCTCCTGCTGATTACGAGTTGGGATAGAATGCTGCTGTTGACTCCAACGTTGAAGGATGTCGGACGATAAGTCTTGGAAACATGATGCGGACCTACTGACACCAGAAAAGCGCCGTCTATGTCGACATGGGCCTTTAATTAAGTATGTATCCCCTTACCAAGACCATCCTCGACGGCGACCATCTCGGACATGCGTGAGTCCATCGCTAAGTGCAGCCAACCTGTCTCCTTCCGCCCATATTCCACAGTCCTCGCCCCCATCGACCGATATCTCGGATGGATTGCCAAGTTTACGGCTGCCGTGCGGTGTAAAAAGATAAATGACGAAGGGGCCAGGGAGGGGCTAAGCAGTCCGGAGCCGTGTTGCGTCACCATTGTTCAACGGTCAAATTTCACGCCCGGACCCCCAAGTATTATCTTGTTGAATGGATCCCAAGCTTATGTTCTGTCCGGGGGACAGCTTTCGATCCTCGTCAAAAGCTTACGACTCCGAGGCGCTAACCCGGTTGCTTGAGCACATGCCACGGAACGGGTTGATCGACTTTTTCTCCGACCCAACGTTCCACTCAACGTCACCCGTTGTCCTCAGTGGCCCTATGTGCACAGGGTCGAGTGGATTGGACCGTATGTCCTCCCAGTCCCTCCGGAACACGTACCCCACGAGCGTCGGTCATGGTGCAGGCTTTCCGGCATATCTGGTCTGACAGCTCATCTCGCTTTTGTCAACGCGTCTGCCTTACGGATCGGGTGAGGCCTCTGGTACATATACCCTTCTACCCGCCCACTTTTCCGTTACTCACTACTCCAGCAAAGGGTGTCCCGCATGTTCCAACATGACCCCCCGAATCAACTCCACCACCTCGACAAGTCTTCCCCCACGTTTCACGATCAAATCAGCAACGTACTTAATGGAAAGGAGTATAGGCAATGGGTGTCAGGCCTCCAGGGTGATTTAGTGGGGTTTGTCGGCCACCTAGATCAGGTACGTCACCCCGTCCCACTTGTTCCCTCCCCGCTCAAGTCACCGCAGTCTGTCGATGTTCTCGATCCCGCCAGTTCCGCCTTCCCGATCTATTTGCACGAACTCAGACATCCATGCGACGATAGGAGGGTACTGCCAGCGTCATATGCATTCTCGTCTCGACTTTTGGATGTCGGTCCTCGGCCTGCCACCCCGGGAGGTTCTGGTGATGTGTACGAAGGGACCCTTAACGGTTCAAAGGTCTACGTCAAACGTGCGAAGACACACCCAGAACACAACTCGGCGTGCCCCAAAAAGGTGTCCCATCCTGCCGCCTTTCCCGACTCCCGTTATTGATGAAGCCCACAGATCTTCGAGCAAGAGGCTGTGGTGTGGAAGCAGTTGAAACATCAAAATATCGTCCCCCTCCTCGGTATCGCTTCAGATTCTTTCCAGTTCATCTCAGAATGGATGCCTAGTGGGGTCCTGATGGAACACATTACGAGACACTCCGGCGCGGACCGACTCGGCCTTGTGTGTACCCCTGTAGTTGCGTTCGACCTCATGTTTACTCCCACAACCAGCTTTCTGACGCCACTGATGGTCTTTACTACCTCCACTCCCGCAACATAGTTCATGGCGATCTCATGGGAGTACGCGGTTGTTCTACACCCTGTTTTACCACCACGTTGACACGTGTACAGTCAAAGGTCCTCGTGGATGCCGCAGGTTATGCACGGATCGTGGATTTTGATTGTTCTACGATCACTCAAGGCCCGGACTCGACACAAAGCGCCTCGGATGCCATAGGCCACACCGCGCAATGGGCTGCACCAAAGATTGCATGGGGTGGTGGAACATACAGCAAGGAAGATGTTTTCCCGTTCGCGATGGACATGATCGAGGTGCGACATGAATGGGTTATTTGCGTTGACCCCCGGCTTACTATTATTTCGTATTACCAGAGGTACTTACCGGCGCAGCTCCGTTCAATGATCGTGCACCTGCTGAGGCTATGGAGGCAAAAATGGGTGGCGAGCACTCGCCTCAACCGACCCATTCGATTTTCACAGACGAGCTGCGGGTATTGATACAACGCTGCCGGCATCAGGATCCTCTCTCGCGCCAACAGGTTTCCGAGGTGTTAACAGGTCTACATGGTTCATGAGTTCTCTCTTTTTTGGCGATCATCCATTTGCTGACCCCACTGTTTTCTTGTGTGTAGACGCTGAAGAGGCCGTGAAAAGGGCGAAGGAGGCTAGGGAACTCAAGGACAAGCTTGAGGTGTGTTGTGTTTCCCCTGAATTCCAACACGATACTATTCTGATTCAAATACAGAGGGAAAGGCAAGAGGAATTTGAGCACGAGGACAAAAGGAGAGAGGTCGTGGAGGAGGCGAGGGAAGTCAAGGAACCCAAGGAGAAGCTCGAGGTATGTTGTTGTCTTCCTCTCTTTTGGCAAAACGGCATTTTGACTTCATCGGAGAGGGAAAGTAGACAAGAGCCCACAAGGAAAGCAAGGGGGACTCGCAAAGAGGAGTTGGCTACTACCCCTGCATCCCAACCCCCGGGACCCACCCCCCCTATGACCACAGCAGAGGTCCCGAGTGCGCCTCGACCGGAGGACACAAATGGTATGTCTAGTCCTTCATATCATGACCTCCCACCGGTTACGAGCCGAGATAGAATGGTGCTCCTGCTCCTGGTGTTGCTGTTCCTGCTCCTGTTGCTCCTACAGCTATTCCTGGTACTACTGCTTCTGCTGTTACTGGCCCTCCTGGTCCTGGTCATGCTGTTCCTGCTCCTGCTCCCGGTGCCGCTGCCGTTGAAAGATGTATAATAATTCTAGGAAACCCGATGTGGACCTCTTTGCGGGCTCATTGCGTGAACTTGGAGCGGAATCGCTCTCGGATCTGTTCCCACGCATCAAACAGAAATTACCGATGTAATCGCAGTTTCCACGATGGTATCATGAATCCTGGTTTGAATTTGATATATATTTGTCGTAATTGAGTGACCACTCCCACACATCAGGGTATCATCGTAGCCTACGTGACATTGATACACAAGAGATACCGCCGTGACCTTTGGTGGCGTGTTTCGGACAATGTAGTCTAACGTTCAATCCTGGCGGCTCGCTGTCAACATCAACCAACAACGCTGAACAATTCTTCGCGACAAAACGGGAAAACCGAAGTTCTTCCTTGGGGTAGATCGCCAGTCGCGTTCATCGCTGCCCCCCGATTCATGATGCCAGTAGGGAATGTTCGGTCCTCGTCAAAGCCGTTAAAGCACTCAGTGGTAAAAGGCGCCAAATAGGCGGCTTGAGCACGTGCCGGGAAGCGGGTTTGATCAGCTTTTCTTCCGACCCAGCGTTTCGCTCAACGTTACCCGTTGTCCTCAGTGACCCTATGTGCGCAGGGCCGAGTGCGTTGAACCATATGTTTACCCCGGGACGTTCACCCCCCAGGCATCGGACATGACGTGGATTGCCCGGCGTATCGGGTCTGACAGTTCATCTCGCTTTCGTCAACGCGTCTGCCTTGTGGATCTGGTGAGGCCTCTGGTACATATACCCTCCTACCTGCCCACTTTTCCGTTACTCACTACCCCAGCAAAGGGTGTCTCGCATGTCTCCATACGATCCCTTGAATCAACTCCGTCACCTCGGCGGGTATTCCCCCAATTTTCACGATCGAGCCAACGACATACTTTATGGAGAGGAGTATAAGCAATGGGTGTCATACGTCTGGAATGATGATTTTGCGGGAATTGTCAACGATTCAGGCAAGGTGCGTCTCCATGTCTCACTTCCTCACTCCCCACTCAAGTCGTCACAGACTCTCGATACGCTCGATCCCACCAATTCCACTCACCTGAGGAGTCTGTGCAAACTCAGGCACATATGCGGCACCAGAACGATACTGCCAACGCCATGCACGTTCTTGTCCCGGCGTTCGGGCATCGGTCCCCGGCTTATCGCATCGGGAGGTTCTGGTGATGTCTATGAAGGGACTCTCAACGGTTCAAAGATTCGCATCAAATGTGTCCGTGTGTATTCTGAGGAGGATCCAATGAAAACTATAAAAGTGCGCTATCTCGTCGCTTTCCCAGTCCGTCGCTGCTGATGAGATATGTAGGCCCTTTACCAGGAGGCCATAGCGCGGAAACGCTTAGAACATCGAAACGTTGTCCCCTTCCCGGGTATCACTTCTTCCCCAGATCGGCTTCATCTTGTGTGTGTCCCTGCTGTTGTGTTCGGCCCCATGCTTATTCCCGCCACCAGCTGTCTGACGTCGCTAATGGCCTTTATTATCTCCACTCCTGCAACATAGTTCGTGGCAATCTCAAGGGAGTACGTGATTACTCTAAACCATGTTTTACCGCCATGCTGACGCGCGTCTAGTTGAATATCCTCGTGGATGCCGTTGATCATGCACGGACCGCGGATTTCGGTTGTTCTGCTGTGGTTGAAGGTCCGCATTTGATACAATGCGCCATGGATTGTCCAGGTTACGCCGTGCAATGGGCTCCGCCAGAGATTGCGGGAGGGGATGGAACATACAGCAAGAAATCAGACGTTTTCTCTTTTGCGGTGGTCGTGATCGAGGTATGTTACCAATGAGTTATTTGCACCGATCTTTTCCTACTGGCATCTCGTATTTCCACAGGTACTTACCAGCGCAGCTCCGTTCAATGATTGTGCACCTGTCGTGGCTATGGAGGTAATAATTGATGACAAGCTGTCGCAGAGGGAGAGGAGAGAGGCACAAGAGGCTGCGAAAAGGACAAAGGTGGCTCGGGAGCTTGAGAGGATCAAGGTACGTTATGGCCCCCCTCTTCTGATACAAGGCTATTCTGACCTCGTCACAGATCGGGAGCGGGCAAAGGGGGACTCGCAGAGAGGAGCCGCCCAAACCCACTGCAGCACATGATCGGTCTCGGGGTGGTAGCCCCACCTCCACAACCCGATCCCCAGGACCCACCCCTCCTATGATCACACAAAGGGCTCCGAGCACGCCTCCACCGGGGGGGCGTAGAGATGGTACGTGTAGTCCTTCATATCGTGACCTCCTGCTGATTACGAGTTGGGATAGAATGCTGCTCCTGTGACTGCTGCTCTTGCGACTGCTGCTCCTGCTCCTGTTGCTCCTGCTCCCTCTCCTTCTCCCCCTACCATTCCTACTTCTTCTCCTGTTGGAGGACAGATGATAATTCTGGGAGACCCGATGTGGACCTATCTGCGGACTCAGTTTTCGTCGTGTGAACTAGGAACGGTGTATCTCTTGAATGCGTTCCCACAAATCAAGCAAAAATGACTGATGGAATTGTAGTTGCCATGGTAGTACCATGTGTCCTAGTTTAAATTTGAGTGCAGACACTTGTCGCAATCGAGCGACCACTCCTACGAAACAGGGCTAGAGAACCACCGTGAGTGAGGGAAGTTATACGAGAAAGACGTCAAAGTATCATTGTAGCCTATGTGACGTTGGAACACTCTGCACAGTTCAGGAGACTGCCACGAGAGATGCCTCCATGACCGTCCATCCCAAGTGTTGGCGGGGTATTTCGGACAATGCAGTCAAACACTCAATCCCGGTCGCCCGTCAACACGTCAACCGACGACACTCAACAATTATTCGTGACAAATCGACAAAACCGAAACTCCTCCCCGGGGTAGATCGCCCGTCGTGTTCATTGCCGTCCCCCCGATTTACGATGATCCATTAGGGAATGTTCTTATACGAGGCTTGATTGTGTTGAAACTTTGGGAACGTAGAGACTATCGCCCGAGCATGGACCTCATGAAGAACCATTCCGAGAGCACAGCAGTGAGATTTCCAGGTCACCACTACATAACTGGTCTTCGATCATCGGCCATCTTCGATCCCAAACCTTTCTAGATCAAGCAGTCTGGGGCCCATCCATGGAGCCGTTGGCGAAAGTTACGAGGGTCGTTGAGAGTGACGGGGACCGAGGAGCCGTTGGTGGTGGCGGTATACCCCATCTCGGTGGCGACCTTGGTTTATGAAGACGTTTTCCTGGGGGGCACGATGTTGAGGTTCGGTTCAAAGAGTTCAGCATTCTCCACTTCAGTGTGTGTGTATTTTATGCCTCCCGGCGAGCGCACCGGTCATAGGAGAGAGAAACCCAACTCACAAGCACGATAAGGTAGAGGCGTGGGGGTCAGAACATGGAAAGCGCGACAGGTCCCGAGGCAAAACAGCCGCTTGAAACTTGAAGCGGAGCATCCCGGGTCTCGGGTTGTACACATCCATCCATCCAGTCTCAGAGGTATTTGTCTTGTCGCACCACGTCTAGCCTCTGGCCAGTCGCTGTTCCCCTTACCTACCTTGTCCACATCGATCGCACCCACCTACGACCTTGAGACGCTTCTCAGACTCTGACACGTCTCAATCCCCCACCCGTCGATCTGCATTGTCACTGCACTACCACCCTGTCCCATACTGATCCATCCTCGTCGAGCCATTCATTCTACCCTCCCCGATTGCCATCTTCGACTGCTTTACTGCCATCGTGATATTGCCAGCTGCTTATCGTTCTCCTTGCATTAGCCCCTCGCTCCCGACATGATTCTGTTCCCGAAGGTTGCAAGTGGTCATAACGATCTCGGGTCCAGCGTACTCCCTTATGCTCTACCCCGTCGTCCTATCCCCCATGGAACGGCTATTGATTGGACACTGGACCTGGCAGCAACGACAACCCATATGCTCAATCACAAGGAGCGGGGGACCCGCCTGGCCCTCGGTTGTACCGTTCTCGCTTTCATCATAGCGTGTACAGGAACAGTGAGGACGATGGTTGCCCCCATGACTAATTTGTACGTGAGCGATGCGTAAACAACACCGCTAAATCTCAGCCCCCACTCCGCAGGATACCCATTCGCCTCGGGGGTTCAAATGTTAACGCCCTTCCTCCCTCGGCTCCGACATCGGTGTGGCAGCCTGTAAACCTTTAGCCGAGCACACGTTTGTTCTGCACGGACCCACCGTCCCATTGATTGAGGTAGCTCCTCAACATAAGGGTCAGGACAGTACGGTTCGTTGCCTTGGGAAGACGCTCCGGCCTTCGTTGACCCAACAGACGAGGCGCCGAGTGGTTTCTTGGCGCGTGTTCGAAAGCTCGAAGCCTGCCTGGTACGTGATATTTTCACAATGGGAGTGGACGTGAGGGACAATGGGTGGCCGTTGTTCGGTGCATGCGGTATGCATCTTACCATATCGATTGGGGCTCTACGCCGTATTTACGGTCAAGCCAACCATCCCGCATCCCTGGCTACAAATACCCCACGCAATAGGTCATCCCGTTCTTTCCCTCCTGCGGCGGCGTATACGTGATATTTGGCGGAGTTAGGCCGGGGTTGATCAAAGCCCAACTTCCAACGAGTACTACCCATGAGACTCTCCAATCGTTTCCCCAACGCCGTCCTTGACATCAGCGAGGGTGAAGGTGTGCATACGTGACGTGAGTTGAGATCGCTGAAGATCTCAGTGTTTGGATATGATGGTTTGGACTACGGAGCGTTATGGTGATCCGTGTGACGCTCGGCAATCTGCGGAAAAAAAGGCTGTTCAGCCGCGTGGTTGGAGCGTTCTGTCCGGGCATCAGCGTGCCAGAAGGCGCCTTAGATAACTCCGCATATATATTCTGTGCACCTTGCATGTCACCCATCCGCCCAACTGTCTGCATCCCTTGCACTCGACCCACACCGCCCTGCTAGTGCCCTCACACTAAGGCGGAAATTATGGCAACACGCACCCACAAGGCTCGAGCGTTGGTCCTCGACGAAAGAATTGACATCTTAAGTAGGAACGCGCTTGTAGCCTCCCCCGCACAGCACGTGTACAGAACAGTTGGCGCTATCCTAACCCTGGTCCGGGTGAGTGTTCCTGTTTTGTTACCGCCTCGGGTCTCTCATTAGTGGCGTAATCAGAACAAAATGGTTGGAAACAATGATTCCGTGCAACTATCCGAATATTGTTTCAATGTGTGCGAGGCCCTGAAGACTGCAATCCAAGGGAAGGGTGTAGAAGATCTCAGTGAGTCCGTGAGAGTGGCACTAAAGGATTCAGAAAGGTGTGTTGATCAGCCCTACCCCTAACCGCTGGCCATCGTATCGAACAACTTTAGGCTCACATGCGAAATCGAGCGGACTCTCGGGAGGGGGACGAACACTCCCTACGCCAGGTATAACAAGGAGGAGGTCGAGGAGCAAAAGCTGAAGATTCGAAGAGTACTCGGTGCTCTCAATCTCAATCCGTGGAGCCCGCCCCTCGATAAGCGCCCCGGTGTGGTTGAAGATGACCTCTTTAGTTCGCTGTGTTCTAAATACATCACTATTCTCAACAACCCGACTTCGGGGCGGAACCTTATTGCCACCCCGCACTCCCAGAACTCTTCAAATGAGGAGATGGCTCAGGCCATCCTCTCTCTCCTCCGTGACGGTCAGTCAGATAATGCGCTCCACCCGACCCATTAGGCACCGCTGACCAACTGTGACCGCCCTCTAGGTGACTCTCCAGTGAAACAGAACGAGTTTCTATTTTCCCCTCTGGAGTCGCCCTTTGATGATTCCCTGTCTACATCTGGCCTAGGGAACGATGACTTCATCTCAGACTTCAGTCCCCTCATTGCCGATGATGACGGCTTTGGCGCTTTTTTCCATGGTAACCCTCTGTTCGAGCCATCTTCCTCGTCAGATAGGCAAGCTGCGCCACCCCTCTTCCCGGCTATGAATCTCTATAACATGTACACGATTCCTCCCGGCACCGCACCCTTCCCACCGCGACTTCCTTCCAACCTCCCGACCTACACCCGTAAGAGCCCCCTGGATTCATCAATCTTATACGGGGTACTGATTACTCCCGATTCGATCTTAACGCTCTAGCCTGTGAACGTTTGATCAGACGTGCCTTTACCCTACATGAACTCCCCTCCCTGATCGAGGCGATCTTCTCGGTTGAGGGCGATACAATCCATTGCCTCTGTGGGGACGACGCGCAAACCTTCATTGACGTGATAGACGAGGCATGTTCTATACCCCCTTGTTGCGAGGTCTGACTGACTGAAATTGGCATCCATACCTTCTGTCGACTAGGCATTAGATAGCGTTGACCTGTCGCCACAGATCCGGAAGAAGTGCCTCAAATTGTTGTACAGGGTGTGTGGCTGCCATGCCCTTCTTCCGAAAACCATGAAGATCCTTGTACAGTATGACAGAACAGGGAGTGCTCTGTACAGGGGTGGGTTTGCAGACGTGTGGAAGGGGAAACATCGTGACCGGGACGTCGCTGTAAAGGTTATAAGAACATACTCGGACAGTGACTTGCAGAAGATAATCGGCGTGGGTTGCTTGTGGTACTCTCCTTTCAGGTGCCAATGTACTAACGAAGTTCCATCCAGAGGTTTTGCAAGGAGGTCGTGACATGGAAAACCCTTCGGCATCCGAATATCTTGCCGTTGATCGGAGTGATGATGTCCGAGAACCACTTCGCAATGATATCAGACTGGATGCTGAATGGAAACATCAACAATTTCGTGAAGGTCCATCCGCATGTGAACCGGCTTGGCCTTGTGGGTTTCCCATTCAAAGTCTTGCCGTCCCTGCTTCGCTGACAATTGCAAAATCCCTTAGCTGGCAGGTGTTGCGAAGGGCCTGATCTACATTCACAGCCAGGGAATGATCCACGGGGATCTCAAGGGTGTACGTCTTTGATATTTGGAATCATGATTCTGTCTTACTAACTTCAACGCCCTTCAAGGCAAATGTACTGATCGACCAGGCTGGCAATGCCCTTCTAGCAGACTTCGGTCTGCTCACAATCATCTCAGATCCCACCAACGTTTTGCCCTCAAGTTCATACACTCAGGGTGGCACAGCCCGATGGATGAGCCCCGAACTTTTCGATCCGCAACGGTTTGGGTTCAAGAACAGTCGTCCAACGAAATGTTCGGACTGTTACGCTCTGGGAATGGTCATGTATGAAACTATCAGTGGGAACCTCCCCTTCCACGAACACACGGACATGATCGTTTGCGTGAAGGTATTGGGGGGTGAGCGGCCTCCTCGACGAGTTGGGTTTACGGATAGTTTGTGGGAGATGGTGAAGCTGTGTTGGGAACATCGGTCGACCGCCCGTCCGAGGATCGAAGACGTTCTTCAGCGTTTGGAGATGGCACAAGCTTGACAAATGGTTCTTTTATTCGTGTAATTTCTCGTTCGATATTCTCCGATGTTTGATTGCTCACCGCAATAGACATGCTGATGCCACCACTGGATGAGGGTTCGCATCCGTCATTCCTTTTATTCCCGTACCCTCAGTACTTTCTGAGTCACCGCACCTCACCGATGAGCTCGGCGCCACCTAATAAGATGATAATTTAGGCTCATCGACTGACGACAGTCCAATCTCCCGGGCCACAGATGTATGCTGAGTCGATGTACGCCAGGATCTGTTTAACTCCTCTCAGCGCGCTCAGTCAAACTCGCTCATTAATAGCCCTGAGCACCTGTTGGCTTCAACCCTATTCCACTGCCTCCTGCTCCGTGACCGCCACGGTCGAGTAACCAAATGGGAAGCGATGAAAACACGAAGATCTGTGGGGGGTCTCCGAGGACGTACCCCATGCACGCATAACCGACATCCACCCCCGCCACCACCTCGTCGATGTAGAGCCGAGGCAACACTCCTCGCCTGTCTCGATAATCTCGTCCTCAGGCCTCAGCGTTGGCAAACTGTTCCTAAGTCCGTGCACGCAGTCAGAGGTGGAATCATCATTCGTAAACGTGTATGCGAAGCGTTTCCCCGCGCGTTCCCCATACCATAGTTGAATAAGGGTCAACATAGCGAAAGATAACGGAGAAGGGAAGGAAAAGATTCTAAGGGGCACAGGTGATGGGAAGGACAGGAATTCGTATTCTTTTAATTTGTGACGAGGGAGCTCGATGTAAGACGTATTAGAACCATGATCTGGATAGATGATGCGAGGGGATTGAACCGTGGGCTATGGAATGCTGCGGGTGGAAATGAGGCAGGGGGGAGTGGACGAACACGAGTAATAACTTTGTGCGTACACCGATTTGGCGTCATCCGCAATCAAGGGTAGATCCTTTCTGACGTGCCAGAACGGGATAACTTCCTCCAGGCAAACGCGGATGGTTGCCAGGTCCGGTCGTTCCTCGCGTTTTTCAGCCCAGCAACGTTCAAGAATCTCCCACAGTTCGTTGACAAGTCCAAGGTGCGTCGCTTCCCTCGGCTTGTACGGTCGAACCCCTTGCAATATCGCATCGTTAATCCTATCTCGTTCCCAATCATTATACGGCACATCCCCGCATAGCACCTATCAGTGCGTTAACGATCGCAGGAGGAGAGCGGAGGATTTGGCGAGCACGAACCTCATAGATTACCATTCCCAGGGCGAAGCAATCGGATTCCCTTGTCGGCCGCGGATCTGGAGCGTTGAATTTACTGGGATCGAGGAGCTCGGGGCTCATCCACCGGAGGCTTCCACCAGAAATGAACGATACCAGGGAGATGGCCGAGGCCGCACTGCTGCCCACCTGGGGCTCTAATCTTGCTATGGTTGAGATCCCGAAATCCGCGATGCATGCTCGAAAGTTCCTGATGTAGATGTTCGCCTTGCGTAATGGAAGTTAAGAAACATCGTCTAGAGCGGTGCAGTAAGGTGACGTACGCCTTTCAGGTTTCCATGGATAACTTGAAGACTATGCACATACGACAATCCGTCAACGACGTCAACCAGCTGAATAAGTCAGCCATAGCTCCATTGCGAGGGAGTGACACCTTACAAGTTCAATACGATTGACTTCACCGCGTTCCTTTGGTTTGAGGTACTCGTTGATATTCCCTTGATCCACCCACTCAGAGACCAAGGACAACCTATTCTTGTCGATCATTGCGCCAATGAGTGGGAGAATATTTGGGTGACGAAGATGTTTCCACATCACAACCTCCTTGCAGAATCTCTGCGACTTCTTCAGCCGAGAGCGCAATCATGGGCACAAAAAACGAACTCACGCTGAGGGGCTCATCAAGCTTTTGTGGGACGTAGAGCCATACAACTTTGATGGCGACCTTTCGACCCTTAAACTGGTTTTGGTAAACCGGAGACGGATCTCCGTACTCCCTCAACTCTAGCGACCTATCGTCGTTGTGGAGCCTCATAGAGTCTGGGATCATCCTATGGACGCTGCATAACTTACACAGCTCATTGAACCCCGTCGCCCAACCTTCGTCAGGTACGGCACATTTTTCGAGATCCTAAATGTTGTGTCAGATTATGATAACTATCGGGCCGTCGATCAACCTCCCTGATCAAGCATGTTGATGCGTTCCTGAGGGGATTTTTTTCGAGATCTTTGTCTGATGATTTTATTGAATGATGATGTCGGCCCTCCCCCTCCGGGTTTGTTCCGGTCACCAGCGTTAATCAATGAGAGATCTGTGGTCATGATTTTTCGGAAACGTTGGGAGACCGTAACGACGTCAGGTCGTTTTACAGGGTCCTGATTCCAGCAATCCCCGGCGAGTTTCCAAACTTCTGGCCTGAGTCCGAGTGCCTCGCCGCCAGGGGGCTTTGGTGGTCGCTCTCCGGCAGCCACCAAGACCACGACATGCGCGTTGGTGATCTTTGGAAACGGGACCCGCCCCGTGAACACCTGAGAACAGAGGGTGAATGTCATGAGAAGTCGAACAACCGGTATGCGGGACAGGAGTTCACCTCCACGATGACCATCGCGAGGGAATAGATGTCAGAACATGTAGTTGGTTTGACCCTTCTGACACTTTCCGTTTCGACAGGTCCCACAAGCTCCGGGGCAGCCCAACGGGTCGAGCCTCCGCCGGTGTCTGCCGAAATGCTGACAGAGAGTATGCCTTCCGCCACTGAGGAGAGGCCGAAATCCGCGAGGCAGGGATTACCCAGTTGACTAATAAGGATATTGTGCTTCAGGACATCGTGAGTCAGAACGAATTACGGTGCAAGAAAAAAGGGAGGAGAGATCCTACGAACACCCTTCAAGTCCCCGTGAATCACTTGGTTGTTGTGTAGATATTTCAGGCCGCGGATGATACCAAATAACTGATCGTAAGGAGTGAGTACAAACATATGCCGTCGACGGGTTTAGGGTTATACCAGCTCCAAACGGTCGATGGTTTCCTGAGACTGATTCAAGTACTCCAACATATTCCCGCGATCCATCCATCTGGACACCATGCAACATTCAAATAACCCCGGGGCCACACCCTCGATCCGCATGACGTTCGGGTGGTCCATCCGCTTCGACATAATGACTTCTTTACAGTATCTCTGGATTTGACACCATGTTAGCAGGGTTCTGGTGGTGGTAGGTGAATTGAGCTAGCTTTCCGTACCCTCTTCACCAGCGCAGCATTATCCTGATACACCCGAAGAACCTTAATGGCGAAGACTTCACCGTTCTGGTCCTCAGCCTTCCAAATGTCTGAGAAACCGCCGGGCGCGACGGGTCGTTGGCCTGGTTTGAGAACCGACTTGATTGTATGGGAATCGGGGAGTAGTCTATATATACCACATGCCTTCCTCAATGTTCGGACACATCGTTTGTAGATATCGGATCCGGGTGAGAGGATGGTTATTGCCTGGGATTCAACTAACTGTAAACAATAGTGGCCGAGGGTGAGAAGAGACGAGAGCTGACCTTGTCTAGGCCGTCGATGAACGACTGGGGGTCAATATCGACACTGGGTAGATCCTTGATGCAGTCGGAATAATCCTTTGCCGCGAAACCATTGGTCAGCGTCCTGGTAATTGCTTCAGGGGATGTCAGTTCTCCATCGGCGATGGAACTCAGATAGTTGGCTGAAGAGTCCACTCGGAGAGGGGGGGGGATCGAGGTTGACATGCCAGGGTCAAGTTCGTGACGTGTCGCCCAAAATCAGGTTTCGAGGCATGTACTTAAGTACGGTGTATTGCGTGAATAAGATTCTCCACAACTCGGATCCTCCACATGTAGTAGTCTGATATCAGTAAACGTAGTTGGATCAGTTCCACACAAGAACGCCGCCCATATATACTAACGCACGGACCCATCACACGAGTGATTTGTAAGTGGTCGTACTAACCTAGGATTCATGAACACACACCGTAATGAACTGCAAATCAACGTAACCAATAGTGGGAGATTCAGGTCTCAGAGCGTGTCTCGCTTATAACGTGTTTCAACTCTGCTCCTGCATCCACACCAAAACCATCAGCGCTGGCGTCTACCGAGGGTTGTTACTGAAGATATCTGAACAATTGGCACTAGAAACTCGCAGGAAGCGACGTACAGTGATGCGGCAGGAAGGTTGCCAGTGTGTTGCCTGAGTAGTAGTTGGGTGACAGCGTTTGCCGTTCTACCGTAGCTTCGGGTCGTCGGCCCTGCAAACGCCCGCCTCAGTACGACCGTCAAGAGAGGTAGTTCGTATTGTTCACCTATCACCCGCATCGGATTCGTGTAATGCGAAAGAAGTGACACCTTCTAGGCGAGCGAAGATATTTGAGGGGGGCCTCACCGGAGAGATGCCACGCCGCATGAATAAGACCCGGAGACATAACTCGCCCCACACCACGGACTGCTTACCTCACAATACCATTCAATAGAACCCATACTGGTCGATTGAAGCTCCCGTTCGTCTAGCCCCTTGATCCTCCCCATCTCCGTTGTAAACCGTGGCACAGGGTTGAAATCCGTCGGAGGTAGGTCCGAGTTGAGGAGTTCAGGCCATTGGCGCGGCGCAGACGCCGCGGCCACTCAAATTACTGTCATGTCCCCCCCTCCCGAGAAAAAACCGCCCTGGTGCTGGGAATGTGGACGGCTCGGTTCCGAGTTCATGGCAGTTGACTCCGCTTGCTGCTGAATTAGAGATTGGCCCCCAGTATCGACGGAATAAACCGAGAGAGAGAGTAAGGGACGACGGTACGGTGGAGGTGAAAGGAGGAGCGGCTCAGATCGACGCGTCACGCTGCGGAACCGGGTCCGGCGGCGGGAACAAGTGTCGGAGGGCATTTCCATGCCACTTCCCCAACGTCGCGCTACGTTCTTAGGGTGTCTTCGACTTTGTCATGCTCCCTCTTCTTATTTGAATCTGAAACCGACACCACCCTATTTTTCATCCCTGCTGAATCAACAACCACAAATTCAACCACGTCTACAACTTTAAATGCAGTACACACGCCAACATCCTACGGATAATCGCATGCCCAGTCCATCCGTCGGACAGACATTTCAGAACATCCCAGCGACCGCCCCACTCCTCCCCCCACCGAAACCTCCGCTGCAACCCCCTCCCGCCACGTTGTAGGTTCATACCCAAATAGGTGATACAACCTCCTTAGCTGACAAACCAAAGAGATGCGAAGGTCGGTGCTGTACCAGGGGGCCGGCCCTTCGTACGTCGCCAAGCTCGAAACCGGTCGTCGGGTACTATCCACCCGACACGGCGAGCCCCGGTAGTGTACCATAAGAAGCGCGAGATGCTCGGCCTCCATAGTCGCGTCAGTGATGCGTTGTTTCAAGGCAGATAGCCGTCCTATTCCGTGGGCTTGATAGAACCTGAGTGTTTCGTCTCCAAACGACTTCCAACCGTCGTGATCCACCGCATCTACAACACCAACGGTCCATGCCCACATGATCACAACTTCGGCGGTGTTCAAGCCCTGAAGTTCTTCAAGGCGTCTGATGGCCGCGATGATGTTTGCAGGCGCAAGAAGAAACCCCGGCCATGAGTCGGTTGCCGCGTCGAGCATGCATCTGAGGGCAGTCCTTTTGCCCTCTTCTGTGGAGAGGATCTCTTCGCAGGAGGTGAAGTTCGAGTGTTGAAGGTGCTTCTGCCATAGATCCGACAATGCGAACTCGATCAGGATAATCGCCGCCATCATAGGCTCGTAGTTGATCGTATCCACAGGCGCGTCATCCTGGGGGGGAAGATCCGGAGTAAACTGAAACGGATCACCGACTGCTCGAAGAAGCCGACTGAGGTCGTTGCGCGGGATAGCCTCCATCTTCGGGGAGAACCATCCGGGGCTGAATCTAACGAAGGCCTTCAGAGCCAGAATGCGTGATTGTAGAGGGTTGGTTGGCAATAGCGTCAGTGCGAGCACCGGGAGAATCGCTGGACCGAAATCGCCATATCCTGGACTGTTCGATAGAATGCGTAGGGCGGTGAACGCTGGGTAGGGTGGGAAGTCTGTCGCGTAGAACTCCTCGCTGAGCGACAAAAAGCCCAATAGGAGGGGTACCGAACCAGGTTCCACGCCGAGCGAATATTCCAGTTCCCCGGAATAAAATGCGTTGTAGTAGAAATGCTTTCCTAGCAATTGCACCACACTGCTAGCCATCCAATAACGACAATCCTCTGAGTAATCGGAATTGAGAATTTCGGCTACCCAGGAAAAGCCTAGTTCCCCGGTTTCCACAGCCTGGACAGGGACAAGGTGATTCAACGCGGATAAAGCCCAAGCCGGTCCATGTCGGTTCGGATTCCCCTCCCTGATGGATGTTTCTAACCATTGATAGAAAAGGTTGGTCACTGTCTGCAACGCGTCACTACCTTTTCATGAGCGAAATCCATGAAGAAACGGAGGGGACCACGCACTTATTGTTGGGAGGATATAGATCACGAGAATCGATTTGGAGTCCCAGAGCGATTGCGAGGATAAGGAAACAGTTCGTTTTGAGAATAACGAAGGTCTGACTACCGTCCGCCATCAATCCCTTGCAGATCTGTATCATCGGGAAGAAGTGGAGGACGGTGGTAGGATCCTGAACGCATCTCCATCTCCAAATTGTCTGGAGTATCACCCTGCTCAACCAAAGCTTACACGTGGTGGATAGTTGGTCGGGTACAGTTTCGAAAACCCACCATTCCAGGAACATTCCATTCATGGTGGGGGATGGAGTCTGCGTAACAAATTTGAGGGCCATCACCACCAGTCTAAACATTGGGTGGGACCGTGGTGGCAACTCAACCTCCATTTGAATACGTTCGCAGGTCTCCATGAGCTCTCCGTCCCGGGGTTCTATGATGAGCCGGGTGCTAAGAACCGATGCCAGTGCCATTCCGATTGAACTTGCATGCTCCGATTTGCCAGGAACCACTTGCCCATCCAGCATACAATCAAAGAAGAGGTCCGCGAGAATACAGGGCGATAGGGCTTCCACAATCTCTGGATACAATATCGTGTCTGCGGCGAACCGGACGGTAGAGAATATTACATCGGTGTCCGTGGTGGAATGGAGAACCCAAGAGATGCAACGTGCGTCCGCCTTGCAAAGCTCCCAGTTGATGGGAACGTCCTCAAAGATCCGGATGGGTGATGCCACGACAACAGCAACCGGTATGCTCCCTGTTCCCTCCACTAGGGCTGAAACGCAACGAAAGCTCTTCAGCACGCTGCGAACTCCGGAACGAAGTCGTTGAAGAACTCCTTTGAGATCTTTGATGGAGGGGATCGGTGCGGTAAGGGATCGCAGGCGGCGGATAAATGCGATATCGGTGCGTGCTAGGCACTTGATGACAGTTCGTGCGAGGATGGAAGGAGGTGTTTGGTAGGGGCAGTTGTAGTAGAATGTTGCTGCGAGTGTGAGGAAGACGTATGCCGTGACTCCGAAGAGCGTGGCTGCGAGAATGACTCCAGCGATGGTACGACTGATCGTCCAAAGATATCGCGATAGCGCGAATCCGAGCAAGAGTAGAGCGAGTTGAAGCATCACCGGGAGGCTTTCGATGACCAGCTGGAAGTGCCACTTCTCGAGTCCGTCCAATTTCCGCTGCCTATTCCGGCTCTTGTCGACGGCAGAACCTCCGCGGTTCCGCAGGTATCGATTTATCCACTGCTTCCCAAGCATCGCGATAAACGCGGTAAAGAGCGAGGTCGCAAGGCTGGCGTAGAGCAGTGTCTGGACAGAGACAACTCCTGGGGGAGGTCCGGTCCAGGTGATGGAGTCGGGGTCCGCGTTGGGGAAGAGGGAGTTGTTCATGGTGTGGATGAGAAGTTGCATGTAAGCGGCGGTCATGTCGTTCGGATCCGGCTCGAGCTTTGACTGAACATCGATTATAAATGCTGAGCTGACTGCAGAGAATAGACCGGCCTGGATGACCTCGGGAATTAGCGCTGAGAGGACGTATCAAGATAGAGACGCTCACGAAGATAAGAGACGTATTGAGATCTTCGTCGTATTTCTTCACATAGTCTCTGTCAAACTCATCGGATTCCTTCCGGTAGATGGAAAAGAAGTCGGCGCGTGGATCATTGGTCCTGAGTGGCTCGAAGAATTCCTTGAGGGCAGAATGGAGGCTATTTTGGTCGGTCGTTAAACGTTAGTACACCAGCATTCATCGAACAAGGTCAGCGCACCACTTCGGATCAATCTGAACCACGACATGGTCTTGCGCCCGGAGTGTCGCCTGCGCTGCCACCTGTGGGGGAGACGAGTCCATCCGTGACGATGGCGGGGAAAGGATAGAAGGTACGGCGCTTGATTCATTGGCGGACGTTGTGCCATCTCCAGCAATGATGGGAGTCAGGGTACAGCGCCTGGAATCTGATCGAGCGGCCGATGCGAGCTCCCGTGTTAATCCTACGGCTAATCGACGCAAACCACGGCCAGTTACTTCAGGCCAACACAGCTACCCTTCAAATTAGGTTTCATTATCGCATGTGTCGCACGTGAGCCTATCGAGCTGGGTAGTTTTAAGAGAATGCGACACACCCAGGGATCTAAGGTAGACTAACGAAGAAAAGAAAGGGGTCATGCATTACCGATGGTACAGCTCAACAACCCCAAGTCCGCCGGCAAATTCCGTCGCTGTCCCATTAACTATCACGACACCACTGATGTCCACCTTGTGGTACACAGTGACACCTCCAGCGGCGTCGACAATGTCGAATATTTTCCCGGCGCTGGCTGTCTTCCACTTCATCTTCTGATCGGTGTTCTCGAAATCGGCTCCGGGTCCGCACAGAGGGAGGGTCAATTCGGTCGTGTTGTAGGTGAAGGGGAGAGATGCGGGTTTAGGCATCGTGATGATGCTGAGAGTGTCCGGCGCATTGGTGATCTGGATCCTAAACACTTGAGTCTCGAGAGAATTGTCGGGCTGGGCTAAGTATTGCATGGCATCGATCTCTACGGCATGTGTTTAATATATGCGCCACAGAGAACGAGAAAACGAACGAACCTTTTCCAGAAGGATTCCAGGTTTGGTACCAATTCAAACTGGCAACAGGAATCGGAGGAAGGTTGGGGAGGAATGTTGAGCCGCGGACATAAGCGGAGATTGTATCAGCGATGGGCTTGTTGCTCCACGTGTGCTTCAGACTTCCGACGCTCTGGACGGTGAGGTTGGAGCCCCAGGGGAAAACAATGTATCCGTCCGTATGACCACGGGGCACGTCAATCCTACTGAATAAGCCCTGGGAGATCTGACCAGGCACGGAGTTATAGCTCGATGCAAACGGAACCTTAGGTTCGACGCTGCAAGAGATAGCTTCAGGTGAATCACGAAGGAAAAACACAAGGGGGAGGCGGCACTCACTTTTCGGTGTGCGTCTCAATGATCCACCCATTAGCGTTGACAGAACTGTTCCAAACGAGGTGCGTGGGGTCCCACGTGAGGTGGTTGTTCCCAATTGAACACGTAAAACCTCCATCCGCATGTTCCTCGTACTTGAATGCGTCATAAACAATCTGATGGGAAAAAGTTCCGTTCGGGAAGCTCGCCCAAACACTGAAAGCGCTCTGAGACGCGTTGGCTGAGGCCGAATCTCCGTGGCTCCACTTATGGCTGTAAACCAGCACTGATCCATCCGAAAGTAGATTATGCGAGACGAAGAGCCATTCTTCCCAGCCGGCGCCGCCCCCGTCTACGGGGACCTGTGGCTTGAAGAATGAGGTGGAATCCGAGTCGGTGGGGGGAGAGACAAGGCTGTCGCCCGAACAGTTATTGTACACGGCGGGGGTGGTCAGCGAAGAGGATGAGACCAAGGTCGAGAACGCAGCCAGCAGGAGACACAGATATGTGAGGGTCGACATGGCGGGGGACGAGAGAGGTGAAAGGAGGGAGGAGAGGACCTGAGGGAAACGGATGATGGCGACAAGGACAGACATTTATAGTTTGTTCTTTGCATTCTCTGGTTTATTGAGGAATGTTCGCAGAGAAGTGAGTGACATCGTGTAGTCTGTGAGGTTTCTGAACCTCGAGTGTATTTGTCTGGAAATAGAAGTGCCGAGGCCCCGCTCCCTGAGAAGAGACATACAAGACCCTGAGTTAAAAGAGATGCCGATTGATCCCCAGGTGCCATTTCCTCGTGAGCAGCGGCCCGGCTGCAGCATCAGCCAAGGTATTCGGTTTCGGTGGCCGCGAGCGGACGGGTGGAGACCTGGGGGAAAGGAGACGGACAGAAATTTTGTGTGAGGAGTTTCGGCATCCTCCGATCGAGCGATGTTCGCCTAATTAATGCGGTTCCGGAGTAAATGGATCAGTGATCGCATCGGTGATTATTCAAATATTCACGTTCAGCCACTGGTAGAGTTCCTTGCGCCAGGGCGCACCGCTTCGCTGTTCAGTCTCGTGCCTCGCTGGGGTCTAAACAGGGAAGCGAATGCCGGATGGAGTTTGGTCGTCACCTATGGGAAACATGTAATACCCACCAGAAAGTGTAAAGAACGCGGGTGTGCGGTATACGAGGGCCAGAAGGGGCCACATAGGTAGCGGGGCAGCTTCACGAACCCAAAATTCGTCGCTAAGTGTGTACATTGCCACTATCGACCTGTGCTGACCGTAAACACTCAGGAACAGTACTTCGGCACTCTACATTCGTGGACCCAACATTGCGCATTTGAATTCGCGGTGGTCTGAGCACTTCTGGGCAGTAGCCAGTAAGTCTCCTTCATGCATCTCAAGTTCGAGTTCGCGTAACTGGGCGTGTTTTGCTTCCCGTTGTAACCCGGGGAGTGAGGTGATGCGGGGGGAGATTTGGTTTCATTCCTGTGATTGACATGAATCTTCGGCTTGGTAGGCATTGAGCCGCCCGAAATTCACCCACCACCACGGCTCCATCGGCGCGATCCGAACCGGTAATCGAACACCCTCCAACGAGCGTCCCGGCGGCGATCTCTGAGGGAATCTCACATCTCTACAGTACATTGTGGCGGGATTCCTTCGCAGGGGGTGGCGGAGGTGCTCTTACCTCCAGGTCCAATGATACGAGCTCGGTTACAGTAACTGCTGCCTCCATGGGTTGTCCTTGTTCGTAATTATCGTGGTCCACCTTGTGGGGAAATACCCGGGGCAGGCCAAGATGGGTCATCGTACAGTCTCCAAGGCGTTCCAGATCTGTAGAGGGGACAACCAGAAAAGGCGAGAACTCGCATGCATGCGACGGTCATCTCGTTTGGATCGAGTTCTAGCTGAGGCTAGGCTTCAATGACGGAGGCCCAGCGCGTGCGATGAGATTCGTTTCAGGACCCCCAACCCTGCTCAAGTGACTCAATCGTGTTCTTGCCAACAGGTTCTGGATGAGGGGCCTTCGGTCATGCCGTCTCGGCAATCTGAGTTCGTTTGGACTACCGAGGATCACAGAAAATGGTCGAATCAGCGACCCATAGCGCGGAGAACTGGAATACTTCCGCACGAAGGCCAGGTGGCGGATGGGCGGCGTAAGCTTCATTTCCAGCACAGGTAAGAATCTCCCGAGAGGAGGGTTGGAGCTTGTGAGCCATTCAGTATTTAATAATCGATAGGGTGACGACTTACGAGAGTATACAATGGACTGATGGTCGCTGAAACTTTGGTGGATTCCAACTATAATGGGACGGAAGAGAAGGTGTTTTGGATTTGAGCTACGCTCCGAAGAACTGCAGATGCATTAGCACCCGAGATCTGAGGTCTGAAGCCTGGGACCTTGGGGACTCACCGGGTGGGGCCATCGTCCTGGGTGGTCATAACCCGATATGGGGCGTGGTGTGGCCGTGCTCTCATGCACGTAGCCCCGGGTGATTGTCGGACGGGGTGAGCAGACCCTTCCACACCGAGCCGGATCACATAGGACTTCCTTCTCGAGGCTGAGCGATCATGATGGTGTGATGATAAGGGTCGATGTGCATTTGGCGCCCGATCGGCCAACTTGAACCCATTTCCCATCCGAGCCATCCGTCGTGCACAGACACAACATATCGCCATGATTCAAATTGGCCGGCGTATCCATCTTCTGACAACTCGTATCAGTTTCATCAACAACAGCATCCGCCTCGTGAATCGGGTGAGGCCCTGGCAAGCTGGTACATATATCTTCCTTTCTGCCGCACTTCCCCACCACTCACGACCCCAGTCAAGGGTATTCCCCATGTCTTCCCCCATTTCCCCGGCCCTGAAACAACTCGATCGCCTCGACAAGTCTTCACCCGACTTTCAAGACAAACTCAGCAACATACTCTACGGGCAGGACTACGTCCGATGTGTACAGAACCTCCAAGACGGTGATCCGGCGTGGCTTGTTGACTATCTGAGTGACGTACGTTGCCGTGCCCCCTTTCCTGCTCTCCGCTCAAGTTAGCGTAGGCTTGCGATCGTCTCGATCTTTCTAGTCCCGCTTCCCAGAAGTGCTTCTCCGAACTCAGAGGCGTATGTGGCAGGGAAGCAATACTCCCAACGACCGTCTCCCGTTCGTCTTGCCTTCTCAAAGCGGATTCCGACCCGTTCGTGTCGGGAGGATTTGGTGACGTGTACCTTGGGACCCTCGAAGGTGCAAAGGTTTGCATCAAACGTTTACGAAAGTATAGCCAGGATGAGCACCAAAAGGATTCAAAAGTGCGATTTTTGACGCCATTGCCTTCCCTGTTCGCCATCACTGACGTAACCTGCAGATCTTCTGCAAAGAGGCGGTAATCTGGGCACGGTTGACACACCCGAACATCCTGCCTCTCCTGGGTGTCACCATCACTCCCCCCCAGCTCATTTCAACATGGATGCCTGGTGGGGATCTGCCGGGATATATTAATAAGCACCCCAACGCGAACCGACTTAAACTCGTGAGTGTCCCTCCCCTTGTACTTATCACTGCTCATTCCCGCTGCCAGTCATCCGACATTGCTACGGGCCTCGATTACCTCCACTCCCGCAATGTGATTCATGGAGATCTAAAAGGAGTACGCGGTTATTAATCTCCTTTCGCCACCGGATTAACCCTCGATTAGCAAAATGTCCTTGTGTGTGACGCCGGTCATGCACTCATTGCCGATTTTGGCCTTGCTACCGTCGCCCGAAATATGGATTCCATGCGAAACGCCTCTCAGTATGGCGGCTCCTCGCGATGGACTGCGCCAGAGGTCCTGAACGGAGGGCCGCACACCAAGGAAATGGATGTTTTCTCTTTCGCGATGGTCATGATCGAGGTACGTCACGGACGATCTACTGTTAATTGAGGTCTGGCTTATCGTTGTTTCGTATCAATACAGATGTTTACCGGCGCAGTTCCATTCCCTAATTATCTGACTATGTCGGCTATGCTGGCCATAACGAAAGAAGAGCGCCCACCACGGCCGACACACCCAACCCTCACGGATGACTTGTGGACGTTGATGCAGCGGTGTTGGATTCATGTACCTCACTTACGCCCGGAAATTTCAGAGGTCGTGGAAGTGCTCCTCACTCCGTTAGTTTCTCGCACACTCCAATTACCGTATATTCGCTGACTTGTATCTTTCTCATATACAGCAACGAACCAGCCTGGAAGCGGTTGATCAACAATACCCATTTCACACACCAGCGGATCCCTCTGATCGCCACAATATTCTCGGGTCATGACCAGGTTGAGACGGTTGGTCAACTCTCCGGGGGCGATGCCCAGACCTTTGTCGATATAATAGACGGGGTAAGTCCCCGCACAACTTGATGTACGAAGGACAGGGTGATTGATTTCGATTCACACATCGATGTTTCGTCGATCAGGCACTGGATAACCTCGAACCGGAGGTCCGGAAAAAGTGCCTATACTCTTTATACAATATTTGTGGCCGCCAAGCCTTGGTCCCGCGGTCGCTGGAAATTCCGCCGTGTTATGACCCCAAGGAATACCCGCTGTACCAAGGTACAAACGCGGACGTGTGGAAGGGCCAACATAATGGGATGGTAGTCACAGCCAAAGTTTTGAGAGTATATACAGGCAGCGATCTCGGACAGATGAAAAAAGTGGGTTTCTGGTGGTGTTCTTGAATTGCTGTCTTGATAATTGACTCTGTCTTGTAGAGGTTCTGCAAGGAAGTTGTGGTGTGGAAGGCCCTCCGTCATCCAAACGTGCTGCCACTCCTAGGCGTGACGATGACCGGGAATCGGCTGGCGATGGTGTCGGAGTGGATGGCGAGAGGTAACATCAATGAGTTTTTGAAGACAGATGTCAATGCAGATCGGTTGGGGCTCGTACGTTTTCTATTTAAGGTCCTCATCCACACTTGCCCCTGATCAAACTTTTGCTGCAGCTGAGGGATGCCACGATGGGTTTGATCTATATGCACGATCATAACGTAATCCACGGAAATCTCAGGGGGGTACGTATTTGAATCCCGCGGTTGCCCTCCTGCGTCGTATCTTACCCTATCCCAAGGCCAATATCTTGATCAACAGTAATGGTCGTGCTTGCTTAGCAGACTTCGGCCTTCTCAGGATAATCTCGAATGAGGTATCCATGACAGCCACGGCCACAGGGTCCAGCAAAGCTCAATGGACGAGCCCGGAGCTCCTCGTTCCGCAAAATTTTGGGTTAAAAGAGAGTCACCCGACCAAGAAATCGGATTGCTACGCACTTGGGATGTCAATCTACGAAGTTCTCATTGGGCGGACACCATTTTCTGAGTATTCGGCCCTTGCTGTTACTTGGAAGATTTTGGAAGGTGAACGCCCCACGAGACCACAGGGAACGGAAGGAGCGTGGTTCACAGATGTCATATGGGAGATATTGGAGGATTGTTGGAAGCCTCAGCCCAGCGACCGGATAACCGTGGATGCCGTGCTCCTAGGTCTTGAGAAGAGCGTGTCCTCATTTAAACCATCTTCTGACGTGGGCGGATTCGGAGGTGGCGCGACAAGCACTGATGAGCCGATGGATGCCATGGTGAGCAATTCTCGTATGTTTTCTTCATCTCATCCGGGCTTCATCTCTGATTATCTTTGTTCTATTGTGGACCGTTGATCGCACGTAGTGACGACAGGCTCCTGAACCTTCCACAAATGAGTGGTCCGTTGGCGCGCGGTTTCCAGAAAAGGGTCAAAGCTGAGGTTGGGTTAATTTATGGGCTTCGATATGTCTGACGACATCTGGAGAAGCATCTCATACTGGTTGTCCATTCATATATGTATACCGTGCAGAGTTCGTTGATCCCCCGGCGGATATTAAAGGTTCTACTTATGTATCGAAAGGTTATTATCATTGTGTCACATGAAGATTTATCGAACTGAGCTCTAGTATGTATGTTCCGGGACGATCCACGCCCGAACTGAACCCGCAGTCGTTCCATCGATTCGGTGATAATAACCTGGGGGGAAATACCCTCCGGGAGTTCGGAGGATGGGTGGGGCCCGTGGGAAACGACCTCTGGGATGGCCTCGGGACGATGATCGGGTACAATTCCCGGGACTCTTGGGAACCCCGCCATCAAAATAATTCTGGGAGGATGTGCACCCGTGGGAAGCCACTCCCTCGGCTCCGGGCTCGCCTCCGCCTCCGCTCCCGTACCCCCGCCGGGTCCTAACCCGGCACACCCCTACCGTACTAGGCAGATTATTACACATAAGTACTTTTCGCATGGCCCATGAAAGCACGAATAAAAGCCGGAAAAAAATACTGGTAGGTCCTGCTGAACGTAAAACGCGACTGGTCCCACTAAACGACCCGGCCTTAGACGGGCGGGAATCGAACCAGACATTCTCGTTTATTGCGCTGGGGAAGGACGAGTGTGCAAAGCCGATGAGATGCTTTGCTTTTGTTCTAGGCCGCTCAGACGACACGTCCGTTTCTTTGCCCACTGCCTTGGCTGACAAACCCGAGAGATGTGAAGATCGATAAGATAAGTACTTTTCCACCTGCTCCGTGATCGTGACGCGACGTCAAAGAATTTGGCCAGGTCGGCTGTGCTCTCCCCAGTACAGCCCCCTTGGATGCGTACGTGTTCAAAGAATGGTTATCAATAAGCGTATCTGCGAAGCGCTAAGGCAAAACGTTTCGAGCGCCTACTTCCATCCAGGCGGTGCATGGGCGAGATGTATCCGTACGGAGAGGTTGATTGAGCCCCTGGGTCACATAAGTGTCCCGTGTCGAAATGCACAGACCCCCGGCTGACAAACCGCCCAGACACGGGAACTGCGGTAAGCGTAACCCAACTTTCATTTAGCTGACACGTGCCGGATACCGCCCATATTAGACGCCTTCCATTCTTCCCCGAGGCCGCTCATAAGTCCGGAGTAGGTGCCGGTGCGTCTTTCAATCCAACATCCCCCATCTTCAACCTACCCCCCCAAGTTTCTCTATGCCACCCGGACGCGAACCAAGCTGGCGGATATACAAAGAGTAAACCTCCAAACCGCTCTTTCGCATCTCACACCGACCTTCTGATGCTTGAGGTTTCCTTTCACAGTGAATTGGAACCCCTTGGTTACGGCGACGCCCTATGGTAACGTACCGCTTTGTCGGCCACGGCAGATGAGATCTGAAGATCCGGAATCTCACAATACCTAGGGAGCCCTCCCCGCCAGACGATCGTAAACCCATCAACATCGGAGACGTAGGCTTCATCCGCGATGGGCGGTTTCATCTTTTGTTCTCTGCTGGTTCCCCGTTAGGAGAACTGGAGCCGGGAGAGGACGTTCCCACCACATTCGTGCCATTAGAGGTTGGAACTCCGGTATTCGGCAAGCTACGGGAACCTTGTTGCCTTCGTACTTCAAACGTTCGACCGCTCGGGCCTTTATCTGGTACTGCGACGTCTACTCCTCTGTACGTTCCATCCCTTCAACGACGCACTCACCGTTTTCAAATATCTTCACCTAGGCTCCCGGAAAATGAGGCAGATTTTACATTCGAGCTCACCGGAAATCGTGGTGCAGCGTTGGTGACTCGACACCGAACAATCCCAGAAGATATAGATATCAAGTCACAAACTGCGTTTGATACATACATTAAGGACCACTACAAGTCATGGGTGGATTTCGCCGATAGCAAGCGGTGTGGAAACGATGTTCATCTCGTTCTCGTATCCGGCTTCGATATGACCAGGGATTTTTCGACCATGGCGTATTCGAGGGAGAGGGATGCTCTTACATCCCCGTCCAGCACACCCACTCAAATGTTCTCTTCCACTCCCCCTGATTTTCGGGGGGAATGGCGCTCCCCGTTCTCTCCTGACACTAACGATGGGCCGAGGAATCCCAGTCCCCCCTCACATGGAACAGGCGGCGCAGGAAAATATTTCTACAGACTCAGTCAATGCATTTTCATTCGGTATTACACCATACGCTCAAGAACATGGTTTCTGAGGCGTTCCAGATTAATCCAAAACAGTGCGAGATCATCCGTGACTGGCTTTGGGTCGGATGTCGTCCAAAGCCCGTCATATGTACGCTCCTTGCTATCCCTTTCTGTCTCTCCTCTAAGTTTTACCTCCAGGAGGAATACGACAACTGGGATGCCATTGCAGATTACATATTCCGGGTAATTCTCCTTCCTATGTCATGGCCACGCCGCTCAATCCTCTCGATGGAAGAACTCCAAAGCTAAATGTGCATTGATGCACCACCAAGATCTTGCGGATATTCGTTCGGTAGGTTATCCTCAGGTATAGGACTTCAAAGTCTCATCTTTGGACAGATGGGAGGTTCGGGCGACATCCCGTCAATATTGATTGCGAGGAGACCATATTTTGAGGTGGATAAAGATGGAGGTCAGCCCCATTGCACGTGGATTACTCATGAACTCATTCTTTCCCAGTGGCGAGGATCAATTGCAAAGGGGGAAGAGAGCTTCCACGAACATACACATACCCCAGACTTGATGTATCCCGAGGTGGTGACTACCCCCCCACATCCCGATCCCCGAGTCCCACCGCTCCTATGATCCAACGTAGGGTTTCGAGTACGCCTCCCCCCGAGAAGCCCAAAAAGAGTACGTGTGGCCCTTTATATCGTGACCCCCTGCTGATTACGAGTTGCGATAGAATGCTGCTTCTGCTGCTACTGCTGAAGGGTGGGCGAAACTTAATGTGGATCTATTTGCAGGTCCACCTTTTCATTGGGTGAACCGGAGAGGGTATATCCTCTCAAATGTATTCCCACGCAGCAAGCAGGAGTGGCCAACGGACTTGTAGTTGTTATGATGGTACCACGCATTCTGATCCGAATTCGAGTGCAGAAGTTTGCCGCAATCGGCCCACTCCCATGGGACAGGACCTGAATTCCCCCATGAGTGAAGGAAGTCATGCGAGAACGAGGTCAGAGTGCTATTGTAGCCTACGTGACGTTGGAACACTCTGTATAATTTAGAAGACCGCCATCAGAGACACATCCGTAACCGCGCGTCCCAAGTCTCAATGGCAGAGTTTTCGGACAATACATGCAGCCTCGCGTTTCACGCGTCACGGGTCCTCCACAGCGACAGATGTGCATTAAACTCTGAGGAATCCGCAGGCATCACGCGATTTGATGTCCCACCAGAAACGGTAAGTCCCCATATTGACTCCAGGAAGGGCCGAGAGTGAGTATGGAACGACGGTGGATGAGAATGAAGAGGCCACAAGTAGCCCTGATGAGGGTCGGACGGAAGATGTCGCCAGCCACTCCACACAAGGCAGCCGTGATCCTATATTTTTGGGATGCAGTCCGCTCCAGAATGGTTGTGCCCATGTACACGCATTGGGCAACCATTCTACCGGTGGTACCTGAGGGGGAACAGTCCTACGCTCCATCGACTCAGGATTTGTATCGCTCATCCTCTCTATTCAGCTCGACTCGCGACCTTGGTTTTTTTTTCCGCATAAGTACACATTCACGAAACCCACAAGAGACCCCCCGGCGCACGCCTCATTCGTTTACCTTCGCACTTCCTTTCTCTCGTAAGGGTTCCGCGCGTCCGGGGCGCATCGCAGACGCAGGGAGAAAACTTGAACCCATTACCGGGAAATAAACGCTGAGATCCTATGGATAATCACGGGCCCAGTCCATGAACGGTACAGGTACTTATTACAAAGTGTCCAAACGACGTGTCCATCACCTCGTCTCCCTCCTACACAGCGTCCCTACACGTTGTAGGGTCATAGCCAAACAGGTTATACAATCCCTTGAACTGACAAGACCGAGAGAGTCAAAGATCGATATAACATCCGGATTGCGGCCCGCCTACAGTTGGTACTCACCAAACAACGTGCCTAGACTTTATGGCCGTATCGACCTCCAAGCCTCATGATCCTCCGGGCTTCCAACACCAGCAGCCTGGGCCCACGTGATTAACAATTCAACTGTGTTCAAACACTGAAGCTCCCTAAGCCGCCGTATAGCTGTGGTGACCTTCGCAGAGCCACGATTAAACCCTAACCATTCGTCAGCTACGTTGTCGAGCATTACTCCAAGAATCTTTCTGTTCTCTTCTTTGGACGCGATCTCTTCGCAGGAGGTGAAGTTCGAGCGGCGTAGATGCTTCTGCCACCGATCCGATGACGCAAATTCGATCAAGACAACCGCAGACATCATGGGGTCGTAATCGGCAGTACCCGCAGGATTCCCGGCCTGGAGAGGGGGATCCGGCGTGAGCTGGAAAGGGTCACCGACTGCTTGGAGAAGCATCTCAATGTTCTCGCCTGAGACGATCTGCATCTGTGGGGTGAACCACCCGGACCCGAATATATGGAAGATCCTCAGAGCCAGGCCGCGCGATTGGAGGGGGTGGGTGGGAAGTAGTGTCCACGTGAGGATCGGTAAAATCGTGGTATCGAAATGAGCGGATCCCGGGCTGGCGGATAGAATGCGGAGGGCAATGGGCCCTGGATGTGGTGGAGAATCCATGGTGTGGAACTTCTCGCACAACACCAAGAAGCGCACGAGGGGAGCCACCCAAGCGGGCTTCACAACGGGGATGGGCCCCGGGTCGCCAGACTCAAATTGCTTCCCAAGCAGCCGTACCACGTGGCCAGCCATCTGATACCGCTCGTCCTCCTCGTACCTGGAGTTGAGAATTGTGGTGATCCACGAAAAGCCTATGTCTCCCGTCCCCATGACTTGAATCGGGTCGAGATGGATCAACGTGGATAGGACCGAAGTAAGAGTGTGTTGGGGGGCGTTCCCCTCCTCGATGGATGTCAGTAACTGTTGATGGAAGAGACGGATGACCGCCCGCAACGCACCACTACCACTTGATTAGCGAAGTTAATGGAAAGATCAAAGAGATCACATACACGTCGCTGGTGATAAACAAGGTATCAATATCATCGACTTGGTGTCCCAGGGAAATGGCCATGGTGAGCAAACAGTGCATTTTGAGAGTCGGGTGACTATGACCGTCGTTCGCCATCAATCCCTTGCAGAGCAGATCCATCGCCTCAAGGTTGAATACAACGGGAGCGTCCGGAATTCGTCTCCACCGCCAGACGGTCTGGAGGATCACCCTGCTCAAGCAGAGCTTATGTGTCGTGGGTAAGTTATCGGATGTGTTTTCCCATTCACGGAAGGATGCGCGGTACGGGGTCTCCAAGACAATTTTGAGGATGCCTACGCCCGGTAAGAACGTGGGCTCGGATTCAGATATACCGTTAACGTAGTGGCGAATATGCCCACTGAGCCTTTGGAGGTCCTCTCTCTCGGGTTTCATGCAGAGTTGGATGCTAAGAACCGATGCCAGGGCCATCCCAATCACACTTGCCTGCTCAGACTGGCCAGGAGTAACTCGTCCATACGACAGGCAGTCAAGGAAAAGGTTGGTGAGGGTGCGAGATGAGAGGACATCAGCGATTTTGGGATACCAAATTGTGTCTGCAGCGAACCGGGCCCCGTAGAAGATCACGTCGCTGTCGGTGGTGAAGTTGAGAATCCAGGAGATGCAGCGCGCATCTGCCTTACAGGCCTCCCAGTCAATGCGGTTCTCCCCGAAGTACCAGGGTTGTCCTACAGCACTGAGTGGCGTTTGCTGTGTTTCCTCCGGTGGATTCGGAGTGCGACCAAAGTTCTGCAGCGCACTTCGAGCTCCGGAGCGAAGCCGTTTGGAGAATAATGTGAGCTCCTTCACAGAGCGGGAGTAGAACACAGCAATGGGTGCAATACGGGACCGCAATCTGCGAGCGAAGGTGGAGTCGCCATGTATCAGGTATCTTGCAAAGGTTCGAATGATGATTGATAATGGGGTCTGGTAGGGACGGTTGTAGCGGGGCGTCGCAGTGATGGTGAAGATGGCGTATGCGGCGGCCCCGGCGACCATGAAGGCGATGACGACCCAGGCGACGGTGTGGCTGATGGTCCAGAAATATAGCGATACGGCGCACCCGAACAAGAACAAGGCGAGTTGAAGCATCACCGGAAGGCATTCGATGGCGACGTAGAAGTACCACCTCTCGTGTCCATCCAGTTTTCGCTGCCTGTCCCGACTCTTGTCGGCAGCAGAGCCTCCGTTGTTCCTGAGATAGTGGTTGACCCATTGCTTTCCCAGCATCGCGAGAAATGCGGCGAAGAGCGAGGTCGCGAGACTTGAGTAGAGCAATGATTGGACGACGACAATTTCTGGAGTAGGGCCAGGCCAGTTGACAAGGCTGGGGTATACATCGGAGAAGAGGGTGTTGTTCATGGTGTGGATGAGGATTTTCATGTAATCGCTCGGATCCTGTTCGAGTTTTGGTTGGACACTGGCGACGAATGTTGCGCTGACTGCGGAGAACAGACCAGCCTGGATACCGCTAGGTTCGGTTTTTGGTGACGAGGGAGAAAATGGGACGACTCACGAAGATAAGGGTCGTATTGAGATCTTCGTCGTGTTTCTTCGTGTAGCCTCTGTCAAACTCCTCGGATTCCTTCTGGTAGATAGCAAAGAAGTCGGTGCGTGAGTCGCCGGTCCTCAGCGGGTTGAAGAACTCTTTGAGGGCGGAATGGACACTATGACCAAAGGTTATTGTCGACGCTCTCGGGCCACCACCAAACGAGGCCGGCGCACCATTGTGAATCAAGCTTGGCGGTTACGGACTCTTGAGTCCCCCCTTGAGGACGAGACGGAGGTTGTGCCATCCCTAGCGAAGATGGGGATATAAGCCACGTCAGCCGGCGTGGTGGGCTTTGAGTGTCCCTTCATCAAGATCAGGTTGCTCGCCAGGCGTTCTAAAGCGACAGCGATATGACAGCTTCCATGCCTGTGCACTCTGGCAGTGTGATCCAAACATAGCCGAGTCAGCAGGCTGGGCCCACCGCCCCTCTCGAGAGCGCCGCAAAGCTGAGGGAGTCCCTGAAGGTCTCGGCGACCGCTCTCGTCGCCTCCTCCTCCTCGAAGTAAGAATGACGGAACGACTCTCCCCCCAATCGAGAAAGCACGTGCCGGCCATCATGCACACCGGCAGACGCCCCATTCAATCGTCGACACCCTGATAAACTACCCAAACTTGGGAACTACCGTATCTCCGTCATGGCTGCGTGTTCGCGTCGTGGATGCGGGCTGTTGCACTGTCGTGCGGAATGGAATGGGGCTGTTCTGCCTCGACTCAACCCCCACCTGGCTGACACGTATCAGACATCGCAGAACAGACACCTCGCGTTCGTCGCCACTTTATACACTCCAAACAGAATATCGACAAGTTCATAAACGAGGAGTGATTGCGGGTCCCTCTTTCTACCCTCTGTCCTCCATCGCCAACCAACCAACCCAAGTTTCCCTATGTCGCCCGGACGCAAGGCAGACTGGCGGATATACAAGGAGTAAGCCTCTGAACCACCCTTTCATACCTCATGCCGACCTCCTCATGCTTGAGATTTCCTCTCACAGTGAATTGGAGCCCCTTGGTTTTGGCGACGCCCTATGGTAACGTACCGCTCCGTCGACCGCTACGGATGAGATCTCAAGACCCGAAATCTCACAACACCTAGGAACCCATCCCCCACGGACGACCGCATACCCATAAGCATCGGAGACGTAGGCTTCATCCGCGATGGACGGTTTCATCTATTGTTCTCCGCTGGTTCCCCGTCAGAAGAACTAGAGCCGGGAGAGGACGTTCCCGCAACATTCGTGCCATTAGAGGTTGGAACTCCGGTATTCGGCAAGCTGCGGCAACCCGGTTGCCTTCGCACTCCAAACGTTCGACAGTTCGGGGCTCCCTCTGATACCACGGAACCTACTGTTCCGTACGTCCCATCCCTGGAATCATTTTACTACCGTTTTCAAAAAGTGCCACCCAGGCTCCCGGAACCTGGGGCAGATTTCTCATTCGTTCTCACCGGTGATCACGGCGCGGCGTTGGTGACGAGACACCGAACAAGCCCGGAAGATATACATCCCAAGTCGGAAACTGCGTTTGAAACGTACATTAAGGACCACTACGAGTCATGGATAGATTTCGCCCGTCGCAAGGGGTTTGGAAACGATATTAATCCCGTGCTCGTCTCCGGCTTCGACATGACCAGGGATTTCTCGACCGTGGCGTATTCGAGGGAGGATGATGCTCTTGTTTCCCCATCCGACACCCCCACTCGAATGTTCCCTTCCACCCCCCCTAATTTTCAAGGGGAATGGCGCGCCTCGTTCCCACCCAATGCTAACAATGGGCCGAAGCAACCCAGTCCTTCGTCCGAAACAGGCGGTGCGGGAAGATATTCCTACAGATCCAGTCAATGCGTCTTCATCCGGTATTACACTATGCGTTTGAGAAAAGGGTTTTCGAGGGGTTCCAAATTAATCCGAAACAGTGCGGTATCACCCGGGGCTGGCTCTGAGTCAGATACCGTCCAAAATTCTCCATATGTACGGTCCTCGCCATCTCTCTCTGTCTCTCTTCTGAATTCTGTCTCCAGGAGGACTATGATAGCTGGGATGTCCTTGCAGATTACATATTCCGGGTAATTATCCTCCCTGTGTCGCAGCTACGCCACTCAATCGTCTCAACAGAGCGACCCCAACGCTAAACGCGCACTGATGCACCACCAAGATCTTGCGGATATTCGTTCGGTAGGTTATCCGCAGCTATGGGACTTCAACGTCTCATCTTTGGACAGATGGGAGGTTCGGGTGACATCTCGTTAATATTGGCTAGAATGAGGCCATATTTCGAGGTGGATGAAAGTGGAGGTCAGCCTCATCGTATGTAAATACTCGTGGTCTCATTCTTTCCCAGTGGCGAGGATCGCTTGTAAAGGAGGAAGAGAGTTTCCACGATCAGACACCAGACTTGGCTGGCCCCAGGGTGGTGACCGGCTCGCAGGCGGTAACTCCACCCCTATAATCCGACCCCCGAAGCCCACCCTTCCTATGACCCAACCCAGGGCCCCAAGTGAGCCTCTGTCAGAGAAGCCGAAAGAGAGTGCGTGTGATCCTTCATATTATCATCCCCTGCTGATTGTGAGTTGTGATAGAACGCCGCTTCTGCTGCTGCTGCTACTGCTGCTGCTGAAGCTGAAGGATGGGCGGGGTTTGGTGTGGAACTATTCGCATGCCCAACTTTCATTGAGTGAACTGGGAACATTATATCTCTCGAATGTATTCCCACCCAGCAAGTAGAGATGTCCGACGGAATTGTGGTTTCCATATTGGTACCGTACCACGCGCCCTGGCCTGAATCTGAGTGCAGACATCGGCCGCTCCCATGCAGGGGGGCCCCGTAAGTGAAAGAAGTCATGCGAGAAAGACGTCAGAATGCCATTGTAGCCTATGTGACGTTGGTACACTCAATACAGTTCGAAAGACTGCCATCAGAGATACATTCGTGGCCGTACGTCTCAAGTTTTGGCAGCGCGTTCGGACAACAGTACAGTTTAACACTTGATCCTGGCCGCCCATCGACGTCGGCCAACAACGCTCGACAATTCCCCGCGACAATTCGATAAAACTCATGTTCCGCTTTGGGGTAGATCGCCCGTCGCGTTCACCGCCGCCGCCCCGATTCACGATGCTCCAGTAGAGAATGCTCTTAGACGAGGCCTGATCCTGGTCACCGGCCGTGTTCGATCCCAAATCATTCTGGATCAAGGAGTCTGGGCCTGTGACTCGTCCATGGTGCCGTTGGCGAAAGGCACAAGGGGCGTTGGGAGTGACGGAGATCGAGCAGCAGTTGGTGGTGGCGGTGTACCCTACCCCGGCGGCGAAACAAGCACGACTACACCTTGAGGCTTGAAGCTTGGAGATTTGGTATGCATCGCTGAGGTGGCGGAGGTGGGGATGCGGCGAACAGCCCCTTGGCGCTAATCAACTTACTGGGAACGTTCACAGTTCGCCAGCCGAAGGTCACATCAGGATTTCCTCAATCCCCAGCGCGCGCTCCATCTCAAGTCCTCAGTCGTTCTCACAGTGGCCAAAGGGATGCGGGGCTTGGAGTTTGGTGGGTTTGACGGTGCGCTCTCATATTCACGGATTGGCCGGCGTATCTGACCTGTCACATTTCATGTCGCCCTCAGCCATGCAGTCGCCTCGTGGATTGAGTAAGGCTTCTGATACATACACCAGCGGCCCCTCCTATCTCTCACATTTACCCACTGCTCATCACCCCGGCGGACTGTTATTCCCGATGTTCTTACCCAGCCCCCCGATCTTGCAACAACTCTGTCGTCTCGGCGGCCCTTCGCCCAATCTCCACGACCAACTCAGCAACGCATTTTCCGTGCAGGATCCACGCAGGAGTATCAGAAATGTGCATCGAATATTCAGGGTGACAATTTAGTTCGGCTTGTTGGCCATCTGGACGAGGTACGCCGTTGTGTCACCTTTCCGCCTTCCCCGTTCAAGCCAGCGTAGGCTCTCGGTGATCTCGATACTTCAAGTCCCACTTCCCGGGAGTATCTACGCGAACTGAGCAAGCTATGTGGTACCAGGGCGATACTTCCGACGTCGTATACGCTTTCGTCCTACCCTCTCACTATCGGTCCCAACCCGCTCGCTTCAGGAAGTTACGGTGATGTGTACGAGGTGACCCTCAATGGTTCAAGGGTTTGTATTGAATGTATGCGGGTGTGTACTCAGAAGGGTCCGCAAAAAGCTACTATGTCATGTTTGTCTCACACTTACTCCCATTCCCAGTTATCCGACGTCGTTAAGGTCCTCTGCTACCTCCACTTCTGCAATGTGATTCATGGAGACCCCGGTGGAGTACGTGATCATTCTCAATCCCGTTTTACCACCACACCTATCTCCACCCAGTCAAATGGCGTTCTTGTGGGCGGCTCTGGTCACGCACGCATCGCGGGTTTTGTTCTCGCTACGGGCATCAAAGACGTAGATTCTGTGAAGAGCGACGCACGTCAGCACAGTCATACCTGGTGATGGAGTACGGTAGAGATCTTGAACAGGAAGGGACATGCAGCGAGAAAGCGGACACTTTCTCTTTCGCGATGGTCATGATCGAGGTGCGCCACAGACGATCCACTGTGTGTAGAAGTTTGGCTTATCGTCGTTTCATTCCAATACAGGTATCCGCTGATGCGGTTCCGTTCAATAACGGTTCGTCCACCAGGCTATCTCGGCCATAGCGCAAGGCAATCAGCCGACTCGGCCGACACGTCCAACCCTCGCAGAAAATCTGTGGGCGTTGATGCAACGCTACTGGGACCGGAACTGTCATTTGTATCCAGAAGTTTCTGAAGTCCTACAAGTTCTCACTGAATCAGGTTCCTGTTCATTCCAGGAACCATAATTTGACTGTTTTATCGTGTACAGTAAACACTAGAAGAATGACACCACGGTACACGAGTGACGACGAGGACAGAAAATCACATTTTCCGTTTCCCTTCTCTGGTTTTTCGTGGGGTGTCGGCAAAGGTAGTCGCAAACTGACCGGGGGTAGACTACCCTGAGTACCCCTGAGGCCAAAGTAGGGACGGAACCTGAGATGGTGAATATGTATTTGGACCACTGTCGTACCTCTCTGCGTTCGATAGAAAGCTAGACATTTTGTCAAGGTCGTTTAGAATTGAGCATACCCAAGATCTTGATCAAAGCTACTATGGGGCCCTATCGACTTTTTGTTGAACCACTCTCCACCAAAAACCTCAGCAAGGTGTGCGGCCGATGGCCTCCGCAACTCTGGTTCCGAGATGCATTTTCAGTGCGAGAGAACCGGTCCACAGCGACCACGACATCGGAGTACTTATTACCTCGAGAACGGATAAAAGTCGAGCACCGCGATGTTCAAGTTGTCACCGGTAACCGGCTGTCTTCGATCCCAAACCTTCCTGGATCAAAGAGTCTGGGGCTCATCCACGAAAGCATTGGCGAAAGACACGAGGGCGTTGGGAGTGACGGAGACAGAGGAGTCGTTGGGGGTGACGGCGTACCCTATCCTGGTGACCGTCGAAAGCCTGAAGTCTGGAAGGCACGCCCGGCGGCGATCTTGGTTTATAAAAATATTTTCCTGGGGGACGTGGTGCGAGGTTTGATTCAAAGAGTAATCTCGAATCCGGTATTCTCCACTGTGGTCGGCTATTTTGTCGTATGCCTCCCGGCGAGCGCGCCGGTCACGAGAAATAGAAATCTAGTTCACAAGCTTGATAAACTAGAGGGCGTGGGGGTGAGAGAATGGAGAGCGTGACAAATGCGGAGGCAAAACAGTCGCTCGAAACTTGGGGCAGAGCGTCCCGGGCCCGTCCGTCTGGAGGTCTTCGGTCGGGGTTAGAGGGATAAGCTTGCACTCGTAGCCCTGTGGTCAAAGCGATTGCATGTTATTACCACCAGTCACCCTCCGCTGCGACGCACCGTCCAGGGGAATGGATTACGTTTGGGCCTTGGGGTAGTGATTGAGGCGGCCACGTGTCAATATACTTTAGGCATTGTCAGGAGAGGCACACCGCTGAACGACGAATCGCTCACACTCATAATGAAAGTGGACCGTGATGTTGATCCCGAGACCGGCAGCCCGGGAAAGGACATCCGTTCCATTCCCCATAAGCTAATGCCTTAAGCCTCACCGTTTAGTGCACACTAGCAATCGCCTGTATTCGGCGTTCTGTGTGACGTTTGACGATTTTCACGGTGCGTCGTTGGTGTTTCCGGATATGTCGCGATAATCTCTTCGGAATTCGGCTCCAGCGCTGGGATTTGATCAATATAAAGCTGGCTGCAGAGGAAAGGCCGTCCTAGATATCATCGAACCCAATATTCAACACGCACTTTCATTGTAGGGACGAACATCAGATGGCTCACGGAGATGAAACCCCCGTCGTGCCTCGCTGCGTAATCTCGGTCAGCCCCATCGACTCCCATTCAATTGACGACGCTCGAGGGAATCTGTGAAGGCCATCGGTCCTCAGGGGTTCGAAGAACTCTTTGGGGGCAGGATGGGGACTGACACGGATTCTTGATCTTCTGGTGGGGGGGCGGACGCCCCAGGTCGAACTAGACAACGACAGTCCCTCGGGCTCGCGACAGCGCTCCGTATCTCCTTCGGGAATGTTGTGGGGATGGTGATGATGGTGGAGCGAACGGCCTGTTGACGCCGACCAACTTAGGAACATTCATGTTCACCAGCCCGTCCGCGTCAGATTTCTCGCTCGGTGTTCTCTTATGTTTTATTGCTCGCCGTAATAAACATGCCGGTGCCACCCCAGTCAAGGGTATTCCCCGTGTCTTCCCCCAGTTCCCCGGCCCTGCAACACCTCCATTATCTCGACAAGTCTGCATCCGACTTTCAAGACAAACACAGTAACATACTCTACGGGCAGGGCCACGAGCAGTGCGTTTGGGGCCTCCAGGGCGATGGTTTGGCGTGGCTGGTTGACTATCTAAATGAGGTACGCCGCCGTGTCCCCCTTCCCCACTCTCCGCTCGGGTTAGCGTAGACTTTCGGTTGTCTCGATCCTTCCAGTCCCGCTTCCCAGAAGCGCTTGTCTGAACTCGGAGACGTATGCGGCGGGGGAGCGATACACCCACTCGCCTGGCCTTCTCGAAGCGGATTCCGACCCGTTCGCGTCGGGAGGATTTGGTGACGCGTACCTTGCGAGCTTCAGCGAAGTTCTTGTTGGTCAGACGCCATTTTCGGGGTATTCGGCCGTTACCGTTTCTTGGAAGGTCCTGGAGGGCAAATACCCACGAGACCTCGGGGTGCTGAAGGAGCGTGGTTCATAAATCACATAGGGGGGACACTGGAACGTTGCTGGAAGCCTCAGGCCAGCGACCGGACACCGGGATAACTCAGACTGCCGATGCCATACTTTGTGCTGCTGTCACGTGGGACCGTCGATCGCACGTACTGATGACAAACTCCTGAACCTTCCGCAAATGACAGCGCGTTGCAAAACGATAGACCTATTTTCGAAAAAATAGGATAGCTTTTTTTTGTTTATACCGGGAAGTGCAAACAAAGAATTTCGAGTCCGTTGACCAGGACGGAGATCAACATTGTCCGATAGACGCCCCTCACACCCATTGTCCTGTTGTCCGTTGACTCGTCAACCTCACATCCATGTCTGACCACGTCCCGTGCTAACGAGCCAATATGACCAACTATCCATCCCCTGGGCACACGTTAAGAGGTGTGTGTGGGGGAGAGGTACAAGCTCTGCTGTTCACTGCTGTTTCATCGCTGTTATCGCTGGCCGTGCTGTCCGTGATAGCTCAGGCACACCCTCCGCCTATCTTTTATGTTCCCCCGGGAAACACAGTCGCATGACTCAGGGCAGCGCAGGCAAGTGGAGGTGGGGGTGGGAATAATGGACTGGTGGACGGGACAACGGGTTTGAGGGGCGCCTATCGGACAACGTTGATCTCCGTCCTGGTCTGCGCACTCGAAATTCTTTGTTTGCACTTCCCGGTATAAACAAAAAAAAGCTATCCTATTTTTTCGAAAATAGGTCTATCGTTTTGCAACGCGCTGGAAATATGTGATTTATTGGTGCGTGGTGTCTAGAAAAGGCTAGAAGCTATTACATACGCTGTACACTAGCCGCCGGCTTGTCAATTTATCCGAGGTGTCGGCCAATGGGGACGAGGAGCATGGAGTG
>Ga0307513_10000883_pt1 | contig 43362 bp, 36 predicted proteins | sample 15_EM_MG_FD_202174 | JGI IMG/M metagenome (GOLD analysis project Ga0307513, IMG submission 202174) | Populus trichocarpa ectomycorrhiza microbial communities from riparian zone in the Pacific Northwest, United States - 15_EM | ecosystem: Host-associated > Plants > Roots > Unclassified | place...
ATTTATTCTCACAACCCACAAAAGGCCCCCCCCCCCCCCCCCCCCACTTCTCCACCCATCCTAAAAGGTGTGGCTAGCATGTACTAGCTACTCGATTTCCTAGACTAGCTATTTGAAATGAATCCAGACCAAAGTTTTTCAACAACGCTACTTTCATCACGCCCATTCGAGCAAGTATACAGTCGAGAAATCCCAACAACGCCCACGCCAAACCCAGCCACCCCGAAACCCCCCCTCCAGAATAGCACACCAGCGCCAGCCAACCCACAGCAAGTACCGCCCACCCAATCGACAATGCAAACCGAGCAGGACGAGAAACCATTCGTGAAAGACCAATCCCTCCTAAACAAAACCTTCAAAGCCTTCAAACTATCATTCCGCAAGCCCAACGGAATAACCACATCCCTCACGGCGATGAAAAGGACCTTTTCCCAGGCCAGTCAGCCCCCGGCTAGCAGCAGCCTTTCTAAAGAGGAGTGGAATGCCGCTAAAGATATCACTAGAAACATCTGGGGCTTTCTCGAGGAGATAAGTAGCCTCCGGACGCACCGCCATCGAGTCGACGCAAGGAATATCTTGGAGGAGGTTCGGAATCGGATACGGGGGCTTCCTGCGGCCATAGTTGAGTCGTGTCCGCAGTTCCTGCCGTACATGGGACCGGTATCCCCACCTCATAGTCTTCCAGAGGTGAGTAGTCTTACTCCTGAAGAGTTGGAGGGAATCAAGGGGGAGAGGCTTGCGGGACAAGAGACGTTTCCGGTCCCAGAAGGGAGTCCAGGGGAATTCATCGATGGAGAGAAGGACAATTTACCGGGGGGAAACACAGCGCTTTCCCAGCTCATAATGGCAGAGCCGCTCGGGGCTCCGGATGTCCTGGAAACTCTCAGAAAAATGGGGGCGGCAAACCCTGGCCCCCCCGCCCCTGCGTATCTCGACGACCCGGTGGAGTCACTGATATACTACTCCGGTAACTTCCCCCTCCTCGTAGGCCCCCGCCCCCGAATATCCGTGCCGCCGGAAACAGTAATCCGCCCCTCAGTATACGACCTCCGAAACTGCTCCGAGACACACGAGCCCCAGCTGGAAAACCCAAACAGCTACATCTCCAAACTCGTCCACCGAGTCCAAGACACCGTCCTCCAACCCGAAGTCATCTTCAAATACGCAATCATCACCCGCGCCACGCGCGGCCGCTTCCAAGACCCCAGCCCGGACGACGTGGAAAAGGAACCACCAGCCACGGAGGAAGAAGTCGCCCACCTAATCCAGTGGATCTCAAAGGGATTCCCCAAGATCTTCGTCCGCCACACCAGCCCAACCAAGAACCTACTCGTCTGCGGCGAGCACGACAGGAACCGCGACCCAAACTCCATCGACATCAACGGCGACCAACTCGACGCCATAGAGGAGCAATCACAGCGGGAAGGTAAAGGTAAAGGTAAAGGTAAAAAAAAATCCCCACCCCCCGTCCACCTCATCTACCAAATCTACGTGACCCTCTTCCACGAGTTGGCCCACTACTTGAACACGCAGATCAACGCGCCGAATAATAGGAACTACTTGACTCCCAGAAAACTGCGCTGGGAACTCATGCCCGAGGGGTTTGCAGAGTACCCGGAGCACCCGCGGCATAATGTGTTCTCGCCCTACGCGGGGGAGGTGGGGCAGTTGGTGGAGTTCCTCATCTTTGGATGCATGGTCGGCGTGGTGCCTGGGCGGGATGAGCTCTTTGCCAGGGCGTGGGGGACTGGGTGTGATAGTGGGGCTGTGGTTCTGCCGACGGAGGTGGTTGTGCATATGCTCGCTTCCCGGGTTCCTCGGTGGATGGATGGGCGGATGCTAAGGGAGCTTGTCAGGGGGTATGAACTCCAGCGGGGTGAGAGCATGGCGGGTGCACATACACCTCCGAGGGTAAGTTAATTTCCAGAGAAAGGTGAAGGTGAGTCTGGGACTTGAGGAAATTGATGAGAGCTCTGACATTCCACATAATTTGAGAGTCACACATACCATCTGGAATTGTGTCTAAAACGGGGCAGAAGCAGCGCGTATAGAAGCTTTCACGATTGGGAGAACATTTACGGAGGCCAGGATAACAACTCTTCCCTCCTGGGAAACCTCCGTCATTTAGACAAATATACACACTCCGACACAGCATACCTTAAATCGCAGGCCCGATCACAGGTAACTAACCTCTGTACGAATATCAAGAATTATAATACCAAAATTTAATCATCTACCCGACCAAACAATACAGCATTCTCTCCCAAGACAGACAAGACGCCATTAGACCAACGTAGTTCTCACACGCAGTTTCAGCAGCACAAAACGCAAAGTTTATCAAAACCGCAATTTTTCCCAATCTGTAGCATTTCTAAATCTAAACCAATCTAGAACCTGATCCCCAGCATCCGAGTGACCTCCCATGACCACGTCATATCATATCCAACCAGACAGTGGAAGACTTCACGCCTACACAACACCATCTCACCAAACACCCAATTCAGTCCCCGGTCTCCCCCCGGCCCGGCCCAGTCCGCCAGTAAAAGCAAACCACCCCCCGGCAGTATAATATATCAACTTCCCACCCGGAACCTATCCCGGATTAAACAACCCTGTAAACTTGCCCCACACCCATCAATAAATTCGGTCTTCTTCTCAATTGATTAAACCAATCAATAAATGAGAACCAAGTTTAACAAATCAATAAAAAAGCAAAAACATAAATTCCAAAGCAAACAAAACACCATAACACAAAACTACCTATGATACTGCAATGCGGGAATGGAATAGAGGTACCGTAAGCTACAATATACATGATGAATGAACCGAACCCCCAACAGCCACTGCCCCTCGTGGAAAAAATGTACAATTTCTTCCGTCCCTGATTCCGAAATTGCGCGCCAGTGCCCGTTATCTTGTCTTGTGATAACCTCCGTATGTACCACCTTCGTGAGTATCGCCGAAAACCCCCCGAGAAAAGGAAATTGAATAGGTGAAAATGGAAATAAAAGAACATAAAATTGAAAGACGAGCTCCACATGGAAACAAGCGGAGTCCGTATCGTGACCGCCACCCAAAGCTCAAAACTGGTATAAGTATAAATACTACTGTACCCCTCGCATCCGAAAACCCCAATTACAGTATCTCCAAAAGAGCAAGGATAGGAAAAGGAATAGGAAAAACCACAAGAAAACCACTCAAACACCCCCTGCTTCGTGATAACAATTACAACAATGTTTCTGGCGATATTCCGCCAATTTTCCCTCGGTGCCCTGGGAGTATGGCAAGCCTCCATAGCAACCACAACAACCCTCAAAGGAGCCACCGGTCGACCAAGCACTCAAACAAATCTCCAATCCCCAAAAAGTTCAGCGAATTCATAACGCCGGTGTTGAGAAACGCAGTAAATCTAGGTTTGCCTCGGGGATACAGAAAAGAAAAATAGACAAGTATATATAGATCATTGCCTCGAGACTCTGCAGCCCCGGCTGCTCCTTGATTGTGGTGACAAGTCTCCTCCGTTTGAGGGCATGGTAGGTGCCACTCTTCTGGCAGCTCGGTTCTTGGCTTGTGGAGTAGGGGCGGCACAAAAGCCGCAGACAAATACTTTCGGTAGGGTCTTGCGATTGTATCCTATACACTTCATGTGCAGCCAGTTGTTGCAGGAGTCGCTAATTTGATCGTTAGACGCGGATACTAAACAGAGCGGGAAAGGTGAGAAGCTTACCATTGAACCATCGTAGTCCCTCCCTGTTCCTTCGTCTTTTTGCATACACAGCGCGTCGAGTCCTCTTCGGCGATAATATCCTCCTCCCGGCTGCCAGACCTAGAACGTTGTTTGATCGGTGCCAAACGGCCCGAGCCAGGTGCTGCTAGTAGTGAAGGGCTTGCTTCTGGGAACCCTCCATCAGCCATTTTACGGCGAGGACGAACGATGGAATTGCCTATAGCAGCCTGATCCACGAAAAGCTTCTTCTTGACTGTTGATGTCCGTAACAACAGCCCAGGGTGAATCTGGCTATGCCTGGTAACCGAACGCTGGCCTTGGCTTGTAGTGCTACTACCAGACGAGAAGAATTTCGGCTTCACCGCGCTGCCTGGTCTAGCTTTGGTTGGAGTCTGATCAAGAGAAGCTATTACCGCACTTTGATTAGTTGTGAAAAACGTAATTTTCCCTCAGGCCTATCTTACCTTCACTTCTCCTGCGCCCCAGCATGACTTTTTTCAATGCTACCATAGCATCCCCATCGTCTTCCTCATCCTCGGCCAAGTCGACAACGTCAGTGCCGTCCACCACGGTTTCGGCCTCCGACTCATCGCTGACTTCATGCATGGACCCCAAGGTGGGTGTTCCCAATACAGATATCCTTGAACTGCTGAAACTGGACCCACTGGCCCTCCGCACACTCTCTCCCAGATAACGACCAATGCTGGCAGGTGGACTGGATCTCAGTGGAGTAGGCAACCTCGGAGAAGAATCCAATCTTCCTGAAGTAGCCGTCGCAGCAGCCGCAGTGCTGGCCGCAAACCCCATAAACCCTTTCTTCCCTGTTGATGATGCTAACTTTACAGGTTTTATAGGTGAACGTCGAGTCGGTGTTCTGGGAGGTGGTCCTGTATAGGCAGGTTTCTCGAAAACCGTGCTGCTGCGTCTTTGCAAAGCATTCCCGCCCTCAAGGACAGGCCCTAAACGATTCCGTTCACGGTAAACAATATATTCCTTCCCGTCCGGCCCAAGACCCCTCGGCTCATCATCAAAAGAAGAATCGCTCTCTTCGAATGAATCCCAAGTCTGTACTTCATCCACCTCCGTATCCGAACTTTCATAGACGATAGTAGTTTCCATCTTTGCCCGCCCACCTGGAGATATCGCAAGTGTTACCTCCGTCCTCATCTTTGGCACTTTAACCGTGGCCGGCCCCTGGCCCCGAGGCGTCCTCCCAGTATGCTCCTTCCTCACAGACCTTGGTGGAGGCACCAGCGGTGGTGTAGCGTTCCGCTTCTCCAATCCAGCCTTCCTCGTACTAGCAACACTATTCCTAGTAACAGCTGCATCAAAGTCCGCAGCCTTTGCCGTTGGCCTTCGAATTGGGCGGGAGAGCAGGCTATCGCTCATGCTATGTTTCAACAACGACCTCTGGCTACCACCACCACCGCGCCCTCCCGAAGCAGTTACCGCTCGCTCTTGTCGTCTCCTTTCCTTCATCAGCCTCTCTTTCTGCATTCTCTGCCATTGAAGCTCCAATTCTTGTTCCCTAAGGTGTTGTAGATGCTGATGCTGATATGGCTGCGACGCCGCCCCCAATATCACAGTTTCTCTAATATCATCAGTACGCATAGACGATGCCACACTCGTAGCAGCGGAGGAGAATATAAGGTTTGGATCAACGTCGAGGGGAAGGATAGATTTCTCCAAAAGATCATCGTCAAAGTCAGGGAACGAAAAATGGACCGAGTCCGAGGGGTCATCGTATAAAGGAGATGATTGGCCATCCCGCACAAGTGGGCCAAATACATCCAAGCCATCAATGGATACGTCAGATACGTTGGCGCGCATAGAAGACCAATCATAAGCATCCGACGATTCCCCCTCAGTGCTGACAACCCCCATCCCATTGGTGTAATCCAATCCACCACTCCAGGCATCCTCTCTCGAAAGATACTCGTCAAAGGTATCTGGCACTGATGAAGGGAAACGTATGTCGGGAACCGGTATCTGTAGGTTACCTCTATCACGCAAGCTCCGCCCGTCCCCGTCGCTTGCCTTGGCAGGGCTGGTATGCGGAGGCGATAAAACCTGAGTGGTAGAGGTGATAGAGTTCTGAAATGACTTCTTCTTTTGGGGTCTCCCCCGCTTTCGGGCCGTAGCAGTACTGCTCGGTGGGGGCGTTTGCATACCTGAGCCCGAGCTTTTTACGCCCCCAGATTGTCCACTAAGCTGATTTGGTTTCGTAGGGGTCTTGGCGCTCGTACCAAGAGCTCGTTGACGCTTGGAAGGTGATGGCAATGGGCTCGAACTGAGGCTTTGCGAGGGCTCGACCGGAGATAAAGAGTCGGCTTCCGGGATTCTATCAGCACGTGAGAGGATAATGGCATCGATCTTGTCGAAGGAACCAGAATGACGCTTTCGAACGTTGACAGGGGGCGACAGATTCTTTTCCGAGTGTCCAGTCTGGCCTTTCTGCGCGGTGAAGTCCTGCTGCAAGGTATTGTGCCATTTGAGCTGAGGGGAGAACTGCTGTCTGCTCTGCAAGGATGAACGACGATTCGTCTCTAGAGTAGACGAAGTGCTTCTCCGCAAGGATGGTGCGGGTGACGATGCGGGTACATTATTAGAGTTTCTAGAGAGCCGGAAGGGAATATCAGCTGTTTGTTCACCCATAGTTCCTTTCGTCCTCTTGCAAAAAATTGTACGGAATAGGGTGATGGCAACGAGGAAAAATCCAAGCAATGCAAGGCTTGGGTGTAAGTGGAGCGAGGGGAAAAACTTACGTGAAACCTCGTTGCTGCGGATTCATATTCCAATTGATACCGCTTTGGTGCATAATTATACAATCCCCCTCACTGGCTGGCAAGGAGACGAGGTGCCCGTCGTGATGAGCCCTGTTCACACCCTAGCACGTAATCAACCCAACCACCCCAGAGTTATTCGGCTCCCAATACCACCGTGCAAAACTCGGTGCAAGAATCCGGTGGGTCTCGAGTGGTGCTTTCCGTGGTGAACGAGGTTAGATGAGGAGAGGGGTTATCTGGTGAAGGTCCGTGCCAGATGCTGTCACTTTAGAGGGGTTTAAAAGAAGCTCCACGGTAAAAGAGAGAAAAATCTCCTATCCAAATGCAAGTCGTGGTATGGTAAGATTTACACAATTCTCGTCAAACTAGCTTCCTTTCTAGCATAGGAAGAAGGGGGAAAAAAATAATCAAGAAAAAAACGTCAATATCACTTATTGTTTTCCCTACCAACCACTCCAACAGCGGGAAAACCGATCAATCAACCGTGGTCCGTTGCAATAGCAACAACGGCACCGTACGGTAAACGAAAAGGAGGTAATTCACGGGCCTCAGGTGGATAAGGGCCAATCCTTCAGTTGAGGATGGATTGTACTCGGTACAATCACTGGTACAAATTGCGTAGAGGAAAGGGTGGCGGCTTTGCTTCCTGAATCCGACCTCCTGTCGGGGCCGTGGGCTATGGACTTTTTTGGTGTTGAGAGTGCTGCGTTTCTCGTGAACAGCAGCAAATTCAGAGGCAGAGCGTGGAGCACATGAGGTGTAAGAAAGACGGTAATACGTGTGCATGTATCCCGTGGACGACGAGAGTGAAAAGGAAGAAGGAAGCAAAGATGAGAAGAAGAGAGAAAAAAGAAAAAAGGGACGATGTTTGTGGGATCCACCTAATTCAGGTGTTCTGTCTGTCTTTCTGGGGTACGGTTGCGCAGAAAGCGACCACACCGGGAAATGAAGCTAGGGGGGGCTCGGGAATGAGTGACCACAACTTTCTTTTTTCACCACTGCTAGTCAAGCAAAAGGAAACACCAGCAGTGGTAGGTACTTGTACCTTCACTTCGCCTGCACGAGTACAGCTGTGCCGTATGGTACGATGACAAGGTACAAGTAAAAAAGAAGGTACAAGTGCCCGGGGCGGTAATCAAGCCTTTTTTCCCACCTAGAGGGACGATAAACGCACACTTGAACAGCTGATAGGGAATGGAAGGCAGAAAGCCTACAAGCATATGACAGCAATGTTGGAAGGTTTATGAAAAAGAATTTCTGGATCAGTTCCTGTAACGCAAACCTTACCTTGCTTCTTGAATGAGGTGATTGACATTCGAAGGCAATATCAACCTTCTTAGTATTACATGTAACCCAAGTCGTAATAATCGCAATGGCACATGAGTTAGCTAGTATGCGCATTGCAGCAACTCAAAAGTATATCACAGGAAACCCAACATCGCCCTCTCCCCAACCTGAAGAGCACAAGGTATCAAACTTTTAATAGCACTCTCCATCTTAGCTTGCAGCTAGCTACACTACGTAAGAGCCCATTATCGGCAAGAAAAAAGAGGAGGAAAAAAGCCGATCTAGCAAGAAAACACCCCCCCCCCCCCCTTAAACCGTTTTGCCCCATCTCCGGAATCAGATATAGGATCCCATTCCGTTCAATTGCATCTTGAAAATCACAATATCCGATCTTTCCATTGGCAGCGAACTGCAGATTAGCGCTTGCACAGGTATGTACCCTACCGTACGTACAGTACATACCGTTACCATACATTCGCAAGAAAAGGTTTGAGCCAAAAAAAAAACCCCCCCCTTCCCGCCCAAACACCACCAACTATGGTAACTTAACCCCTTTGCCAAGTAAACGGGACCATGAACGAGCGAGCGAGTGAGCAAAAATGCCTGACGCAAACTCTACGATATCAAACGCTGCGACTTGACGAAACTATCTTTCGAGAAAGAAGCGCTTGCTCCAACTTGAGCTTACTTCCGCTCGCTTGGAAAGAAAGGAAGAACTCCTAGCTGAACCTTACTTCTGAAACGACAGCTAAACGAATCCAAACTTTCCGGTACGGTACTCGGGTATCAATTTCACAGCCTATCATACTATCCTAATGGCAAATCATAAATCATAAGTATCCATCCCATTAGGCGAATTAATCCGTCCCATCATCTCAGCTATGATAGAGCCGAAATTCTTTCAAGTATCTATTACCATGATCCTGCAAACACGCGAGCATGGCTATTATACACCTAGAACCTAGAATTTCTGAGAGAGAGAGAAAAAAAGGGAGGCTCATTTTAGTTGTAATTTGAGCTCAATCTTTATTTTCTAGGGAACAAACTAAAATAACCATTTTTTTCTGGCATAACCCCTGTCTCGGCTGAAGGAAGGGGGTGCTAGTGTGCCTGTTTGTCTGCTTGTGCCTTGCCTGAAGCAGACTTGGCAGTGGGTTGAAGTCTGGTTGCCGGGGCAATACTGCAACTAACAACATCCAAGCAACCGGCTAAAATGGGTAATAGGAAAAAAGAAAGAGGGCATAACGTCCTTGATTCCAGTGCGCCTACCGTACCCTATTCTCGTCCAGAACGTTTTTTTTTTGTTGTCGCATCCGCATTTGATGGGAAAGAGGTTGTCGACGGCAACACCCGAAACGGGAACAAACAAAAGAGGAGAAATACCGCCACCCAGGTATAGGTCCGGAGCCGCAACGGTGCGTACGAGGCCACAACAAACCTGCAGAGAATAAGACCCTCCGCCCCGCGAGAAAGGAAAAGTCGACCCCGCCTTCTTGACCTCTCCGCTAGGCAATTACCCCACCATTCCTCGTCTCTACATACACCGCTCTCAACGACCACTACTCACCACCACCACCCCCAACCAAACCATGTCCTCCGACCTCCTGACCCGTCCGCGTACGTCCCCCCCCTCCCATACTTCCAAACGCTAACCATCGAAAATCTCCCTCCCACAGTAACCTCCGCAACCCTCACCATCCGTGTAATCAAAAACTTCCCCTACCGCACGTCAAGAAACCTCGTTCTGCACAACCTCGACTTAACAACCCTCACTTCCGGCGCCCTGAAAGAGCGTGTGCGCAGCGAGATCCTATCTTCCGCTGGCGGCGGTGGCAGCGGTGGATGGAAAGCTTATAAGGGGGTTGTTGGAAGTCTTGGTTCGCCATATCACACTGCAGGAGCAGATGGGAGAGGGCTAATGTCGAACGAGGGAGAGAGGAATAGATACGTTAAAGTTGTATACTAAAGCGCATGGGACGAAGACCAATAATTTGATCATTAATATGGAGGATGAAGGGGACGAGTTGATTTTTGGGGATGACGGGAGGACATTGGAGGGATATGGGTGTGGTGAGTTCGCTCTACTGCACTAGTGTTTATGCTTGGATCAAAACATAGAGGTGGATTGCTGATTGCGGGGGTAGAACACGAGACGGAGATTTCGTTCTTCAGGTTGGAGGATTACTTGGAGTTTAAGAAAGATCCTGAGGAGAAGTGGTAGTGTCCTAAGATCGCCCGTGAGAAGGCGGATTCGACAGGCCCTGAGCGCCCATGTTCGTCTAAATCGATCTTCAAAGTTTACCCTAGGCTCCCTAGAGTTCCAGTGACGTGAATCGGTTCGTGCTTTCATCGAGCTAGACATCAACGTATCAAAGAATCGTCTTTCATTGTGGTTGATAACTTACCCGAGCCAACAGTAAACCCCCAACCCACCGTCTTCCCATAGTTCCACTCGATTGTAGAATAGAGAAATGAGGCACAGACCATTCCAGCACTTTTTATACATTAGGTTCTTAGGGCAATGGGAAGGGAGCCGACTTATACCAAGCTACGGCCTTCCCATCTGACCATAAAGCCTTTTCAAAGATTTCAAGGTGCCGAGAATTGTTATTTCGAGTGATAGACCATGTTGCTCGGTCGAGAGTCCGAGAAACCAAGCCTATCAAGGGAGAATGTCCTGTTTCGACACTACGCAGAACCTCATGTGAAAACCGCCGATATCGGAGATAGGCGACAGGCGGAAGTTCACAGTATAAGGCGCAGGCCCCAATTATCCCCACCCCCTGGAACGCGCTCGATTAGCAAGGAAAATACGACACAAGCAGCCCTAGAATATTTCCCACTAATCTCTAGTCGGCGTAACGAGAAGGAAGAGCATCTGAAATTCCAGTTTTCGGAATCCCTCGCCGCGCACCTCCCTTATATTGCTTTCCCAACTTCTAACACCCCGGGGGCATTTTTCCACTGCCTCCGTCCCGTCCCGTCATGCATCCGAGTGATAGACTATGACACGGAAGCTGACAGCCTAGGCAATGATAAAAATAAAAACATCCTAACAAGGCCGCGCCGGCGACGCTCTGCACCATCATCATGTAAATCGTTCGATCCGGGCATCCGAAACCCGTGCATATGAAACTATCGTCTGCCGTAGACACATCTAACCAAACGCCCGTCGTGATCGGCGTCACCTGTATCATACTCTTCATTGGGCCCACGGCAGAAGAGATACCGGTATTGGGGGAAAAACAGCGGTGTTCGGCTGATATTGGGGGGAAACTGGCCAATGCAAAAAACGGCGGCGACTGATATAAATAATACCCTTTTCCTTTTCCCATGTTTTCCGAGTGTACCGGCCCGGGTGAAGGATTAGTATTAACAGAAGTCCCGAGAACCCCTGCCCTGAGTATTTATAGAAAACGTGGACAACCGTGCGTTGCACGATATTTTTTTAATTTTTTTGGTAAGTGGGGGTATTTTGGGTGTTAAACCAGCTGGAAGAAAGTCCGAAATATGATAGTAGCATAACCCAACTCATAACCAGTAGCAGACGCATAAATTCTTGCATCACAAAGTTTCGTGATGACACGGTGTTTTTCCACCTTACCTCTTCTGCGCTCTCAATGTTTTGATTTTGACTGAGCTGCCGGCGCTCCGGGGGGAAAGAAGCAGCCGACCTAGGTATTGTAATGTACGTAAAAATTGTGACAGACCTGGTAGCTAGGGGGAAGAGTTGGTGGTTGAGAAAGGGGAAGTTTCTATAATAAGACTTAGGTTAGTCCGGCGTAGGTTACACACGGGGCAAAGATAACAAGAAGATAGTCTTAGTTCACTGCATCATACCTGCTAGCAGGTCATGCGGCAGCTTGATGTTATACTTTACTGCAAAAAAAAAACTATACTGTAATTTGCCATGTTATCGAGGTAAGGAAGGAAGGAGGTGAGGTTCCATGCAAAACAACCATAGTGGTGAAAAGGGGAATTAACCGTCTCCCAACGATCACAGGATCCATGAAGCCAGCTTGAACCGGCCGGACTCAGGTAACGAGTCTTCGGGCTTGGAGAGACTAGACGATGCGATGCGTGTACCACAATATCATGCGGGCTGTGACGGTAACGTCTTTTCTATTTTTTAGAATAAAAAATAAGAAAAAATAAGAAAGCTTAGGCCCGGATACCAACTTTTGGAAGAAAAGAAAAAGAAAAAGAAAAAGTGCTGCCTACCTGCCATACCCTACAGCATGTGGGAATTGAATTGCCGGGGGCAGGAGACGGTGAGTCGGGCATCGACAGCTGCAATGATGGTTTTCAGGCCGGATCATGGCAGCTCTGCCGGATAGCCAGACGAGCACTATCCCCCAGGATCCGAGGTTTAGCCCTATCTCAATCCAAACAGTTGAACTATATCGTCAGGGTCCCTGGGACAAATACCGAAAGTTTTCTTGAAGACAGGAGAAATATGCTAGGACGTTGCAGTTGCCTCTCTTAGTAAGGTGCTGTGTATTTTTTCTTTTTTGTCTCAACTGAGGCTTAGTTTGCGGTGATTTCTCCACCCCTATCCAAGAGGGGGAATTTCAACGACCTAGCAAATTTCGCTTGTGTTCAGTCACTCGTGGCATTCAAGTGAGAAATTGCCCACTCGCGAAAAAGGGGGGGAGCATATCTACTTATTCTCCTATCTTTTGGCCGGTGGTAAACCACACCAGTTCGTAGGCAAGGCTAGAGTGGAAGCTCCTAGCTCCCAATACGGTACCAGTACTCGTACTATTCCCATATCGATATATAGTTTTCTCCCGCATAGTTATTCATGATGAGAGGCTAATTTTAGGGGAGATTCTCCTCGATATCACCAAGGAGTAGATCTTATCAGAGGTGGATCTTATCGTGGATCTGCCAAGACGAAAAACAAAACATAAGAAACGCGGTCCAATTGGATGTTCAAATTGAGGGGTTAAGCGAAACGATCAAGCCAAGAACTCTGACGTACTCGAGCGCAAGCACCGGTCGAGGGTGCTGAGCAGTGGTCCCGTCCGAACCCATCCCGTACGGCGAAGAACCCGGCAGCTTTTTTATCTTGAAAACCCTTCTTCCCCTCGCCCCTTATGGTACAAGGAGTATGATGGTTAAAAGGAAGGCTTAAATGCAAATGTGTTTGACGCAGCTCCACCAGCATCAGCACACGTCAATATGTATGCAGTCCGCCCGTTTGAAGCGGAGATGTGTGGGAGGGGGCGGGGGAAACGGTATCTGGCTGAATGTGATCTTGTTTGCATTATGGCGTCTTGTCGAGGCATTTGCACTCCACAGCAATGTTGTGCTCGAGTACCGTACCGTTACTGCCTATCCGGACACAATCTGATTCCTCACTTTCTCCGGGGTGGAAAATGCTCAACAGATGCCATACGGTACGTAAGTTACAGCACAGGCGCATACCTACAGCTTTAAGTTGAGGCTCTTACAATGGCTGCGGATACATATATTGTTTCTCGTATGCGGAGATAGCGATCTGCAAATTGCTGGGAAATATAGCCGGCACAGAGCTAGTTTCCTCGCGGGAGGGATATTGTTCCTGCTTCTTGTCACCCCGCGCGCTCGATGATAAAGGGGATGCTCTCTAACGAACATCGCGGAGTTCGCCCTGCCGTGTACCGTGTACTCGAGTACTTGTGCTCGGTTACTGCATCATATGATGGCAGGGAGTGGTGGTGTGGTGTTTACTCGGGAAAGCACTCGGCTCATGGCCAGTTGCGTGGGGGGCGGACAGGGATCAAGGGCGATGCAGACCTGGACCCTTGCGAGCGGCGAGGGACCCGCTGGCACCCGCCGTCATCCATAATTTTTCTCTCACATAGCTCCTCCTTTTCGAACCAGGGGATGAAGGGAGATATATCATCTCCATTTTCTTGTCGAATCCCTCGCCCCGGACTTTGATGACTGTGATCTCCTGTATGCTTCAATATATTCACTCTAGCTTCTTCAAGTGTTTCTCTTCTAGACATTGAGTCTTTGGACTGTGGGATCGGGGAGCTCCGTTAGGGTCGTTAGTTCTGGGCTTATTATTCCTTCTCTGGTCTGATTTTTAAGCGGAAAATCGATTAGCCGACAGGAAGCAGGATTATCTGCTCGGATACTCGTGATATTAGCTTATTAGATGCTAGCACTGCAGCCTATCGTACTACGGTTCGGTACCGAACCTTCTTGAGCGAGTACCACTCGAGCAATCACAATGTTTCTTAATTGGAGTCAGCCTTTTCAATACTGTGTGCTTGTTAATAAACCTCTTGGGTGCTATCGCCCAGGAAATACGTCTCACCCTTAGCCCTTTATAAAACGATGAAGGAGAATTCAAAAAAATAAACTGAAGAAACCGAAGACAGATCTAGTGAGCTGTTGGGTTATTATTATTATTATTGTGATAGTTTTTGTGCCCTGTTGTGCCGTCAGAAAAGGGGTCCTGTGTATCTAGCCTTGCTTAAAAGTGGGGTTTTTGGGTGGTGGGTTGTGATAGTAAGAATTCCGCCCTGGGACTCAGCTCACCGCAGAAATTGTGGGAGGTAACTGGAAGGGTATGATATCTGGAGGCTTCGATTTCTTTTCGGGTCTTTCTGCGATTTTTTTCGAAATTTATTCGGGTTATTTGAGGAATAAAAGGGCCGCTGACAGTCTGTATGTATTCTTCTGTTTGTTGCTACGGTATGCGAAACCTTTTTGGATGGTATTTAATATCATAATAATAATAATAATTATTATCATATTTATCCTAGATGTATGTACCTAACCGGCATCCTCCAGCCAAACAAATCACTACCACGGTCCAGAACCGCCTCGAAAACGGTATGTCTCGGCCAAGGATGGGATCGAAAGAGATGCACAAGAATGCATGGTATTGAAATGGCTTCCTCTTCTCAACTCCGATGCGAGAGCGTTGCTTCTTGTCAAAGCAAACCTATCGTATCGTTAGTCGCGGTGGCCTCGACACAGCAGCGTTGATCATATGTACAGTACGGTACTCGAGCACTCGTACGTGCTGTGCGTCTTCAAGGCATTTGCCGGGATTGCAGGTGGACCTCTGACCTTCGTTGCAGTGCCTTACTGCGCTCGAGTACGAATACCACATCGGCTGCGCTGCAGTGGCAAGAAAGAAAATACCGGTAGGAGGCAGAGAGGAGGCCCATAACGAGAGAGGTCGTGATGGGAGAGCAGAACACAGGCCTCCCCAAGCCGGGAGGAGGGCTGCCGAAATCAATCCGCACCAGCCAGCTCACCTAGCTCGTCCACGCAAGCATATCGTATCCTACGTGCAATTACAGTATCTTACAGCAATTGAATAACCTGCGAGCCGCCAGCCTCGAAAAAATAATTTCTGGGGCCAACGTGACATAGGGTACAGGTACTTGTAACCACTCTCTCTCCTGTACGAGGGTTATGCTTGTCCGGTTGAACAAATTGAACAGGGATCGTTTGGATTTCCCCACTGGGAGGAATACCGTAGCCTCTCTCTTTTCCTTGTGCTACGGAGAACCAACAGGAAAAACGAATTGAGAGAACCCTTTCCCCACAATCTCAACACCGGCAGAAATCACCACTGATTCATGGGTTCGAGAGCTTGAGGGGGAAATGCGGGGGAAACTTGCTCACACTCCATCATTTGCAGGAAAAACCTCTTGGTATGATACCTTCTCTACGGGACTCGACCGGCAGCTCGTTGCATTAGCCCTTGAACCTTTAAAGTACCTCTCCCTCATCTCATACTTTCCCTCCTCTCGCAAACCGATTTACTCTTTGAATGACGAATTCCATTGTAGGCTCATTCGGGCTTGCTGTAGCCCAGGTGTGCCGGGATGATGTAAGACAAAAGGGCCACTTTAAAGGATCGCTATTTTCTCCCCGGCCTTGGTTGCACTTGCTGTACTCAGTGCTCGAGTACTCCACGCTGCCTGTCCCAAGCCAGGAGTACCTGAAAACAGGGATTAAAGAGATATATGGCAAAAAATCCGCGCGCAGCTGAGTGCCAATACAGAATATACCCCCTGTTTTTAGGTACTATACTTCACGCCTGGGAGAATACCAATGATTTCCCAGCAGGGGCGATCTTCGATGGAGGAACAAGGGGGGTATCCCAGGCAGTGGTTAAAGTGGTGAACGGCAGAGCAAGATGGGGGGGGATCCGAAGGCACATTATTACCGCACGAGTACAGTGCCTGTACCGTCAAAACATATGATCGAAACAAACCATGGCTAGCACGAGACATCGGTTTAGCCCCGTTCGTTGAAGGAGCTGTGTGGCATAGTGCCAACGCTTTGGATGTTCTGCTGCCAGTACTAGTATTACAAGATCATTACAAGGAATTCCGACTCTGCCAAATGCAATGACATACTTCTCTTGAGTTTGGCTCGGAAGCTCGACCGAGACATCAGGTAGCGTTCTAGAAATGTCGAAGGGTTGATGGTGATGAGGGTGATGGTGTTGGTGTTGATATTGTGGGTAAAAGGAACTGTCACAAAGTCTTGTTCAATAAATTAGTATACGGCATAGCTCCTTTTCACCCGGCACAGGCCGGTATCACGACAGGACGCTGGCCCCCTTATACGAGTAGCACCGGTATAGCGCTGTTCGGTACATTACGCTTTGGCAGAGTTTCTGGTGGGCATCGGAGCCCTTTTAATGTATTAAAGGTAGATTTAGATAAGTTAATGCAGTTATTAGATTTGGCAATCATGAAGAAGTAGAGGAGGTGGGAAGTTGTCTGTCCGGTAGAAAGAGTGTGTGAGTTACCGCTACCGTATTCTATTGAACGCGGGGGTGCTCCGTAAAGCCAGTCGATAAGGGGGGCAGTCTGAAGGTGGACCCTGAACTGATTAAGCGGGTTTGTTGAGTTACACTCGTCATGGAAACAAACACCAAATTGGCTCACGTTTCAGGATACCACGATACCATGGTAGCATGGCAACATTTTTCATGGACCAATAATTCAATGATTCAACACGTTAAGGAAGAGAGAAGTGTCCGATACCGCTGCGGTCGGTTTGGAGAAATATGACGCGTCTCTTCACATATTCCTCGTTTTTCGGTTCGGCGTATCAGAGCTCCACATTGCTTGGGCACCAAGGAGTATTATCTCAAGTTTTTCTTTCTTCTTTCTCGTGGTGCATAGAATGTAATACTTGGATGTATTTGGAAGAATCAGTAGGGTCAATGGCCACGCCAGAGGCTCCTGCGTTTTTTTGGGTTGCCCTTTTTTAACGTGTTTAGCTCATCATCCCTTCAAAAGGGACAGGTTTCCACAATGCAGCGTGGCACTCACTTTGTATTTTTGTATTGTGCTTGGGTGGAAGGAAATGCCCATTGCGATGTTATGGCATTGCTGTAACTCTCTTTTTTTTCTTTTTTTTCTTTCCTTTCTTTTTGTTCTTGATAATATATGGGTAATGATCCACGCTCTTGGGTTGGTTTTGTGAAATGGGGTGAAGTGGTTGGGGTCAAAAAGAGGAATTAATTGAGCAATTGGGTCGAGAAGCTCCACCTCTCTTGGAGTAGCTCCTGCTGGGCCCAGCATAACTTATGCCACCCGCAGCTTCGACGGCTAACCGACCGCCTTCCTTCTCTTAGCCTGCTCGCCGGCTTGATCGTGCATACATCAGGTACTGTACATACTAATTGATACAACAAAAAAATAATTTTCTTGAGGGTACCGTGGAAGAGAGAGAGCGTTTGAGTCTCCCTTTTCTTTCGACAAATAGTGTCCTTTATCCTTTCCTCCCCAGCATTCTAGTACTCTAGCCTTCGACCGTGCCCCTACTCTTTCGGTCCTTCGCTTGCCCGTTCTTGTGCTGTGCTTGGCCTCCTGTATTCATTCCCCTTTAACTTACTCGCACCGTGCGCTGTTGTTGTTGCAGGTTAGCTTACCTTACTATTGATTGCAACCGCTCGCTTCTCAGGAGCCACTCCCCTCTCCCTCCTTACACCCACACACACACTCTCACTCACTCTTTCACCTATCCACCCATTCCCTTACCACTCCCTCTCTCGCCTTCTCACTCATTCATCTGTTTCCTTTCCTTTCCTCCTTTCGTGGGCGTGTTGACTGTGTTTTCCTCTTCTTCTCTTCTTCTGTCAATTAACCCTTTGTTCTTCCTCCCTCATTTGCTTGAATTCATCCAGCTGCTGGTCGCTCGGCCTCCACACATCATCACACCCCAATTCATCCTTCCCACCCCTCCACCTTCTCTGTTCCCTTCCCCTGCTGCATACGCACCCACAACGGCGACCAAACCACGAACCACCACCTCCACCTCCTTCCACCACCACCACCACCAGCACCACCTCTGTCCTTTTCTCTTCTCGTCTCTTCTTCCTCAGGCACTACCACCTCACCTGAGAACCAGCTACCTTTCTTCTCTTCACAATTGGTTATCGACGGTGTTGTCCCCTCCCCCCCCCCGGTAATCTATTCAGCCGGCACAGTACCGCTCGTTCAGTGCCCTCCTTCCTCACCATCCAATACTCTCCCTTCTTCACCCAACTTGACGAACTTGTCCCAGCCGAGTGCATTTGGCACTTTTCCCTGCACTGTTAGACGATCGTCACTACTAGTGCATCATTTCCGTTTTTTAGATTCTTGTCAGCAATTTTTCTTTTACATTCTTTAATTTGGTCTGGGCTGGAAACTCTTGATTATTGCCAAAAGTGTCATTTTCTGAAGGAAAGGAAAGAAAGAGGTCAGTCTTCATTCTCTCAGAGAGCTCACCGTAATTTGAAATATAGCGGAAAGGAGCGAAGAGGCAAAAAAAAAAACTGGAGAAGAGCTCATTTCGCTGCGATCCGTCTCACCGTGGAAGTGAAAGAAGGGGTGGCTTTCACGCCTGAGACATTCGTTTACTGACTTTTGGCGTTCCTGAAGACTTTAGCTTACTTCGCTGCTTTTTGTACTGCACCTTAAGCCATCGGTCACGGTAAAACAAAGCCTAATACTCTAACATCTAGTTAAATTGGGGAAACATCGCCGTCACCAAAACGACGTCGAATTCAGCCCCCAGTACCAGAGGCGGGGCCCGCTCCAACATGGCAGCTCTCGTCCAGTCATTTCCAACTCAACAGTCTTCCCCACCAGTCTCCTTGATGCAATCACGTCCTCAATCTTCCACGACCACTTTACAAGCAGGAACTCCAAGCCAGTCTGCTCACCCTACCCAACATCATCATTTGACGCCGCGAAATATGGGAGGTTATCCAAATACAAATACTGGTAGCAACAATAGTGGTGGTGGTGCTTATCGCTCTGGTTACACGTCTGCGCCTGTGGCCCCCTATGCTTTCACCAGCACACCCGGGCTGTCGAATACGAAACCAGCCTTGACTAGCCCCAAGATCTGTGAGAGAACATCGCCTACCGCTGCTGCCGGACACTTGGATTCACGGAATCGGTACCCCGCGTCAGATTCTGTATCATCCTCTTCGTCGGCTTCTTCAGACCCCTCGTTTCGAAACCAACAGTCCCAATCCGCAGTTATCCGCTCGAAAGAGGAACACACTGATGGTCGCCCTAGCCTAAGGCCCATTTCTACGATATCGACCAATCTGTCACCTCTACCAATCTTGTCCCCGACTAGCCGACCCAGTCCCGACCGCTATCGTCGTGCTAATAATGGACGAGCGAGTTCCAATATAGGGCAAGTTGGGGGCGGGTCTGCTCAACCAAGCGGGCCCACAATGGGTGCAGTGGCTGCTATATATACACAGCCTGGTAAGGCGAACAGCAATCCTTCACTACCGCCGACGGTTGGAAATGCAGGCGGAGTAGGAAAAGCACCTTTTATTGGGGATTACACTGGACAATTGAGGAGTCAGTCTGTAGACGATATTCATACTTATCGAAGCCCGTCTGCTATTTCGAATTTACAACAGATGCAAAATAGGCGGAGGTCTGTTGGCCCTGATGCATTCAGTCCCGAAAGTTTCCAAAACTTTGTGAGGAATGAGATGTCATCCTCGCCTCAGACAAACGTACAGCTTTCTCGGCCAGGATCCGCCAGCGGCTCTGCTAGCGGTTCTAACAGGTCACAGGCTGGGGCTTCAGGCCCTAATTCTACCATTCCCCGACCGGGTAATAGGAGAACTGGTAGCACAGATAGTTCTGCCTCTGGGAATTCTTCGCGCCCAAGCTCTGTAATAACCCCCCCCTTTTATGTTTCTAAACCTCATTCTAACGGGGTACTACAGAGCAAACGTGACTCTATTCATTCGACAACCTCTAATCCTGGCCAGAGCCCGACTAACTCCCCACACGAGATCAATCTTGCCCACGTTCCTCCACGTGGTTCCTCTACCGATTTGAGTAAGCGAACCACAGCACCATCGCCTCTTTCCAAACCAATAACTATGAGCTCAGATTCACCTTCTGCTCCACAACTACCCGATGATGCAGCCAATACCAATGCGGCCCCGCAATCTTCAGGAAATCTCGGGGCTGAACGCCTTGCTGTTTTCTCTGAGCCGCGTAAAGGAATGAAGAATCGGCTCAGACGTGCCTTTTCATTCGGTAGCGCAGCCGAACTTCGTAAGGTTTCGGCTGTCAATAGTTTGAGGGGTGAAGAGTCTGCTGAGAGGGCAAGAATACGGCAGGAGAGGTTCCGCGAAGAACAAGAGGCGGAGCAGGCAAGAATTGCAAAACGCCAGGAGGAAGCTGGTTTGGGCGAGGGCATCTATAATGGTCAGGGGAACTTTTTCACTGGGTCGACCGACAATATCTCGGTGTCGTCGACAGCATCCTCAGCTTCGATCATGATCAGGAAAATGGGCAAGGGGATGAAGAAATCTACTCGTTCGCTTGTTGGGCTATTCAGGCCCAGATCGGTTGTTGGCGTCTCTGCTGCCAGTGCGCCAATCACCTCCCTGCCTAGTACTGGTCCGGTGTCGGTGGTCAATGCTGAAGCGGAGCCAATAAGTGTTAATGTCAATGCTGATCCGCACGAGCAGGCGGGCGGTGGGACAGGGTTTCCTAAGCTAGATAGAAATTCAATGGAGACTGGGCAACATCGGACGCTGGATCCAAATGTTAGGGGCGCTAGTAATGCTGGGGATGACGCGGCTCGCAAGAGTGTGGTTGGGTCCGATAGGGATCGGGCCGAGATTCTGGCCGCCGTACGGAAGGGAATCTTGAAGCGTAGGTCGTTCGCTACATCTGGAGTTTAATTGCTAATTAGCGGTAAAGGTTCCGGTTCCTCTTCTCCGGTGGCCAAACCGGTCGATCTTAATGGCTCGGTTCTTGATCCCTCGAACATTGAGAGCCAGCGGCCATCATCTAGTAAGAAAAGGTCAGATTCGCTCAAGATCGAAGGCAATGATTACTTCATGTCTTCACCTCGATTCCCGGCTGGTTCTTCCAACAGTGCCCCCACCTCCCCTGCTTCAATGTCCCAGTATAATGTTAGCTTTAGCCCACGGATCACCTTTCACGATACCTGGCCTAGTGGGGAATACGATAGACGCGGTGAGATTGCCACATGTAACAGGTTGACTCCGATGTTGGCTCAACAGATCAAGGAGGAGTTGAATACATTCAAAATGGTATGCATTAATGTGATGGTTATTTCGTGTGTAGGGAACGTGCTAACTGGTTATGTAGGAGATGGATGTTCACGAGGAGTCTAAAGTTTATACGCATTTCTTCTAACGACCGTGCGCAACGAGGCGTTTCAAAAGCTTTTTTCTTTTTCTTAGGAGCTACATTTTTATACGGCGACCATACATCTTTTCCTAGAAGCTGAACGAGGTCATTTGCCATACGTTATTTTTATCTGTCAAAAGTTAGGGGAGGCGGGTGGTTGGAAGGGAGATGGTGGATGGCACGTCCTTCCGGGGAAGCTTTGCATAGCTCTGCTACCACCTTAATAGGCTGGAATTGGGTCTCTTATTTTATTTTACATACCTCCTTTAACTTTGTATCAGTTACATTTGCATCCTTTTCATTCATTCATTCCAGTGTCATCCCTTCGTATGTGGTTTGTTTTTTCGCGTGGCATAGTGTTTGGGCATTTCCTGTTATTTGCGCGTTGGTAATCTTTTCTTTCTTTCCTTTTATCTGGGTTTCCTTTGGAGTTTCGATCCGTCGACCGGGTAGAATATCCTTTTAATGATGCCTTAAGGTGTGAGATAGCGATGTTAATTCATCGATCGTGTTAGAGGAGGTTGAAGTATGGAATGGTAGCGGGTATGCACGTGAGTTAGTGGTTGAGGGGAGATTTTTCCGAGTTTTATATATCCTATCATGTCAAGCGGAGGCGCATTGATGGCGGTGCGGTGTCGGTTCTGTCTTCGTTTTTCATCTGTCTCAACAGCATTTCCTAGTACTCTTCTTTCCCGTCGTATATCCTCTTTCATAGCTCTTTCTGTATACTTGTGCAAAGTTCTAGTCTTGATTTGGTTTGATTTTTCTCCTTTTTTTTCTCATCTTAATTTCTGGCTGTCATTTACTTGATTCATGAGGGGGTTTACAAATGTCCCCTAAAGATATCTCCTCGCTGGTTCCTTTTTATTCCCTGCCCCCCCTTTTTTCTTTCTTTCTTTCTTTCTGCTTCTACTCGTTCCTTATATTATATCCTTGGTCATTTCTAGCCCTGTTCTATCGGTGTGTCTTGGTAGGTAGAAGGATGGGGTTTACTGGCCCTGCCCCCCTAGGGAAGGGGGGAGGAGGGGCAGGAGGGGGAGGAGGGGGAGAGGGATAGGTCATAGATGAGCCGGGAATCCATTTTATCTGTGCAAGGCGGTCCAGAGATTTTCAGAAGATAAAAGGAGCAAAAAGGAAAAAAAAAGATGAGGGAAGGGATTTATTTATTGATCTTTTATTTTGATCCCCTGCAGGCTTTGTGTTTTTTCCCGCTCTTGTTTGGTTCATACGTAACGTTCGTTGGTATTTCTTCCGCGCTTTTCTGTTTTCTGTTTTTCTTTCTTTCCCCGTTTCATTTTTGAGGTACGCAATATCTGTCTGGTATTGGGGAGTGGATGTGGATGTGGTAATCCACTCACCTCTGCTGTACAGTGTCACTTGATGCATGGTGAATGGTCATAATATATCACTCGAAGGTATCTATCTGCTCTCCAAGGCGAGTGAGTTCAAGGGATGGCCCGTAGTTTATTAACATCTTAGTTTGGAGGAGCGGGATATTGGCAGGGGGGAAAAAGGAAAGAAAAAAACGAATCACAACGCCATCCCCCCTTCTCCCGTAACAATCAATCAATTACAAAGCATAGCACTCCCCCTCTCCTCAATGCCCCTAACATCTGCCCACCTGCCCGCATCTTCCTCCCACTCATCCCCCATATCATGAACCCTCACCCTCCTCACCCCCAAACAAAACTCCCCACCACCACCACCACCACCACCAAAACCATATCCCCCCCCTCCTCCCCCACCATTCCCAACCTCCTTCTCCACGTCCACCCAATCCACGACCCACGCCCATCCCGCCCGTCTAAGCAAGTAATTCTTCTCGCGCAGTACCCTTTCCAGCTGTGCCAGCGCCTCGGCCGGCAACGACTTTAGCCCCAACAAGCCCTTTCGCGTCTCCAAGTTCTTGAAGTCGCGATGGTAGGCGTGGTTACTTATTGGGAGGGTGGTCACTTGGAGGTGCGTCCAGCGCGGGGCAGTGTTGCTGTTGCTGTTGATGGAGCGGTAGGAGTGTGACGGCAGTGGTGGTGGCGGCGATGGGTGTAGTTGGGAGTAGGATTGTGGGGGACGTTTAAAGATTAGAAGTTCGTACCAACTTGGTGCTGGGCTCGGGCACGTGAGGCGGTTTTAGTTCTCTTCTAAGCCTGCGCCGGTGTCTGCCGGTGTTTCCATTGCTCTCTTTTTGTGATATGGGGGGTTGTTGAAGGTGATGCCCCCTTTTGTTTCTTTTGTCCCTTTTTTAAAAATTCTTTTTATTTGCTTGTGGTTATGTCTGTAGCCCTATTTGGATTGAAAGAGAAAAGAGCAGGATGGAGGATATGGACAGGCTGGTGGAAGGCGGGGGCACGAGTAGATATAAAACATAGTATATAATACAGAAGACTAAAGTCTGCCGGCACTGAACTGTACTGTACTTGTAGAACACTACTAAACATGCGGTATGAGAAGGAGTAAGATGGAAGCGGGGGTCGGGGCTCAATCGTAAGCGACTTGACTCAGACGCATAAACTTAATTTAATTTCATAATCATGGCAGTACAAGACCCGGTAACTCTACAACTCGTGCCTACAGTACCGAGATTCAAAATCCAGGGAATCCCAAGAGGGGAAGGGAAGCACAGCATCGTACTTTCCTGTGCAGTGCCGGTGCCGTGGAGTACCCCCCCCCCTCCCCAAACAGTCGATTTTTTAGGCAACCCACCCCACACCCAAGGCTATTCGTCCTTCCCCTCCCTCCCTCCCTCCCCTTAGTCACTCGTCAGCTTCAGCTCCTGTAACTCTATTTCTCTTTTTTTCTTTCCATTTCGTGCTATCGTACCTGCATCTTCGATTCTTTACATATCCCCTCCCCCGCCAAGATTGAGAATCACATTCGTTATCGATAACTCAGCCAAGAAGCACATCTTTTTTTCATTCTGTGTCATACATATCATACATACAGATTATTTTTCGCTTCGGTCTCATTTTAAAGAAGAGGGGGAGGAATGGCGCTTGTGTGCTCGCTCACTCGCTCGAGTGGATGCCGTCGGTGTGACAAAAGTGCTGAGGGTAACTTATGGTGGTGCTGTACTGTACTGCACTGCACTGCACTGCACTGCACTGTGGGTTGGGCGATGTGATTGAGAGCGGGGTTGGCATAGCGATGTTCTGTATGGCAGCTGGCTGGAGTGTGTGGTGGGTTCGGCGTCTTATCATACGATACTTTGTGTGTTTTTCCTGACTGAGGCGTTGTGGGTCGGTGTACGAGTACGGTACGAGTACTTGTAGTGGGGTTGGTGATCCCTGGGAGCTGGTGTGCGACCAGCAACGCTAGGTTCAGAATCAGTCAGAAGCTAATTAACTAATTATTTCAGGTTCGGGATTTGGCTTTTCGGAGCTAAAGTAGCTTAGCATCTTGACAACCTTAATCACTAGCGGATCGCACAAGTCCTCGGATGACCTCCCAAATAGGATTAGGGTGCTGGTCGTCTCTGACGCCCAAGGGATAACTCGCGACAATTAAACATACCATTCCATCACGTCATCTTCCCGCGATTCAATCAGATAAGATGTTCCTGTGATTATGCAGACAGTGGAAACACCTGCGTATATACCTCCTATAACAGCCTTTCTCCTTTCTCTCCCTGATCTTCTCTGCTTCCTTTTACTTTCTCTCGGTTCTCCTTGTTTCGTCTGCTGTCCAGCACTTTTTGTTGATTTTCATTTTTCTCGATTCTATTTCATGTGTCACGAAACCATTATCAAGCGCATCATGAGTGTGTCGGGCTATGGTTAAGGATACCACTTGGGCTCATGGGATCCAGGAGCCATTCCTTCAGGGGTTAGTGGGGTAGCTTCTTCTCCCTGGGGAGGCCCAGGTATGCCTATTATCATGATGTATGATAAGGAGGCTGATGCCAGCATCCGGAGGTCACCAAGAAAACGACCCCTGTTCAAACGCCACCTCCTTCCTCGAGCGAAAAACTGCCCGCAATACCTATCCCTCCCCAAACAAGTATCCTTATACCGACAGTTACTGCTACTGATGCCCATCTACTACCTTCCCTCACCCAACCACGGCTATTTACCGTTATGGAAGTACCCTTAAGTCTGAGATACCTGTCAGCCGAGCGGATATTAAAGTTGCAAGCAGATCACGAAGGTAGCATAATCTTTCCCAGTGTTACTCCCAAAGATCTTCACGGATGGAAGGAGAAACATCCACAAGTTATCGAAGGTGCTAAAATACGGCATGAATACAGTTTTCTCACTAATGAAATGCAGGCCAATGGCAACGCATAACTCATTGCAATCCTTTTTTAGTGGAACAATTTTTGGATCCCTGTTTGAGAAACTTGGGGTGTCACGAACCATGGGGCTGGTCGCGGTTGGTTCAGGTATAGGTATGTAATCGAACAAATACCGGTAGTCTTCTTAATCAATCTAATTGTTTCTAGCATTTACCGGTTTCGGGGGCGATTGGACTGGGTCATCCCAGAGGCTTCCTGATGCGAGGCTGGTTGGGCTGAAGGGCATGAGAAACCAGTGTTCCCAAGCGTCTAGTTCGTCCGTCTTTTGCTTAGGACAGGATGGACGTCGGGTCTGGGACTCTGCCCGGGACGGACGGCAGGCCCTATAGGGGTCTCACTCCGAAGCGCCCATGGGTGACGGCCGGGCCCTGTGGATGATGGTCCGGCCCAGCAGGGCCCGACCGGAACGTTCCATTTGCGCTGAGACTGCAGGGCCCGGCCGTCAACCCCTAGGACAGCTGTCATTACGAAAGATGGACGTCGTGCCCTAGCGTCCTTACCCATCCTGCCCTGGGCGCCTGGGATGATTGGGAGCGCTGAGAAATTCATGGGGGATGCACGGCTCTGGCTTCTCTATAGCGATGGCTAGACCCGGGTTGTGATTGTTGTTTCGTTTACTGAAAGCACGGGGGGGCATTCCTTGGAGGCCTTAAACTGGGGGACTGAAGAGGATGTTCAGCCACATGAGGATATCAGCAAGGAGGAGATGTCGCGGACGGCGTACCGGTAGATGGGGCAGCCGACTTGGGTAGTTTGGCCGATGAGCTGGTGGACCTATCGTTGAAAGAGTGCTTAATGAACTGGTTTAATATCCTTCCAAAACTCTTCCCTAAGGGAGCCACTTTTGATTACGTAGCACAAGACAATTTGAACCTTCTAAAGGCAATCAACATATGCTACCACCTTGTCTGCGACACCCAAAGCGAATACATCATCGAACCAGAGCTCCTCCTCCTAATTGGAAGACTCACACGATCGAAGGGACAAACTCAGGGAACCTTTAGTTTGCAACTTAAGAGCGACCCTACGCGTTTACAAAGTAAGTGAGGATGGCTGGGACATTGTGCTCGGGTAGGGACGAAAAAATCGGAAAAAAAGATCAGCATGATCTGGGGAATGAAGTAGAGAGGGAAGCACTTTGGAAGAAAATCGGGCTTGGAAGACATCTGAAAGCCGGATGATGCAAGCGGGAAGACTTCTGTGGGGTATCTACCTCAAAATTGTAAGATAAGTTTGTTTCGGGCCGGGTTGGTGTGATGATGGGTTACGGCTGGATCGCTGGCGGCGTTTGCGGGGGTCGTATCATACTTGTATTAGGGATGTTCAGCTGTGTGTGTGAACTTGAACTTGAACGTTGGTTGGCGTTATAAATGGACTAGCCTGTTCATGGAGAAAAGAGGTTCTGCGGGGTTGGCAGCACCAGAACCCGAGCATTCACAATAAAATTTATAGTCATCCAGAATAGTCACCTACCACTAGCCTGTATGGAATCACTCTAAGCCAATCAGCTACTATGTTTGCACTATATACCTTCTGCGTTAAACTCGGCACATTTTTATTATTATTATTAAGTCCCCATTTCCTTCCTCCACCTGACCCAAGACAGTTTCTTTCCTTCCTGCTGGTACCGCTACTTATTTTCCCTTTTTTGAGGTAAGATCGGCGGCTGCCTAGCTTGGTGATTCTGTGCGGTCCCTGCAGGGATTAGTTCCAGCTGATGAATCGCGAGATCACGGGGGGGTGCGCGTGGGTATTTTGAGCTGGGGAAAGCAACGGGTGCGGCGGGATGCGCAGAAAGTTAATTAATTAGACTAGTCTAGCTTTCTTGGTTGCGTTTGTGGTTCTTGGTGGTTGTGGCTTGGCTTGTGTGGTGGGATAATACCGTACGGGTGTTTCGGGAGAATGTCAATGATTGAGGTGAAAAAAAAATGCGCAAGTCCTTGCGCCACCTATATCATACTGGGGATGGGGAAAAGGTTTCCCTATTGTTTTCCGGGAACTACTGTAATGGATACAATACGCTAGAAGACCGCCCTGCACATTCGCCACGAGGGGATTGGGTTATATCTGTAGATAATCTTGACTTCCCGGTCTTGTGTCTCCTAGACTAGTTTACAGTAAGATCTCGTATAACATATCATACTATCTCCGCTAGGCCTCTAATCTCCGTACCCCGGGAACAAAAGCCCCAAAGAAGGACTGGCGTTTTCCCTCCCCACACGGTAAAAAAGCCTGTGTATGTGCTAAGTGTGTGTTGGGTCTCGTTAACTGGTGTTGGAATTTCTGCTAACCCGTCAAACGAGTCCTGTCTGTGGGGGGGGAGGGGGGTAGTGGGTCGCACGGGGTTTTACGTTATGTATATTAGGCTCTAAGGGATCCTGAGCGAGAGAGGCGCACAGCTCGGCAAGGGCATGTATCTTAGAAGTCCTGAGTTGGGGGTGATGGTGATGGTGATGATTGGAAGGTATGATATGTCACGGGAGAGGTGGGTGACCGACCTGAGCGCGCAACCAGGTGCCAAGAAGAGACCGCATGCAGTGGCGAAAAGGGAAGGCTTAAGTTTGAATCTGGGGTGCGGGGGGGGGGGGGGGGAGATGGGTGGTTTGGTATTTTTTATATTTATTTTTTCCCTTTATGAGATGACAAATTCTGAGCGTATGGAGATTATGAAACCTTCGTCAACTAAGTCGAGTAATAGGCTTTTGTGCTCAATGGCAGACCTAGACTTCCCTTTGGCAGGCCGGTAGTCCCACTCGCCATAGTGGCTCCGACTAACTTTGTAGAATACTTGCAGTGGAGGGAGAGCCTTGGAGTTATCTGCTTAGCAGTGGTATCGCATCTCTTCATCGAGAGTCGTCGAAGCCTTGACACCGAGATTTCTATGATATATCCATTGGATCACTATACCTTGGCGTCTTTCGTCCGGGCATCATATTTCTTTCGGGTTAAGTTAGCTATCGAACCCTGTTTAGCACTTGTGGGGGGGTTGTTTGCCTTTGATGTTTCTGTTTCCTTGGGGTTGTTTGGTTGAGTTCTGCCCCATGTACTAATATCATACTGCTCAAGGCACGGGCTAAGCTATCGTGGCCTAGGTATTTATGTGAATTCTTTGGATGTGATATCATAATATTGCGAGTTTATTAGGCCCTCCTTGGAGTAGGGTGTGCACGAGGGGGGACTATCATAACATGGATGGCTTTGCTATGGAAACGTATTATACTCATTTCGGGGCATAAGGTGTGATTGTCATTTTTTGTTGGTCGTCGTGTTTATGGGTTGAAAGGGGGAAAGTAAGACTCTGCTCATGTATCATAAGGCTTTAAAAAAAACGGTTTAAATTAGGACATAGCGAGAGTGATAATAATAGGTGGTAGGTTGTATGAGCTAAGTTGTCATAGCTAATCACTCGTTTTTAGTTGTAGTGGATGTGTTCATATATACCATAGTTTCTTTCTCCTCCCAAATTCATCTTTCGCCTCTCTATTTTTCGAAGCTTGGCCCTAGTCTAGGCTAAATATGCACTCTTCTATTGTTTCCTTTTTATTCTTCTCGTTGGGCTTGTTCGACGGTCTTTGTTTCATAATTCTTTGTTGCGACCCAGGTGGTAATGGCTGGACTGAACCACTGTACGATACAGCTGAGCTGTGGCTTTCTTATTACTCGATGTAGAGCGGTTGTCGAAATAAGTGACCCTGACCGTTATGTATTACCACTTCTCCGTCCAGGCGCCGGTCGCATATTGCGGGGGGGGAGGGGTTTTATAGACTAATGGAGATTCCGAGACTTATGAACGGGGGGGTTAGTTTTGGCCGGCGGCACCGTGTGATAGAGTATTATAGACGAAAACGGTGTCGCTAATCAACAAGCTACTCTAGTAGATTGGGAAGGGATTTGTAAAGTAACGTTGGTGTGCATGCACTACCCTCATCTCAGGCAATCACGAGGGTGAATTCTTTTCCTCTCTAGTGGCGCTTGGGCGGAAGGGGGAGACCTCTTAGTTTAATGCCCATGATAGCGGCGGAAGTCATGGGCTAGAGTTTTTTTTATCTTAGGAAGACAAGTTCTAATGTTATAAGGGACGTCGATTGCGGGGCTTCACTAAAGGGATCCCGGCGCACCAACAAACACCGAGAAACACATCCATTCCGATGAAGCTATTGGGTCCCCATGCAAACTCACAGTAACTCAACTCAGAGCCGTTCCGGGAGAGACATGAATATCTAGCTGTCTTTTTTTACAACTTTGCCTTCATCCCCTCGCTCTGCGGCCAGGAAGACAATGGCAAAGCAAAAAAAAAAAAAAAAAAAAAAAAAAAGGAGAAATAAATCTCGATGGTAAATCAAAAATTAGGCAGCCCAGGTTACCCGAAGGCAGCACTGGCGCAGACCCCACCTCGTAGTGCAGTGGAGGTGGGGAGCTCTGAGAATTGACCATTGGTGAGCGGCGGATACTGCTACCAGGCACTTATATATATAAAGTATGGAGAGGGGAAAACCCGAAAAAATCAAAATGGGAGAGTCTTTTGGATGGCTGAAGGGATGGAGATGACTGAAGGGGATGGAGCTGACTGAAGGGGATGGAGATGGTTGAAGGGGATGGCGATGGCTCAAAGTGATGGAGATGGGCTGAGGGGACGAAGATGGCCAGAGGGGGTGGTGATGGCCCAAGGGGATGGAGGTATAGATGGTTCAAGGGGATGGAGGAAGAAGAGGAGGTGGGGGGGAGGGAGGTATTTATAGTGGAGAGACGGGGATGCCAAGGCTTTCAGGATTTGGCCGACAGGAAATGATAGGGCTGGTGATTTCACATGCGGGGGGGTCAACGAGAGGTGGTTTCGGGCTAGGGTAATGATTGGGTGACGGGCTCATCGTGGATCTAGTTCAGAACACAGGGGGTGACTGCCGATTTACTAGACTCAATATTTTACCTTTACCTCCTCTCACATTGTCCAGGAGATGACTCGGGAGCGAATCCCGCTGGTATAGTACTCTGACCCTTAAGGTATAGTACAGTAATTTAGATAATTCACAGTAATGAGCTCGGACGGATCTTGATTTCCGAGGATGTTGTCCTTATCTCCTCGCCCGGTGGCCAGAAAGACAATGACAAAAAGTGAGAATTGAGGTCCTGAGAATAAATCAAAAATTGAGCAGCCCAGGTGCCCGAAGACAGCTGACGTAGTACCCATCCTCGAAGTGCAATGAAGATGGAACACTAAGAGAGCACACCCTTGATGAGCGGAGGACTCTGCTACTAGGTAAGTATGAGGAGAGAAGAGGGAGTGGGGGGAGGGAGGTACTTATAGCAGGAAGGAGGGGTGCCAAGACTTTTGTGAATTTTGGCCGACAAGAAATGATAGGGTTGAGAGTTTAATGTCAGGGGTTGCCGTGTGATGGCAATGGGCTAAGGTAATAATGGCTGGTAACGAACATAATGGTAGGGAAGGATAATTGAAAAAGGAACCTGCCTTATGGGGACTGGGAGATGGGAGAACCTAGCCTTTATCAATATGGCTGTGGGGCCTGCCAATCCTGCTACGAGGTTGTATGGTAGAATCAGACTCTAAACCTTCGGGTTGACGATCGGCGGAGTATCATACAGAAAAGAATGGAAAATTTCCTTTTTCTTCCTTTGTTTTGGAAGAGCAGCTGTGGGCCCTGAGGGCTAGGGCTACTTTGCCTATTTTCACTCTGACAAGCTACGTCCTCTCTGCTTATTGCCTTGTATCATAAAAGTAATATTTTCCAGAAAAGGTGTGGCATTTCCTACTCTTGATGCGGTGGCGCAGACAGGGGACTGTTGGCACGGATCTGAGGGAGATTGATAAAGCGGGCCCAAAGTATCAATGAAGATCCACAAATAGCCCCGTTTTTCTTCAGCTCTAGGAATCCCAGCAGCCAGCCACAGCAACCCTCTCCCCATCATCTACAATATCCTAACCTGTGAAAAAGAGAAAATGCCGGAATCTTTCAGTCATAATACCCACTCTTTTAACACGACTATTCGCCTGTCAAATCATTTTACAGTTGCCGATGACCGGTCTAATATCCTAACCTGGCTATCCCCCACTCGATCCCAAGACACGGCACCAAGACATCAAAGACTGCCGGGTTGAAAATGTAGGGGAATGGCTCTTACAAACTGAGGAATTTAGAAGCTGGAGTGCTGGTGGTGGTGAGGAAGGGGAATTCGATGAAGTAGTTTTGTTCAGCTATGGAGATCCCGGGGTTGGTAACAGGAAGGGTGGTATTGTACGGATTTCTTCTTCCTTCTATCCTACTGTAACTCCTACACCAGGCGGCAATGATGCATCCCTAGCAAGTCAGGCTAAAGAGAAGAAAGGAAACATACAGAAGGAAAAAAACGGAATCGGCAGGTGTCTGAAACTGTGTGGCTGTTTCGCTGAAAGTCTAACGTCATGAGGGAAAAAATCAACGACATATTATGGATAAGTATTAGTTCCCATCTCGATATGGTGTGAAGTGCCTAGCTGGCGCAGTGGCTAACATGTCAAGAAACTAATAACTTCCTGTGCAACTTAGCGGGAGCCCAGGAGTTTGATTCCTCTCAAAATGAGTTACTATCGAACGATAGTAATTCACGTAGGGTAGGGGATTTAAGGAATCCTACCCTACAGGAACTGGGAGACTGAAGACCTTAAGCCTTACTTAGTAAGGCCGTAGCGCAAATCGGAGCTGCTGCGAGGTGGTAGAATCCGGCTCTGGGCCCTACCTATGAGGATAGGGTCTGCGATCGGCGGGGTAGCTGAGCAAAAGAAAGAATCTTTTTGATTGTTTTCTTTTATTCCTTCTTCTTTTTTATTTATTTAAAGAAAGCCGATTTGTCTCCTCTGGCTGGGGAAGGGGGAAGGGGGAAGGGATTGAAAGTTCTGAATGCCGTACTGATTCTCTACTGTAGTATTATAGTACTCTTCTGTTACGCACTTGCTAACGTACGGGTATGCATGTACTGCACTGTGCTAGTGCTAAAAGTAATCTAAACTGGAAATTAAACGCCGAGACCCTGCCTCCAGGAGATTCAGAGTAGGGGAGTCAAAGTTGCTTGTAAAATTTGATATTAATCTGTTGTTCTTCTCCTTCTGTCATAATATTAAATAGACCTAAGTGAATCCCGCACAAGCATTCCAACTATATGCATCAAGAGGATTTTTAGGGATAACACCAGCATCAACGCCCTGCTTATATCCCCACCTCCAATCATTCCTTCCGGCGATCCAGTTGACCTTCCAGTTCCAGTAAACCCAACCATCGATCTTCTCGTAGCTAAGGAACTGGGCAGCCCACCACTTCCTGTACCACTCAACGGCATCAGCCCTATCAAGCGTGAACTCCGAATTCCATTCCGCACTATCGGCAACACTTAAACTCCACTCTCCGGTGATGACAGGCCAATTCCCGCTGCGGGAGTCGGTACACGAGTGCCGCATATATCCGTCCCGGGAGACGGTGACGCCGGGAGTCCACTTGACGTAGTGGTGGTCATCGTAAAAGGCATTGGTAAGGTCGGGGATGTTGGCGTTGGGGTTCCCGGATCCCCACTTCTCGTTCATCATCTGGATGTGTAGCCTCTTCGCTGACGGGACTCCCAGCCTGCTCTCGACAGCCCGGATGCGTGAGAAGGCGGTTGGGTAGTATTGTTGGATCATGCTCCCCTGAGTGTTCCCATCCTGGAGGGGCTCGTTCACCAGCTGGATTGTGCCGGCCTGGGCAAAGTTGGTGTTTGTGTGGATGATGTTGGTTATCCATTCGAGCCACTTGTATGCTCGCTCGTATTGCCAGTCGACGTAGAAGCCGGCGTTGGGGGAATACTGCCCGGTGAAGGGCTGGTACTTCTGCTGGGCGCCTGGTGCGCCGTGCAGGTCGATGATGATGTAGAGCCCGGCATCCTTGGCCCATTTGCAGACTCTCTCGAGGTACTGGAATGCCCCTTGGGGGAAGTGCTCACTGTCGGCATAAACCAGGTCCTCGTAGATCCAGTATCCTAGTGGGATACGGATGGTGTTAAGGTTCAGACTCTTGATCTCGGCGATGTCGGCTTGGGTGATCCAGCGGTTCCAATGCGCCTGGAAGGCGGTGTTGGCTGCTGATTGGCCGAGCTTGAGCACGCAGTCAAATTCGCTAAGTTGGTCTCGGCAGCCCATCGCGTTCCATTCATCTTGCATCATCCAAGGCTCAACCACGAAGAGGCCGCCAAGATTGACCCCGCGGATTTTGCCTTCTGGAAGCCATGCTGAGACGAGACCTGGGGCGGCGAGGAGGGAGCTGAGGAGGAAGGACGAGAACTTCATCCCTCTGAGATTTTTGTCAGCAAGCGGAAAGTAGTAATGCGCTCGGAGATGCTGGGAGCTACGACAGGAGAGGAGGAGACTTGGGAGAGAGTAGAAAGGAGGGCAGGGACTTACATAGATGTTGTCTGGAAAGTCAGACAGTCACTAAGAGCCGTGAGAGGAGATTACTAAGGCTAGTAGAGAGAAATTGATAAGGTAAGGTGAGCCTAGAAAGGACGACGGGATCTCGAGGTCATTTTAAACAACCAAAATCCATTCCCAAGTTGAAGTAGGGCGTAATCTGCCGTTACAATAGAATAAAGGGTATGTGTGTAACAGCCTCTGGGACCCTGGGCTTTCGGTCAAAGGCCTGTACCGTAGCCTTCCGATCTAGGAATGTTACTGTGTTGTCATAACATTATCAGGGTGATACTGACGTGATCAATTGGGCAGAATTGGGAATGGTGGCCCCAGGATCGCTGAAGAGTTCCGGTAATATGATAGGGAGTAGCGAAAGGGGGGAGACCTACCGTACTTCGCACAAGGCCTATTCTATTGATTAGTTAAATAATGCCGAACCTGGTATGATACTGCAGCCTTTAATACACCATGGATTATGCAAGATGACTTCAAGCACCACAGCGCACTTAGATAATAGTTGTTTTTCTGCAAGCACAAGTGACACGAGCACTAACTTAAATCCCGTCCTTGGGAAATGGCTCAACCCGCCCCCATAAACGTGTCCGAGTACTCGGGTATCGCAGTAAGTTACCGGTAACTGGTTTCAGAGGGGCTATTGGACGCCCATGTGCTTAGCCCCGGCGGGAGGCGGGGTAGCAAAAAAAAGAAAACACATACAAAACCCACAAGATTCTAACAAGAGATGCACCCACGCTCGCTGGACGTTAGAAAGCGTGAGGGGCAGGCCAAGGTAAGGTTTGCCTTCGATTACCTGGTCCAAATGCCGGAGTGGAGGCTCCACTACCGGCACTAGAGGGTTCGCTAACTTTCCCGAATCAATAAGTGAATTCCCCTTTGATTTGATTTTTTTCCCCGTGGGTGGGTATTTTTGTTTTGACTGGCTAGTACTTGTGTCCTTCCCCGGTGCCTGATGAAACACCTCGAAAGGCATCCTTCTCCATGAAGTCCAAATTACAGTGCCACCCGTTGCTCCGCCATCTTACCATGACATAATAATATTATTATTATGATGGCGTGAGGGAGGGGATCTCCTTAGCCGGGTGCCCATGAGAAACCCGCCTTTTGGACCCCTAGCTATTTCTTCAGAAGGGTAAGGCCCAGAATACCGACAGACTGGTAATGTCGCGCCAATTTGCTTCTTAATTGAGAGATTTGTTTAAAAGGGGGAGTGATCTTGGACGGTAGCCTAACGGGCACTTGCATCCTGCGGGGGAACCTTGGTCCTGCAGCGCAAGCCCCCCTGACTCAGTAATAATTCTAATCATCAACATATTCCTACTGCTGTACGGTTCTTAGACCGAACCCCCTTTATCACACGATGGACCTTTCATTTTGTTGCCTAGGCATGACTTGAATCCTCTAGTCACTCGGAAGACTTCCACAACGAAGGAAGGAAGAAAGTGTGTTCCGTATAATGCTCTTGAGTTGTTCTCTTGTTGAAACTAAAGAAATTAGGACTAGGTATGATGCCCGAGTGCAAGCTTTAGTATAATAATACCCTGCAAGTATTATAGTGGTGTTACCCAATTGCTACCATCTGACGCTTGGGTTGACTACTAGCAAAGGGAGGGAAGCAGACAACTCGATCTTGCTAGCATGGTGATACACTTTTCGCCCGCACCATAGTAAATGATGTCTTCTTTTTCTGTTCTCCCCATTCCAGCAGCAGCCACGCTAATAACAGCTAGTCTTTAGAGCCAATGGTTAGACTTGTATCTCACGATGAGTCTCCGAAAATACGGCTATTATTACACAACCGCCTAACCAATGAAAAAAAAAGAAGACCCCATCTCACTCTCAAATACTTTATTCCGGGCGCAAGTGCAGTACAGTTACATGCATAGTAGGCATGGTCTAGGTGGTTGTTTATTCCTACCTGCTAGACAATTGACCAAATCGCCTCACAATACTGGTTGCCAGTACTAGTACCTCACCGCTATTTAAGAACGTTATGAAATTATTGTCCATTCGCTCCTACTTTTGTTCTCTCTTCCCTCCTCGCTCGGTACGATAACATTTGCTCCCTGCAGGCGCGGGATGGCTGCAAGGATTGGAAACTAGCGACCTCAGAAGAGAGCAATACTGTAGAGGCTAGATTCGATGTTACAGCCCCTGGTAGAAATGATCGAGAAACAGTGATCGGGCTTCTTGGGCTTTGATTGGAAGGTTCGGTGTGCTCGAGCCAATCGAGCAACCGTGTTTCTGACTTTTAATTTCCACAATTCCTGATCTTTTCGAACAGAGGCTGTATCTAAAATACCGGTACCATCGCTGTGAGAAAATAGTGAGGAGGAGGAGGCTAAAACAAGGCCCTTAGATAGGCCAGTAATATGGATAGGAGTTCACTATATCTGAATTTATGACAAGTACCCCCAAACCCCCAAACCACATCGAGTAACGTGAGTGAGGTTCCAAGGAGATTGGTCCCTAGTGGTTGCCCTACTGCCCTTCCTAGATAGCTTTGCCTTCCCAGCAAAATAGTGGCTTCATTTCCATCCTTAGTTTCTTGTTATCACAGACTCACCCGAGAACTGCATAGTACTACACATTCACCCGGGCCACTACTACCTAACATCCAACTCCTATAAGCTTAATTCGGCTTTAACCGCAGCACTAGCAACCTTCCTTTCAGCCACCACTGCCAGAAAACCCCCTGACAGACCTCCCACCAGCTTGTGGGAAAAGGAGGGGAAACGAGTCTCCGAAAGAACAAACTTTCGCCTATAAATTAAGCCTCCGATACGGAAAACTTAAGATATCCTGGACAAGGGTTTGTACAGAGAAGTATTGCTGACTGTGCCATAACCCCTGGTCGGAAATCCGCCCGGGCTGAGTTGTAATCAGCCAATCAATTATGTACATTACAGTACTCGTGCCGGGCGGAATAATACCTGAAAACAGGGATTAAAGAAACTATATTATGGTAAAATATCTGTCTGTGTCTAGGGCCCCATACAAAATATACCCCGTGTCGTCGAGTATTTCCTACCGGTACCAGGACGAGCACCCACGCTTATATTGCAGCTCATCAGTAGACAGATTAAAGCCCCCCTAGCCTGCGGTGCTGGTCATTACCGCGCATACATTGTTATTATATTATGATCACTTGGTTAATGAGGGCGCTGCGATATTGCGGGTGAGAGAGAAGAAACTTCCCGAGACAGCGGTGCGGTGTCCGAGAATGGGGCGATCAAAGTAATCAGAGGTCTCCGGTGTTTGGTTTTATCTAGTGCTGTCGGCACCATTCTGGAGGGGAGGATGCTGTATTACCTAACGAGGTGTTCCCGGCCCTCTAAAATGATGACTCGTATTGAGGAATTGGAGATGAGGGCTGTTAGTTGTTCTTCGACTGCGAGTTGAGGGGGGGTTTCTGTTCGGAGCGCTGTTTGTGGGTGGCTAGGGGGGGGGATAAACGGTTGGGAGATAATTCCTGGAGAACAGACGGTATCTGGTACAGTGATAAAATAGTGAGGTGTTGGAAAATGCTTCACCCCCGCCTTGTCCTCCTGTCTCGAGTGACACTCTGTGACCGTGTATGTCAGCTGCTTGTGTATACACCTATCTCCAGACATCGCTTCTTTTCTCTTTTCCTCCTTCCTCTTCTCTCCTTCTCACTCTTCTTTCTCTTCCTATCAACAATAACAAGCTCCTAAACATCAACTGAATATCTACTCTCGTTCTGCCCTTGCTCTCGTGAATCTTCTTTTGAGTTGTGTGCTGTGTGAGCAAACAAGAGGCGAATTTTATTGAACATTCTTAATTAAGGGGGGAAAGCAAAAGTGAGGGGGAAAGGAGGAACGGAGAGGATGCAAAGCACTATATAGGGAAGCAGACATAAGGAAATCATCGGAGTGTAGGAATGCATCCGTGGGGCACGTTTCCATTCCCACCACACTATTAAGAAGCATACCGTGCAGTAGGAGTTCCTAGAGAATATAGAGATCAATGAAGCGGTCAGTCGGAGCAAAGTCAGATCCACATTAAAGCAAAGATATGTGACTCCGGGTTACGCCTACTAATGTTTAAACGTTCTGCCTTTGGATGGAATTTGCCCAGTCAGCCAAAAGCAATTGGGAAAACACAACGCATCACTCGCCGCCAAATTCTGTTGCTTGACTGACACTATTCTAGCCGCCAGTGGCAATGCGGCAGCTGCCCCGGTCTGGCACGCTTAAAAAAAAAAAGGAGGAAATCCGTTTGATAGTTACCGCTCATAAATTCTATATCCCTAAAAACCACTGTCTCTAGAAGTTTTGGGTTGTACTAGTAAATGAGTGTGATCCTTTAGAGTAATCTGTGGCGTAGCAGTTGATTTCCCCTAGCTAGAGAGCGGGGGCAGGTTTTCTATTTTGGCAAGTGCCTTACCCTTCGTGGTGGTGGTGAGTGTAGGTGAGGTATTGTGTATTTGGATCGGTTCTGGGCACATATAGAGCGATTCGACGTGGGCGAATACCCCCAATGTGACCGTCAAGCGGTCAGGAGAAATTACAGTGAGAGAGCCGGGAAAGTTTTTTTTTTGTTAAATCCTTCGATTGCTTGAAGGCAGAGAGAGCTGGGAAGGGACTAGAGTGGTTTTCATATGCTTACCGGAAACCAGGACCGCCATAACAACCGTGATATAATACAATCCCCCAACTCACAAAAAAACTGCCACCCCTCCACCCTCTCCTAGGATTTCCGTTTCTCACTAAGCCGCCTCACAAACTAATCATGCTAAGATACAAACCAACGGTAGCTATGATCTAATATATACAACACGGACTATCCACAGCCTCGCGCTACTCTTGATGTCCGATACCCAGCCGTGAGAAATCCCTATTGTCAAAATCTTCCGGAAGCATATCGACAGGCCTTAGTCTGTCCAGTTTTCCTACACTTGCCCTCCGCTTCTCGATAGACTTCGCCCTCTTCGATACGTATTCAACCTCGCCCTGAAAAACCTGTGCCCACGAACCACACATACCGCCATCCTCCCCGTCCCCGCTCCGGCCCAGGCGAACCTCCCGTTCGCGCATTTTCATCGGCCGAATGAGGGCGAGTTCCTTCTCGCGCTTTTGCTGCTTCTCGCGCTGCTTTTCACGTTTGGTCATCTTCTTTGGTTTTTGCCCGCCACGTATGATTTTCGGCCCTTGCGAAAATTTGGGGTCGTGGTCGGGTTCGTCGCCATCTGGGGCGAATGTCTTACGGGCTAGCCCGCTCACTGGGCTTGGGGGCTCAACCACCCCAGTGTCCCCCTGCCCCATTGAGGTGTAGCGCCGGATACGTATCGAGCTTAGCCTCTGGGGACTTGGCTCTGTCGGTAGATCGTTATCACTGATGCCCTTCCATTCCTCCTCTTCACCCTCCCCTGACTCTCCCGCAATCGTTGCACGCTCCTGCCTTGCTTTCTCCGCCAAATTCCATTTGATAGCTGGGGCTGCGGGTAAGCTCGCTCGCTGCTGCTCATTTCTGATAAAAACTGCCACGAAGAAACCGATGCCTCCGTCAACCCATGGTTCAAACCTGATACATGAGTCCGCCACTTGTTCGTTCCCCTCGCATTCCTCCACAATACCTCTCCTAGGCCAATCTTTCATTCTATTTAGATGCCGGGGCTCTGTCACCCACCCCCTATGCCTTGCAACCGAAGTATTTAGGGCTGCCATAACAACTCGTTCGTTCTCTTGTGCGTGTATAGAGCAGGTACTATATGCTATCCGTGCTGCATTGGGGTAACGCATAGCATGCTCGATTATCCGGACCTGAAAGTCGGCTAGAGAGAAAATCCGGTCTTTCTCTGTGCTCGCTGGCTGCCATACCCCACTATCCCTATATTCTATGGCGCTTGGTGATTTATTTAGCGGCAGGTCCAATGTTGGATCTGGGCGTCCTCGCCCCTTAGCGTCTGGATCACTCCTAGGCACATAGTTATATTCATCCCTCTCCACAATACCGCTTCCGCTACAACTTGGATCTAGTAGGATATGCGTGACTTTATTGAGCCCATTCCCCTCGGAGGGGCTCCACGGCACGCTCCTGAGAAAGTCCTGTGACGGTCTAATCTCGACCAACTTCTCTGCTCCCGCTGCCTCAACCGTTTCTTTCAAAGTGAATGCTCTCCGATAGTCCCTCTCGAAGGCAAAAATCTTTCCCTTAGAATCAGGTCCCATCAAGGACGCAAGGTGCGTAGTTTTGTTTCCCGGGGCTGCTGTAGCATCGACGACGTATGCATCGCGGGGAGGGTCCAGTAATTGTGCAGGGACACAAGAGGCTCTATCCTGGAATACAATAGCACCAGTTTTCTTGAGCGGATGCTTCAGCAGGGGAGCAGCAGGGGCGAACGCCAAAAGATCAGTGACGTAAGGATCCACATAGACCTTATTTGGTAAACGATCGGATTCCGGATAGAGATTCGAGAGATCGTCTATAGGAGTGAATTCGGAAAATACCCCCTTATTCATGAGTAGGTCATAGCTGGCTTTCATATTATTTATGCGAACCCATCGTGGAAACCGCGGTGGCTGCGTCCGGCTTGACTTAAGAAGGGCCGCTTTGGTCGAAAAACCACGCTTGAGCCGTGCGCGGGTAAATTCAGCTGACAAACGAGCTCGATTTCTCAATATTGACGATTTCAGTGGCCCATTAGAGGTAGCAATTCCATTCTTCGAAATAAGAAAGTCATGCAAGAGTACCAATGCCAATGGATGCGTGAGCTAGGTTGGACCCGTGAGAATTTAGCAAAATTCACAATGGCTCGGGCAGAAGCCGATTTCAAGTTAGGGGAAAGTAAGGACCTGGGATGAAAATTTCGCCCCTTCTAGGGGTGGGTTCACCTTCTTCTCGACCTTTAGTATCTGTGATTTTTCGATAACTTCGTTGAGGATTTCCTGGTGTTTGAGGGTCTCAACACATAATGCGTATAACTGCTCCGGTTTCGATTTAATTGATCTGTCGGAATATACGGCTGCACGCAGGCCACCATAATTGACCCGGGCGATAATTTTTGAGCTCTCGAGGTAGAGCGACATCTGTGGTGGGGGCGAGTTGAATTTGGAGGGGACGGACTCCAAATAGTTTGATAAAATCCTGCTCTGCTTAGTAAACTCCCACGTGACTAAGCCAAAAAATTTAACCCCCCGGAAACATTTATTCCGGACGATAGATTTACGATTGCCCGTGAGAGTGATTCCGAGTCCATAGCTGAACATCCCTAATAGGACGGTCGTAAAAGCCTTTTGTTTACCAGTTTGTTGACACAATAACCTTTTTTTCTTCGGTAAAGGTCTCCCATACCACCCATTTTCATGTTTTATCCCTCCCATACCACCCCTTTGTTAGATAATCAAGGTTATTAGATATCATAGCTAAGGAAATAAATTAATAGGTTTTTTTTTTCAAACAACATTAGTAACAACTCTCTCTTGCACTGACCTTTTATAAGGAACACATTTATGTTGGTGAGGTTATGGGCCATCAAATGCTAGCGAATCGTGCCTGTCTCCCAGCTGATAAACCTATACCTCCTTATCCTAGCTGCCCCATCTGCCGAGGAACAGGTCACGACTTGCACATGCTATCAACCACATTCCTAATATACAACTTCATTCTTCGCTTATATTTCACTTTGCCAGTGTGCACTGGCTTTGGGATGTTGTAACAATCCTATTGTTAGGTAGTTAGGCAACAGGCAACGACAGTTATTTCCTATAGTGAGCAAGTCTTTTTATAATGGGCGTAGGGAAATACTATCTCTTCGGATAGTACGGAACTGGCTTGCTTGTCTGATCGATCCGTCGAAGGATACTATCTAGTTAGATAGTAAGATGAGTGGGTTGTCGTGCTTGATAGAACTATCACAATAGTTCTATGTTAGAGCGACCCGTCGAGACTATCACGATAGTCTCGAGGTTCTTAGAGTGTAGGCTCTCGTAGAGGAGGAGTGTATGTAAAGAGAGTAAAGCGTAATTGTATTGCAATATCTTGAGTATAGAAAAGTACTTAGGGGGTGTTTGGCGCGTCCCTGATTCTGATTTGAGATCAGGTCTTGGCGTTTTCAAATCAGATTTTCAAAACCTAAATCAGACTGACCCAAAATCGTGATTTGAGATTGGGACGTGCCAAACACTCCGTGATTTGATTATGATTTTGACTAATATTTTTTACTTTTATAACCTAATACTAAATAATTTTTAACAATGTATTTAACAACTAAAATGGAATCTGTAAAGGATATAATTAAAGTTGTATAGCAAACCCAATTGTAGATTCTCTTAAACATTCCTACCTCTTTGTTCATATCTATACATAAATTATTTCTATTTATTGTACCTTTCATAATACAAGTAACAATAATAAATAGTATTCATATCCTTCTTGTTACCATTCTAATCAAGTGTGATTGTATATTACTATATTTTCTGAAGCTGAAAGATGTTTCCAACATGTTAGATATTTGATATTATTCATTCGTTTTACCTATTGAAAACAAGGTTTATTTATGGTGCTAACTTCATGGTACTAATTTAGATAAAGCACTAGCAGGACTATTTTGAAAAAAGGTCCTATGGGGAACTCGCGGTGACTGCATGAGTTATTGGAAATAATATACTCAGCTGCGAGTGTATCAACATTTACCTCAATGGCAGTGGTCAAATAGGTGATAGAGACTAATGAGGAGTGATTTTTCCAAGGGATTACTCCTGGCCCTGGCCAACAATATACAGATGAGCTATTAAGCTTATAGAATTCATTACACATAAAAAAATGCCTATGGATCGGGCTTCATATGTTCCAAAGGCTCAATTGCACTTAGTCAATTTTATTAACACTATGTTAAGAAAAGGTTTCTCATAATAATGATCAAATATATCTTGTTTTACCCTAACCTAGTGCCAGTGGTTAAGATATTATGATATAAGATAACCCCAAATCATGTACAAAAATTGCAAATCAAAATCGAGTATCGAATCTGATTTCAAAATAGGCACGCCAAACACCACCTGATTTCAAATCATGATTTCAACTCAAATCATGATTTGAAATCAGAATCATGGCGCGCCAAACACCCCCTTAGATGGTTGCGTGAAGATCCTATCTCTTGGTCGGTTTTTTTTTTTTTTTTTTTTTTTTTGTATTCATGAGTT
>Ga0307513_10000884_pt1 | contig 43342 bp, 46 predicted proteins | sample 15_EM_MG_FD_202174 | JGI IMG/M metagenome (GOLD analysis project Ga0307513, IMG submission 202174) | Populus trichocarpa ectomycorrhiza microbial communities from riparian zone in the Pacific Northwest, United States - 15_EM | ecosystem: Host-associated > Plants > Roots > Unclassified | place...
ATACCGCAAAAACTGGTCTAATTGGAAATGGAGCTAACACCGGAGGAGTCAATGAAGCGAGTTCGCCACCCTGGTGGCGCAGTTTGAGCACAGTAATTTTCGGAATACTCATGGTTAATTGAACCTCACTGAACTTAAAGTTCCTATAGGTAATGAAAAAAGAAAGATCCCTCCAATGAGGAGTGTTCCATAATTCCAGTGAGTGGGCCAGAAGTGAGCCACGAAGAGTATTTCAAAGCATATCCCATCACTCACCTCTCTTCTGATATTCGGCTAAGTTGCCACTCCCTATTGTTGCGCCATATGCCCATCATCCTCACTTAGCGCCATTTCCAATAAGACCAGTTTTTGCGGTATTGGCTATATGGATACCAGAACCTTCAATACACGGCACTGACAATGCCTCATCAAAGGCGTCCACCACCACCACCACCACCACCACCTGCCACTAGGGTTCCAGGTATAACAGCCACGAACCCACCAACAACCATCCCGCCGAATACCTCCCACGCCCCGTCCCGAGTTTCTTTCATTCCTGATTTCCATCTTGGGAGGAAAAAGGCCGGAGAATCTCTACCATAACTCGAGGATCACCCTGCTCTCCATTCACCCTTCCCATGGTTCACCATCTTGTTATTTGAATAATATTATTACACCAGATTAGTCGAATCCCATCCGCCCCCCCGCCTGCCCGTTTGGAACCCCTTCGCCATTTATCTTATGGTACATTACTCTAAGCCATGGACTTCCCTCACAGAAACCGCCCCCTCCCCCTCCCCCTCACAAACGAACAAACTGTTCGCACCAACCCGGCTTTCCCCACGAGTGAGAACCCATGTCCCGACCGCTTACCAATTCGGGCGTAAATTTACTTGTTATCATACAAATGCCTCAGCCCTCCACACCACACCACAAAGAGGAAGAAAAATGCCCCCATCATAATCTATTCCACACTTCCTTCCCTGGCTGTTCGTCCATTCCAATGCTTTTGATCCACCCACTTCCCCGCACTTTAATTTGTCCGCAAAGCTACCCCGCAAATGCTCTATCCCCCATAATACAAATCTACACCACTATCACCGATGAACAAAAGCCGCAACCAAGAATTCAATCACTTGCATCATACATCTCATTCCCATTCCATCGTCAAAAAAAAAAAGTGAAAAAAAACCTCTAAGTGTAACCAGGCGAAAAGGCAAGATCCAAAAAGAGAAGAGAAGGAAATAATAATGGTGGAAATGGATGAAGGGAGGAGCTAAATACAAGAATGCGAGGTTTGTAAGAAAAAAGCAGAGAAAAAAAACTCTGGTACGGAACTTGCATTAGCGATAATAGTTCGTTCCGAGTTGCTGTATGAAAGCTAACCCAAGAGAAGTGGAAAAGAAGAAAACAAGAGCGCCCGAGGGAGAGGGAAGGAAAAGGAGAAGTCAATCGTGGTAATTCGTAGTTTATAATGGCACTATCACCATAACAACATCTTCTTCCCTCTCCCACCCCCTCCTCCCCTCCTCAGCTCTCTCCCAAGAAAGGCACACCATTACCCCCCAAAAACCGCCTGCGCCTCTCTGCAATGCCCCGCATTCGGTCCCTCCGATCCGACACATACAAGACACGCATCTACAATATTGCTCAAACACCCTTCTGTCGCGCCGAGCACCCCCCATCCAATCGCACCAGCAATCATCCCGACAATATAGCCATACCCGCTCCCACCATTACTATCCCTCGCCGCAACCCACGCTCCGGTTCCCAAAGTCAATGCTGTCACGCCGCGAGTCGCGGTCAGGAGCATCTTGCTGAGTTTATATGCCGTGCGAGGGTGCTTTCCGCCAGCGCTGTAACCCGCGGTATCCACGAAGCGCATGTTTGCCACGGCCCGCGACGATTGGGTCAGTGGTTGGGAGTGGATGGCCCCGTATGTTAGGGTTAAAGGATTTGTTAGGGCCGCAACGGGGGAGGCAATAAAGTTGAAGCAGAACATGTGCAGGATGCCCGCAATACGGCGGGGGGCAATCATTAAGGGTAGGCGGACTAGTAGGGCAACTAGGGTTGAGAAGCAGATGGTTCCAAAGAGGGTTGTTGTCGAGTGATGGAGAGCTGCGGACATTATAGCCTTTGAAGAAGTTGTTGGGATTGCGTGTCTGTGGAAGTACCACTGGGAGACAGTTGCGGCGGATGTCGCCCTGAATGCTGGTTAGAATTTTGATTGACACCCGATCGAGGTACAAACTCACCTCTGAATCCCGGAAGTCACTCCCAGAGTCCACAGGTACATCAAGATGTAGTAAACTCCTAAGGCAGTGCTCTTGGTGTCCAAGGTCCACATAGGTTTTCCTGTAAACAATCAGCACATAGGCAACTTTTCACAGCAATCTTCCCCAAACATACCTTTCAAAAGTGTATTTCCAATCCAGAAAACCCTAGTGAACATTCCCACCCAGATCCAAGTGAAAACACAAACGCCCACAAGGGTACCAAAGCTCAACAAGACCAACGCCGGGTTTTCCCCAAGAATTTTGCACGCCAGCTGGATAATCCCAACAGCCCTTCCCAATGCATTCCTCCCCTTGTAAGCAAAGTAGACCCAGAATCCGGCCATCAATGCGGGAAAAATGCTCCCCCATCGCATGGCCTTATCCTGCGGCCCGTTGCCACCCATCTTCCCCTTGTACGACATAATGAGTGGGTATAGACTCAATGCCGCCAGGACCACAGGCACCGATACCAATATCAGATATATCAGCGGTTTTACAAACGACCGAAGAAGATACATCCATACTAATGACACGGCGATAGCAAGGAAAGTATCCACAGCAAGAAGATGTATGGCCGAATGCAGTGTTCGGTAAACCGTGTCAAGGGGTAGCTTCGTCTCCTCTGTATGAAGCCATACAACAAACGATGTAGTAAACATACAGGCCATCAGCACCATGTAAAGGGTGCCCCATAAATGGTCGTGCGAGGGTGGTTCTAATGGTGGATGGGCAACTTGCTGTGGAATCTACCATGTTTATTGCGGTCAGCTTAAGCTAATCAACACTACTCTGTAGGCGAAAGAAAAACAGAATAAAGGGTTCCCGTACTATGCTCATATGGGGCCCTCGTTGATGAGGTGACGATAGCCTTGGCATAAAGCTATCCGCCTTAGTTGGCGCAGCAAAGGGTAGATTATTCGAAACCTGCGGTGGAGTCCTTCGAAACTGCTGGAAGGCCGGAGGATCATCATCGGGAGGCATCTCAATAGCGATATCATCCGGCGGACCCTGATCATCATCCTCGTCCGCTAACAAATGATGACCCTCAAACGCCCTATCGTCTTCCAACGATCGTACCATATCTTCAGGATCGATATTCTCAGGCATCATCCCTAACCGTACGCTATCATCCAAGCCGATATCAACCATCCTATCTTTCCCCTTCCCAGAACCCCTTTCCGTCCCATCGCTCAGTACCGAACTTGTTTGTGAGGTCGACCCGACCAACGAAGAACCAGCAGACCTAGGTGCCCTCCACGAACTACGAATACCCCCAGACCCCGCTCCTAAAAGCCTGGCCTTCCCCCTTCCCTTGCCACGCCCTAGCTCCTGTGTGCTATCCCCGGAATACTCTCCTTCATCCTCGTCCTCTTCTCCTACGGTGGTATTCGTCGGAAGAGTGTAACCCCCAAAATGCCGTCGACTACTCTTCAGGGCATAGAAATCCTGGACCTCCTGTTCGTGCTCCGGGTCGTCGGGCAGATAATCGGCGGCCGAGTGAAACAGCGGGGCCGGGTTTGGGGGACCATTCAGTCTTCCTTCGCGTATAGCACTAACACGAGTCTGTGATTGAGCCAGAAAGCGGGAAGCATCTGTTTACGCCGAGCGTTAGCAGTGAAATGACAAAGAAACAGAAGAGGCTCAAGAAAACAAGAGAGAAAAGTATGACCCAAGTGTCTGGTTGTGATAAACCGAAGGCAGCTTTGTCAAGATAAGGGGTAGATAAGGTACTACATTCTGAAAACATGATGGAGACAGATGGATGGATGGACAACTAGTCCTTAACGGAAGCGGGTAGGGAAGCCAGAGATGGGTGGACGGTTGATGAACGAGGCTCGTGCGGGTACTTGTGAGTTGGGGCGATCAAGACGGAGGAGGGCGAAGGAAGGAAGCGACAGACGATGGATGACGAGTGGTAGCGATAATCTACTGTATGTACAAGAAGAGGCCTCCGGTGGAAGTTGTGGTTGTTATTGTGGTGATGGGGGCAAGAGTTGTGGGGGGGGAGTAGAAAAGTTGAAATGGGGCCCTGGTGATGGTGGCTAGCTAGCGAGTTGGAGTGGGAGTGGTACAGTGGGCGAGTAAGTGAGCAGGCGACAGAGAATGCAAGGCCAGACGACTACTACGGTACAACCACACCGGCACTCATTCACCCACCAGCCTCTGGCCTCCAGCGGAGAAGGTCACTCCAGAAACGAGAGGTCAGGATCTGCCGGCTCCGAAAGAGGTTGGACAGAGTGACTGAGTGACTAAGTGACTGGGCGACCGACGAGTGTTAATCGCTCCCCCCGACCAGAGGCAGGAGGACAAAGCAGTACCAGCAACTTTTTCCCACACAAACCCAAACTCAAGGTCCGAAAGTAAGCACAGGCAAACATAAAACCGGTCACTCTCCCCCAAAGGGAAAAAGAGAACACACATACTCGAGTACAGAGAACAGAAGGAGGCTGAGAAAAGAAAGAAACGGACGAGTCTCTACGTGTGACACCTTGCCGCCGGCCAGCATCTGGTGTGTGAAAAATACCGTAAAAACTCAGTAAATCCACCATCGGCGGTCGAGCCCATAGCCCCCGGAATCTTAGATGAAACACCCCGAGAGGGAATAGAATTTTCCAGGAAGGGTATAGCCTATTTAAGTTGAGCCCGCTGGATCTCATTAACTGGTATTCGCAATTTTGCTAACCTAGTTTGTTAAGCCCATTGCGGTTTAGTACAGCGATTGCCGATGGTGGATTTACTGAGTTTTTACGGTACTCGTACTGGCACCAAGTTAGCGGGGTCTGAGGTTGATCATCGGCCAAGCCAACGGCTGGAGCTTCCATAGTAAGTTCACACACAGCAGCTTGACTCAACCCGAAAGACCTTTTGACTCAAGAGAAACAGAAGCCCGAAGGCAACAATACCGGTATCATATACATATAATCCAGCGTCAGCACCGGCATCTCCTCGATCCCCTTTTCATCAGGGGACACTTGGTTGTCCTTGCAGTGGATTGTGCTTGTATCTGGCATAAAGTGACTGCCTTTTTTTTCTTTTCTTTGCTGGTCGGGTGGCTGTGTAACGATAGCTGTATCCCCCTGATACCTACTGCTAGATACCTGTGCAAGTATCACAATATTGTGTGCAAGTATTTCACTCCCCTGCATACCGTACCGGCATCGTGAACTGGCCAAGTACCGGTAAGCCAACTCCCTGGCATCCCACCGCAGCAGGCAGGATGGTACTCCGTAACGAAATATTCAAAAATGGCTTTCTCGTCCCAACTCACTGATCAGGGGCAGGCTACCCAAAAACTCTTCCAAAGAATCTCCTCACGGAAAAACCTCGCTTGTACTTGTATGATGGCACAAGATAAGGTAGATACCGACTTGCTAAGCAATGATCCACATCGGCCCCCCTGCTTCAGCAACGAGGTTTGAGTCAGACAGGGGGCAGAAAGGTGAAATAAATCTGCACCTTGGAAAAGCTCCACAGATCCCTCTTTCGGGCAATCGGCGGCGAGGGGATCACTCACAGCCACAGCCCTAGGGCTCGCTTAGCTTGCTCCTGCTGCAGGGTTGTCTTCCCCCCCTGTTCGAGCGGGCTAGTCTCAACCAGGCCGGAGATGCACTTTCTTTTCACACCAGGCCGCCAGGCCGCCAGGGTCTCGTGTACCCTACTGTCCTTGTCAGGAAGGTGAGCCGCGGTCACCACCTGTCACTCAGTTGATTAGGATAACATCAGCTTGAAGAGCCTCGATGCGGTAGCCCGCCCGTGCCCTCCATTATGCGTACCCGAGTAGATTTCTGCCACAGCACTAACTCCTTACAAAACCGACGCTTGGTACAGCATGTAATTGACATCCACGAACGAAAATGCCACTGGGCCAATGGTTTCCCGTCCGGGATGCTCATTTGCCCAACGATTCCTATCAAAATTAGTTGTATCATGACAGCCATATCAACCAGCATTGCGGCTCTTTCCTACAATTAACCAACCAATAGCAAGCGTACGGCTACGGTGTCTTTTATCTGATCGAACCTGGGGTGCAGCATCACTAGTGCTCGCAAATCGTAGCCTAAAATTCACGACATTTAGCAGATCGTAGACATTCAGCACTCAACAAGACCCTGTGCGATCGGATACCGCGATCCCGCTACGGCAAGGGTTTAACCGGTCGGTGCTGGCTTGGCGCCCAGCCCTGCTCAAAATCAGGCATTGGTTCACTATCCTGGTAGATTGTAGGAGATATCAATGGGAAACCTTAGGCTACCCCCTTGTCCCCTACCGTATTAGAAGGAATCGAGCGCAAGACAGAGCACGAGAAATACTACTCGCACCAGTGGCGGTATACCAGTAAGGTATTTCGACTGCCGCAATGTCACATTCCTCCTTCCCCTTTCAAACATGCAGTCAAAATTCACCAGCCCACGGTACCTCAAGCTGTGTTATCCATAGGAACCCCAGCCCGCTTTAGGTATGCAAGGTATGGGCAAACCACAATATCACCTGCGTTGTTAGCTTCCACTTCCTCCTTGCTCTAAACACCTAGAAATCAGATATGATGTACCCCACAGAACCGGTAGCTTGAAACACCAGAAAAGTCATCCTTTACCTGAATATTCGTTTTGCCCAACTATTGTTCAGCATCCTTGGCTCTCGTATTCCAGATATGCGTTTCAGAGATAGTCAACTTGAACCTACTAGCCTACTGCTTATTCCCGTCAAAAGATAGGGGCATTGCATATTGAGTTGCTCACATTTCTATCGCCTGTTATAGGTGCTCTGGAACCAAGCTGATACTGGGTTAAAGCTTATTGCAAAGGGAATTAATAGGTAGGTTTGAAGCATCTATTCCATGTTGTAGTCCTTGCTAAAGTAGTTGGGAAACTAACTTAGATGTCAATCAGCCCGGGACAGCTAACTGACCAGCTCTCTCTCTCTCGGAGAGGTAGATTTTCTACTGCCGGGTCATCCTATTTTCTCGGTTGTGTGGGCTGCTCTCCTCATACCGGTAGCTTAGCCTTTCCTCCAACCCTCTGTATCCTGTCGCTCACAGACTAAGTATTAGACTGATGGATAGATGGCCTCCCAGGCAACCCGGATGCTGACTTTATGAGGAAATGGGCGGCGATCAGCGCAGCTGCCACATCCTATTCAAGTGCTGGTAGACCAGTGGGAAGTTTTTCACTTGGGTTTAGCCACTTGAGCCGCAGGGCGTCCAAGTGTTCAGGGGTTGTCGACGGTATCAACACGAGGGTATTGCTACAGCCATTGGAAGCGGCATGCTTGAAGTCTTCCCGAAAACCGGTTCCCACCCCAGGTTCACATAGGGGTGTTTTTAGGACTCTGATTCTGTTATAGAAATGCATCCCGCTTGAGATTTTCTATGGGCGGTCAGATATTCTGTTACCTCTCAACTCGGCTCTTGAACAATTCCTAGGGCCTACTTCTGGAGCGCTACGATCTCATACTATGGATATAGATGAATGGAAATGATGCCACCTTTACATGATTCTCTATGATTGCGGGTTAACGGTTTTATAGGGGTCGGTGAGAGCGGAGGCTCTGAGGGCTATACTGCTAGCTATGAGCGATTGCCTTTCTGTACATAAAATTTAGATGTGATGATAGTATTTTTTTCAGACTTCTCGATAGCCAAACCGTCGAAGCGCAAATCCCAAGCAACACTAGTAGGAACGTATCACTAGGGTTAGGGTCAACTGCCTCATCCCGGTTCCAGCCCTTTTAAGTTCAGTATCACAGCCTGTCATGCCTAGAACACAGGTTTAAACGGGGTCCCACCATCAATTAATCCAGGTCATGGAAATGTCACTTATGTATGAATCAACAAAAATATTATTCGCCTCGGGTTCCTCCCTCCAAAACCCTAAAAACGAGTGATGACTTTTGAGTGTTACACAAACTATGACGAACTAGTATGATACCGCGAGAGCTCCCCCAAACGGCCAGGTGTTTCCCCCGCCCCCGTGATTCAACCCGTAGCAACCACCGTTCCTGCCACGAACAGTCAGCCAGCGTCACCTACCTCCCTTTCCCTCTTTTCTCCGCCGTCGCCACCACAACCACCTCAGGACAAAAGCCTCGTCTTTCCCCCCCTTTTCTGGCTTTTATTAATCGAGATACAAGAAGACCGATTCACCAAACTCGACTATCTCTCGCCCAAACGAAGGAAGGAAAGGATCTGAGGAGAGGAGAAAACAATCTTGGTTGTCACAAAGATGCCGCAGCCATGGGACTATATTGCTGTAAGCCATGATGGAACGGTAGTCACTTGACTAGGGACATCACGCTGACAGGCCGGACGACAATACAGAAAGTGGTCAACATCGGCGACTCCGGGTGTGGAAAGAGCTCGGTACCTTTTCCTCCTCCCCCCACCCCACCCCACCCCATCCTGTCCATCCATCCATTTATCCGTCCGTGGGCGCAATCAAACTGACAAAGAGTAAAAGCTCACCATCCGCCTCTGCGAGGGCCGCTTCAACCCAACCCACGACGTAACCATCGGCGTAGAGTTCGGTAGCCGTATAATCCCCGTCGACGACAGCCCTACAGCGCAAAAGATAAAACTGCAAATCTGGGACACAGCGGGACAGGAGTCCTTCCGCGCGATAACCAAGTCCTACTTCCGCGGCGCAACGGGCGCACTGCTGGTGTACGACATCTCGCGGCGCGCGACGTTCACGCACGCTACAGAGTGGCTGGAGGAGCTGCGCGATGCCGCCGATACAAACATTTCCATCATCCTTGTTGGTAATAAGTGTGACCTTGGTGAAGATAAGCGTGAGGTCCCCGTCGAGGAGGCCAGGGCTTGGGCTGAGGGGAATGGGATCAAGGCGTTCGTGGAGACTAGTGCGATGACGGGTGAGGGCGTGGAGGAGGCGTTCGTGGATTGTGCGAGGGAGATTTATAAGAATATCAAGAGCGGGGTGTATGACTTGAATGATAAGAGTCATGGGATTAAGACGAATACGGCGAAGACTAGTCTGAGCATGGATGAACAGACCAAGGTTAGAGGCGGCTGCTGTTAATATTGCCTCCTCCTCCTGAGGACATTATGGATGCAACTGGTAGGCCGTCGAATTGACTTGGGTTGGGTATGCTCTTTTTTTCTTTTTCTTCTTTCTCTTTTTTCTTTTCTTTCATTATCACGATTCTATTCTTGTGTGTGTTAGTTCTTCCTTCCCTCCCCTTCCCTTACTGCCCATTTTTTTCTTTTCCTCCCCCTCTCTTATTCTCACTTTCCTTGGCTGTGATGTAGTGGTGGGGTGAACTCGGTATTAATGGCGGGGCGTTTGCGTTTTCTTCCTTCCTTCCTTCCATTCTCTCGGGTTGATATGGGTTTGCTTGATGCCTCTTGGTCAGTTGATAGATCCGGGGTGGGTGGGGTTTGGTTGTAGATACAATGCGAAGTGCTTGATGCATGGTATTTTTATTTTATTTATAGTATTGGTTGGGGCGGATGTTTGCGTTGCTTATTGGTTTAATGTCTAGTATTATATTCTGAGGGACCTATCTGGAAAGGCGGTGCGGAGGCCTAAAGATTTAAATAGTGGTCATGGGTTCTCACTCGTCCGGGATTATTCTATGGGAGGATAAATAATATATTGTCTATTTATGTCTATAACGTAGCAATGGCGATGAATCCCTGACTAGAATTCACTGTGCACACTCCTCCCGTACCACCCCGCGAGTCCCTCCCTCCCCCCCATGCCCCCCCAAAGCCCAGTAAGAGTCTGCTCCGCGCCATCTTCCTCAGGCCAAACCACCTCAACCCCACCACCACTCCCCCCACTCTTCCCCCCACCCTCCAGCATATCCCTCGCCGTCGCCCAAGAAAACCTCGCCATACCAACCTCCCAGCCAAAAACCGGGTCCATCCCCCTCTTCAGCCACCCCTTCGTCTTCTCGTCCCCCGGATACCCACTCCCAATCTCCTCGCCCTCCGGCGTGAGCACCCCAATCGCCGCATCGCGCGTAACCTTCGCGCAGACACTAGCCGCTGACACGATCGGGTATATCGAGTCCGCCTTCTTCGAAACGGTGATGTCGATGTTCGGGAAGAGTTTCTGCAGCTTGGACTGGTAGGTGCTCGCAGTGCCAACCGTGTCTACGTAGATTTCCCGAATGTTGACGCCACTGGCGAGGACGGCTGAGATTAGGGCTGCTGTTGCGTCGAAGGCTTGCGCGTTTAGGTTGTAGGTGCTTGACGAGGTTGAGCGCAGCATGCCGGCGGAGATGTCCCGGGGTGAGAGGGCGATGGTGGACCAGCCGAGGTTGCGGTGTAGGGTTGTGTCTGGCGTGGTGAGGATTTGGAGGAGGTTGGTTCGGAGGGTGTGGGTTAGCTTCTTGGAGTCTGCGGGGGGTTAGTTGGTTGGTTTTGGATGCAGAGGAGGGGAGGAAGGAGGGGGAAGGGGGACCGTCGAATTTGTGCTCTCGCAGCATGGGGTTGTCGCTTTTTAGACAATATGCTACTGCGTATACCATTGGGCCTAGGACGGGACCGCGGCCGGCTTCGTCTACACCGAGGATTACCTCGCCTTTGGGGTCTTCCTGGATGGATTTGGGGATTGGGGAGTGGTAGGTGTATGTCTCCCCCTTGAGTATCTTTGTATTGTCTATTGAGGGGAGTATCTCTGCTGCTTCCTTTGCGGTCTCCCCCGCGGCTTCTATATCTGCATCCGAGAGTTCTTCAAGCGTTGGTTGGGAATCTTCTTCTGCCATTGTGGGTTGTTATTGTTGTTGTTGTCGTATGCTATGTTAATTACTCGTGAACTACCGGTATTATAATGGAAAAAAAAAAGGCGCGTTATTTTATTGGCGTTCGTGCAAGAGGGCTGGTTGACTTGACTGGTGCTGGGCTGTAAGAAACCTTTGGGAAGACGCGTTTTGGCAGGGAGCGTATTTGCCAAGACATGGAGAAGCTACAGCTATGTCAACAACATTGAGGAAAAAAACAAAGACGGACCTCCAACCCGTTTTATGCTTCCGCCTGGAAAGTTCTCTTTTCCCGCATTCTTCTCTCCCCCTCTACCACCGCTACTACCAGAACCAGCGACTACTAACCAACTATTAACCAAAATAGCGTCACCCCCGCCAACTTTATTCGCTTTCAAGGAAATCGCCAGAATACAATCACCACCACGACTGCTGCCACAATGGCCCCAGGGTCCCCATCACAGCGCAAAGCGCGCGAAACCAACTTCACAGACATAGGCGTCGCGGGCCGGTGCGTTTTTCTTCCTCTCGCATCCTTTGCCCTTTTCCATTTTTCCATTTCCGTTTTTATTTTTTACTGCTTCGCGTTTCCTGCGAAAAATGGGCTGACGGTTTATATCTCTTCGCGCAGAAAAACCGGCTTCATGGTTAAGGATACCGGTCAGAGGAATGCTTTCGGAATGGAGCACATGGATGCTTTCTTCTCGCCCGATCTTCCGGCGGCGCCGCCGAATATGCACCCGGGGGAGAAAGCGAAGGCGAATGGGGGCGAGAAGAGGGGTGAGGGTGAAAGGGTGACGGGGGTGACGGGGGATAAGACGATATCATCGGAGAGTATGGACATTGTTACTAGTAAATACACCCATTCACTCACACCCTCCCCATTGAGATTTGCCTACGACTTGGCAAATATTGCAACTAAGAGAGAAAGAAGAACGTTGGAAATTCACTTTATCTCTAATTTCCTCTTTCCTTCGTTCCCAACACGCTGTTCTCAACGTTGCTTTTCTACTCTCAGTTTGACAAGCTAGCTAACTATTCGTTCCCCCTCCACTCTAAAAAGGCAGCGCCCCACAACCACCTTCATCTTCGGTCTCCTCCGTCCGGAGACTAACCTCGCTCCCGCCTCGCGCAAGAAGTCCCAGAAGGACTAATCTCGGTACCCCCGCTCGAAGGGCCTCATCTGTGGGTTTCAGCTCTCCCGACAAACCCTCCCCGCTGCGCCCCGCGAATCGAAAACTTGATTTTGGCAGCGGCGGTTCTGCTGGGGACAAAGAGGCTCCTCCGCGCCTGAGCCAGCTAGCGAAGCGCGTTTCCATGTCACCTGTTAGGAAGGAGGTGCATAGGGCTCCGTCCTCGTCGTCTTCCGCTGCCGTCAAGGAAGTTGAGAAGAAGAAGGAGCCTGAGGTTGCGCGCGTTAAGCCTAAGACCAAGCAGAGAGGGGCCATGCCACAGGTCGTAGAAGAGACTGTTATTCGGGATTCTCAGCTGACGCCGCCGGTTGCTGCAGCCAAGAAGAAGAGGGGATTGCTGATGCAGGGTAAGAAATCGGTTTTGGTTGCTGAAGGGGGGAAGAAGAAGGCCTTTTCGCTGCAGGATGATGAGGGCACTGAGGGCGATGAGGACGAGGATGTGGAGATGAACGATGGGGGAATTGATAATGGTCTGGATAGTGCTGTGAATTTGGGGCGGCAGGAGGAGAGACATCCGATTGAGGAGGAAGTCTCGCAGATCCTGGAGGATGAGGACACGGTCATGACTGAGGATGTGCAAGTCGCGCCGGTTAAGAAGGGAAAGGGTAAAGCTAAGGAGGTGGCTAAGCAAAAAGCAGCTGCACCATTACCGGGGAAGAAAGCGAAACCTGTTCCTCCGGCGAAGAAGACTCAGGCTAAGGCGAAGGTCGATGGCAAAGCGGATGGCAAGGCACAAGCTCAAGATGAGGAGTCGGAGGGGTCGGAATCTGGGGGAGAAGAAGAAGAAGAAGAAGTGGTTAAACCGGCCAAAGCAAAGGCCGCTGTTAGGGGTAAGGGCAAAGCTTTGGTGGTAGATTCTCAACCAGAAACGGCCCGGACATCCAGGGCAAAAGCTTCCACAAAGGCTAAGGGTAAAGCCGGGCCTCAGGTTGAAGAAATTTCGTCCGATTCCGAGCCGGAAGTGCAAGCACCCAGACCCCGGGCTGCTCCGAGAAGAAGGGGCCGAGCTAAAGCCGATGTTCAGGAGCCAGAACCTGAGTCAGAACAAGAGGAAGTTCAGGCACCTAAATCAAAAGCTGCTGCAAATGGTAAAGCAAAGCCTTCCGCTAAGGCCATCCAGCCCCAGCAAGATGGTAGTGGGGTAGAGGAAATCCCAGCACCCAAGTCCAAAGCTGCCACGAAAGGCAAAGGGAAAGGTAAAACCAACTCTACGGCCAAAGACACCGAGGACTCAGCAGCGCCATCATCAGCGAAAGCGAACTCTAGAGCTGGGGGAAAGGGCAAAACAAAAGTCACAGCACCTCCCAGCAAAGATGAAACTGAGGATGAACAATCAGAGGGAGAAAGTGATACTGCCCCTCCTCCCCCGCCGAAACCTAGGGCAGCTTCAAGGACCAAAGGTAGAGCCAAGGTAAAACCGGCCGGTGAGCCCGAAGCTGAGCCCGAGCCAGTATCTTCTTCCCAAAAGCCCAAGGCGAAACCCACTGCAAGGACCCGAGGCGCCGTAAAGTCTCGCTCGGAGCCTGAGCACGAAATTTCGGAGCCCTCACCTGCCCCAGCACCAATCGACGAAGAAGCAGGGGAGGGAGATGACGATGAGGCTGCTCAACCTGCGCGTAAGAAGGTCCGTCAATCGCCGAGGACCACTAAGCCAGCGGCTACAGCGGCTTCAAAAGGCAAGAGCAAGGCCGTTGCTGCGGGCGCCAAGAAACCCGCCGGCCAGGTATCCCGGCGACGGGACGTTTCGCAAGAACTTCCTGCTGCTACTGCTGCTAAACCATCCGCCTCCTCATCCTCTCAGCCGGCGCCCCGCCCCCGCGGCCAGCGCGTTATCCACGAACGGCCCACGGCAGAGCCGGACTCCATCACCAACGGCCGACCAACAAGGCACCGCATGAAGCCGTTAGAATTCTGGAAAGGCGAAAAAGTAGTCTACACACTAACCGACCCCTCCACCACTAGCACCACCGCCGCCGCCGCATCCTCAATCAAGCTCCCAGAAATCGCCGAAATTATCCGCGTGGAAAGCGACGAGGAGGAAAAAGAACGCGATCGGGAACGCAGGAAGAAGCGTGCTGCAGCAGCCCAATCCGCCGGCAACAAGCGCAAACGCACCCTAAAGCAAGAAGATGCGGAAGATGAAGAATTTGAAGAAGAGCCCTGGGAGTCACAAATCGTCGACGGCGAAGTCGGTGTTATCCGCGGCTACGTCAAGCCCTTCCCACCCGGCTCTGCCCCCGAGCAGTTGGAGGAAATGGAGCTAGCCTTCTCCCGCAACAGAATCGTGACGGTGGAAGTGGCGAACGGTGACTTCACATTTGTAAAGACGTGCACACAACCATTCTTCGGCACGGGCATGATCGAGATACCGCCCGGGGGTATCAAGCGTACGAAGAACAGCGGAAAGATGCACCTGGTGTTTTACCTACTCAAGGGGAAGGTCCAGGTTCACGTTGGCGAAACGATGTTTAGGGTTAGGAGTGGAGGGCAGTTTATGGTTCCTCGAGGTATTTATATATATATATATAAAGAATTCCGGTTTACGTGGTTTGGGCTAACAAAGGGGGGGGGGTATGATAGGTAATCTTTACAGTATCGAAAATCCATACGACGTCCAGGCCAAGATGTTTTTTGCCCAGGGGTGTGAGGTTGAGGTTGACGAGGAGGAGGAATAGTTGGTATACTGTAATAAGGAAGTTTGGGGAGGGGAATGCTTTATTATAGGGGTTTTCTTTTTCTTTCTTTCTTTTGATCAATGCTTGTATGGTATTTGTCCTTTTCTTTTACCTTTTCTTTTACCTTTTATTTTATTTTTAAAAAATACTGAGAGATGGAAAGAGAAGGAGGGTATGTAAACTATAACTAACATTCCAGAAATGCAATGAGTAGTTTTTTCTTTCTTTCTTTTTTTCCTCCACGTTTATCTTTTGGAATTAGTGAACGTGGTATATATCCTTCCCGCATTGTCCGCGTTCGGATCCTGTAGCATGCGTAGGATTGTCCCAAGTATTTATTCTGCGAACTTGTACTGCAGTCCTCCCGGGCTGTCAGCCGGGTTATAGTAGTTACACCCCGCATATACGTGTGTAATTTGTGTGATATATACTCGTGCCGAGAATAAGTCCTGAGACAACGGGCGCAACCACAACCCCCCCAAATTCAACCATGACGGTAGCTATTACAATGGTGACCGCAACTGTAATTCCATAGTACCAAATGCCTCTATATTAGAGTCTCTCCCTCTCTTGAGGAGCCAAATATTCGGTAGGATCTTTCATTTTGACTGTTGTATCGGCTTAAGCGATTGTGGTATTGCGATGGTTGGGGGTCGTGGTGGATTATAGTAGCATCCGTTGTCTCAGGACTTATTCTCGCCGCGAGTATATACACAATTCCCGATCACTACTGCGCATTCCCGTTAGTATGATGTCTTCCGAGTGAGGGATTGTGACTAGTATTCCTTCCTTCCTTCCTTCCTTTCTATTAGGTAATTTATCATCAGTGCGTTATGAGCACCTGGATATATTTATCGTGTGCCGTTACGTCAGGTTTTGAAAGCTTCTCAGGAGATTCTCGAGATGCTGCGGATTACCCCAGCGGCATGCGAGTGCTGTGAGTATCATATTCGAATACGGGAACTATGTGCTTCCTTCTAGGATGTTGAGATTGCAAAGTGGGTGAGGGGGTAAAGTAGCTCACTACCAACTTAGCTCCTCTGTTGGTACCGGGGAGAAGGAAAACAATTCCCTTCATATTATTATCATCGAAGCTAACTTACCATTCAATAGCAGAGTATGAGGGAAACGAGAGGGATTAAGAAATCTTACATTGCGGGGAATGGAGAAGACTGGGGGCCTTGGAACCTCTTGGCCGGGGTGCTGCGGGGGATCCGGTATGTACGGCATGGTGATATATGTTGTGTAGAAATCTTGCTTCGGGTTATAATCTTAAGAGACATCGGGGCAAGCATCAGGCACAAATCCAGCAGGTGAGCAGAAAAGCAGTCAGTAAGTAAACTATATCTAGCCGAGTTTCTTTTCATATGAGCTGCCTAAGATTGATTATACTCCACATCCCTCTTCTCTATTATGCTTCTCCATTTTCCATTCATTTAAGGTCTCTCTTTTTGTGGCTATAGGGGACTTCTTAAAACTATCATTGTTTTTTTTGTCTTTTTTTAAACTCAACCTAGAGAAGAGTCTTTGTGATAACCTGGGGGGCAAACCAGAAAACACTACAACATACTGTAAGAAACCCCCTCGTCCCGATAAACAAGTGGAGAAAGGGGAAAAAATGCACCAAGCCATCACACATAATTTCTCCCCACTGGCGAATTAAGAGCTCAAGAGTGCACGAAATACGGCTAACTATCCGAGCTCTTCACAGATCAACTCTGGCAACCAAGCATGACACTGTACTGTACCTACACTGGGAAAGTCATAACCCCGCACTGAATCAAAACTCTGCGTAGGGCGGTATGCTAATATGTTTTTGTGAAAGTCAGATTAGCGCGGGGGAGCTGAACAGTTGCTGTTTCTTTAGGCTAGCGATTTGGGGCTCTTCGGGTCCTGTTTTGTTAGGGCGGTTGCACTTGACAGTTAGTGACAATCGGACGTTTACGAAAAGATGGATCGCTTGCCGACCGGGGTTCAAATAAGCTTAATTCCCACCCACACCTCATCGCTTAAATATCTGACAGCGGGTGGCTGCATGCAGGATGTTAGGGTTACTCCCCCCCTTTCATTCGTGGTTTGGGGTCAACCTTTGATCAAGTTCCGACAGAGTACTCGCAACTTTAGTTTTGGAGAAGCTAATGTTTTATGAAAAGAGGGGAAATTCCCCTACTTATTTGTTTGAAAAAAGAGAAGGAAAGGAAAAAAAAGAGCAAGAAACAGCAACCTTGTATAGCTAGAGTGGAGTTTGGAGGAAAAAACGGAATTATGGGAAGAAAGGGGGAGTAAAAACAAGACGCAGATTATCAGCAATGTAGGGGTATTTTTTGTACGAAGAGAAGAAAAAGACGGGTAGTAAGCCGATGCCTTGATCAGTACAATGTAGAGAAGGGGAGGTGACAGAGTGATTTGAAGAAATTATCGGTCAGAATCAACCCCGGGTATTCCACGAAGATCGTGGTAGCCCGCGAGCGGCTGTTCGAAGTCGTGATATTATATATGGAGTAAATAGGTTCTATAATAAGAGATAACCCTTTTAGAAATTACGTGTGTATGGGAAGGTCCACATGAAGCGATGTTGAGAAGAAGCAGATAGCAAGACCCTTATAGGGGTAATAGGAATGTGGAGTCGATTTTGAGCGCGCGCGAAAGCTATAATATGCGGTGGCATTAACCTATATTTGAATTTATTAATGATCTATTAGGATATAAGGAGGTGGAGCTGGGGGGGTAAACTCAATGATACATACCATAAGAATATGGGCTTGGGCAATTGCCGAACCGTGCTGAAACCGGGAGTAAAGAGAGAAAACTACCTTAGAGAGTGGTTCGAGAAATATTTCGAATATTAGGTGCTAGTGGAAGGAAATCGAAAGAAAAAAAACAGTTGAAAGATTTCTCTAAGTTCTTCTCTATGAACCTTCTCCGAACGATCAATGGCCAAGAGAATAAAGTTAACGTAAGTGAGAAAGAAAGATGTGCCGCCTAATTTTCGTAGAGGGGTGCGGAATGTATGTGCTCGTTTTTATCGTAATTATTGAGTAAGAGAAAGAGCTTCGGAAGGAAAAACCGGTAGACCGAGGAATCAGTTCTATTACGCGACGCTAGTAATAAAACAAAAAGAAGATGCGAGAGGGATATCGATAGAAAATGCGTGTGCCGACTTCTAGTTCGGATATAGAGATAAGCTGGTCAACAAGGAACCCGTTGATACCCGAGCACGTATATTTGGAAAAACCTCTGCTGAAGTTCCATACGCTCCAAGTTGCTCTCTGTTACCTGTTAAAACCGGATTAGCATTTCTGCGTCGACTTTTAAAGCATTATAAGCTTAACCTACCCAAACATCATCACATTTGGCCCAAGTTCTATCAGGCTGTTTGGTGAACGCGATATAGTGACCTGATCTAAGCTGCTTCCCTGTATGGGAGATTACACCTCTGAGTTGGTAGGTGACATCCTTGTCACCTTCTTTTAAGACCAGTTCCTCCTCTAATTTCACGTGGTTCATGATCTTGGTCTGAGCAAACCTTCCCATCTTGTATCTTGAAAGGTTGATAACGAGAAATTTAGGCAGTTTTCTAATCTCAGTCTTTTTGGCGAACCGTTTTGATTTCTCCGATGGTTCCGTCTTATACCCACATTTGTCGCAGGATGCCTCGACATATTCCTCCGCAAAATTAGCTGCAAAGCAGGCTTTAAGATTTATCCGAGCACTTGGTGTGACTTTTGGTACCAGCTGAAGGCTCAATTGGTACTCGGGTGTAATCGATCTATTATTGCAGATAGGGCAAGTAAGGACAGAATCGTACTTTGCACCGAAAACGCGATCAAAGTGATTCCCCTCCAAATTTGTATGCCTTTGAACACTGGTAGTGTTATTAGATTTGATAACAACCTCTGGGGAGAATAATGGGTACCTATTGAGCTGGTCCACCCCTTTGTTGAGTAGAGCAAGCATGTATTCGGATGCATCTTCCTGGTTACATTGATTACGTCCAAATGGTGCAGGGAGAACTTTGTTGAGAAGTCAGCATTCTTTCTTGTAGCTCGGGAGTACAGCAGCCGTACCGTTGCGGAGCCGGTGTACTGCTGACAAGCTTAGGTTGAGAGCCTGCTTCACCCCAGCAGGTCTAAAATGACTCCGGAAGAATTGCCCAAGTGCACAAGAGGTACAATTAGGCCCAAAGCAACCTTGAACTGATTAGGTATTACTGAAAGAAGTGATACGGGAGCTAGGGGCTTACAGTTCTCCTCCCTATGTTTGGTTATTTCTTCTACAAAGATTGAGCTGGAGGCGAGGAACTGTAGGACCGAATTTCTATAGCAAAAAAATGAGGTATTTAGCAGGCCTTTGACCCGCAATCCACTGTTGTGCCTCTTGGGAGATTGTTCAGGTAGGGCTTTTGGTTTTCTCTTTAGATCAGGCTTTCCCTAAATAAGTGATGGCTTAGTATGGCTGCTAGTTTCAATGAATCGAAGGGCTAATAACCGAAACAAGAATCTTCCCGGATGTGTTAACCATTGAGCCGGGGTTGACCTCCAAGTTCTTAGATTGACTTTTGGTAGTCAGACCTAATTCCAGAATTGACACTCTCTCCGATACCTCCTGTTACGAGATAGGTAATTAGTTAAGAAGTTTGTGCGAGTAATTCAACTTTGGGATACAGTACTAACCAACTGGGGTTTTTTTTTAGTAGGGGGAGCAGTTGGCATTGGGCATGAGCCGCTATGAAGGCCCGACTTTGGTAAACGTGGTACATTGTTGTGTCTATTTCTCTCCTTGTGCTCACTTGAAAAAGCTGGACTTAATTTTGTACCAACTCGGTAACTAGCCTTTTGTTTTATTGGAGCTGCGTTGACCAGTTCCTTATCTGACTTGTTTTGCTTCTCCTTTACTGGAATACCAGATTTCTCCGAGAGGGGTTGCCTTGTCTGTTAGTCAGATGTTAGAACTTTACTAAGTGTTAAAAGGTATTATAAAAGGAGCTTGTGCCTTTTTCACTGAAATCTTGTTCGCAGTCTTTCCAGTTGAGCTTTGTCCCACAACTCTCCGCTGGTATAAGCGCTGAGATTGGCCAGGGAGTTCGCCTTCATCAGGTTCCTGGCTATGGACATTTTTAGCCGGGATATCTCCTCTCCTCTTAACAGCTTTATGTTTTGATGAGACCGAATTCCCCATTCCCTTAATTTTTTTGTTATTGAAGTACCCAATGCCGTTTATGGTTTGATCGTCTGTGAGGGGATTCGAGGTAGTTTGCGTTTTAATGAATTCTATGGGCTGTAAAAGCAGAATTTCGAGGGGAGATAAGTTGTGAGAAGGAAGCGCAAGTTGAGATCGATGTTGGGCCTTTGGATTGGAATGGGAAGAAGGGGGAAAGGAGGGTATGGATTGATGATAGTTTGCCTTGGGTCCTTTCTCCCGGACTGTGGACTTAGGGCAAGACGGACGAGCCATTATTGTAGCTGGGTATCGAAAACCTATAAGGCTCGAAAGCTTAGGCTAGCAGTGTCGGGTTTGTAGTTTGTAGGATGAAATTAGGTTAAATAAACCCTCTTGTAGCTGGTAGTCCTCAAACAAGTGGATTCTTGCTAAGGCGGTTTGGGGTTGTAAAGTAAGCGTTAGTAGTATTTTTGAGTTCCTTCAGAGAAAATCCAGTTGACTTGTGGAGCCGATGGAAAATTGCGCTCTGGTATTGTTTTAAAGAGGTAAGAGAGCTCTAGAAGCAATTATCCTCCTTGTTTGATGTGTAAATGGTGATTGTGTAGGTGGAGGGAGAAAATAACAAGTAATCACCAGTCCGGAGAGGAACCTGTTCAGTAGTACCTACAGAATTCCTCTTCATCCCGCAGCGGGACGGTTACGCAACCTTTCTTGGAGAATTTTACAACTCGGAACTGAAAAGGAATTCCTCCCCTTAATATAGATTATCGAATCGCGATATCTATTGAGCCTGTAGCCACGTAATCAATTGTTTTTTTGTTTTTTTCCGAGGCGCCCAGACCAGCCTTCAAGTATTAAGTATTCAAATTGGCATAGCCAACTAACACGGTACCGACGACGCTGGAGTCGCAATCAGCGCAGGAAGAGCGCAAATAACCGTAAACTCGCCAAAGCTCGTAGAAATATTGGATAAGTGCTCCTTAGCCAGCTGGCGAGTGTAGGGAGTGCGGCGACTCCTGGTTTCGTTAGTACCGATTGCGATGGGCGTGGAAATGTGTGGATTGTGAAGGCCTGAGGCGGTAGGATTTTTTTCAGCGTTCTTCCAGGATAAGCCCCATTTTTGCCTTAGATAATCTCCGAGGAGGCGCCAGCAAGTCGGAAGCGCTCTAGTAAGTATGGTAGTATCAGTAAAATAATTAGGCGTAGACCCGCAATTGTTCCCGTCTCTGCTTGAATTTAACCTTATCGGTATCATGATATCTTTTTTGATAAGGCTACTTCTCTTGAAAATTTTACTATATTCCGTGATTTTGTGTTACCTTCCGGGCTTGCTGGACCGCACTGTCGCTAAAATGTTCGCTTGCCGCCATACGTTTCCCGAGGACGGACACCGAATTCTATCGGACACCATTTGAAGTGGGGTTTCATTCTTGTTTTTGTTTTTCCCTCTTCGACTGGCAGTTGCACGTATACTTCGTAGGTAATCTGACTCCCAGTGGTTAGATTTGGTGAATTCCGTATATTATGAGATCATCTATTGTCACTCGTTAGTCAGTTCATTTATATGGAAAGCAGCAACAATGATAGTAAGAAAGTAACTCGATAGTGGCTCGGACAGATACCGATAGTACGGCAAATGTACCGACTATTTATGAGTACATAGGTGGGCCTGCCGCCAACAGTGTCTCGAGCGCACACCACCATCGGAGGAGAAGAGAACAAAGAACAGACAAAGAATAACACCTGTCACGATACAAGCCTATGCCCAATAAGCGTTTGAGGGATCGACCAACAAAGCGTATGCGAGCTCAAAGAAATAATCACGCCAATGCTTTAAACCAAAATTGTGATCCCAGATACACAATGTGTACCCAAGTGCCAGACCAAAGCAGGCCACCCAAAAAACAGCCTTGGCCGATATAAGCCGAATTTTGCCGGCCTACCAAAGCCTATCAGGCCTTATAGGCGTTTATAGGCCGGGTTATTAGCATTGAGAACGGATCGTGATTGTTTCTTGAGCAATCACACAACGAATGATACGCAACCAACCCAAGGAAGTCTTGACAATTCACCTCCATAGTGGCACCCACGGCCCTATCTTACCATTCTTGGCTCTGATTTTTAGCAGGAATTATATTAAATCCCCGGGCTAACAGAAATTGATGCACTTTTAATGTTATTTTGTAATTGGAAAACGTTAGCTGTTGATCTCCCCTATATTGATACCTTATATTATAGTGGATTTCGGCTGTTGACACTCCATGGTTACTATCTAAGAGAGGACCGGCCTAGGATATATAGGCTGGCCCAGGCTATATAGGCCAGGCTTAGGCATTGCTAGGCTTGCAGGCTCGGGGTAGGCTAGGCTCCAGGAATTTTGGCAGGCCGGGCTGGGCTTTACAGTAGCTCGCCTCCCTGGCTCGTTGGGAGCACTGATGACACACCCTTACACCTTGATTCCATAGGGGCGTATTGAAAATGGTTCAATATATTCCGCACACATCGATTTGTGCTTACTACACTGATATCATGCTAACGATGCGATCGTTCGTACAACTGTTGGCCTGGTTCTGGGCTCTGGAACTGGCACTCAGGATCTGCGCGAGACAGGGAGATTATTAAAACACATCAGCTTATTCGACCATTTAATAAACAGAGGCCAAGGGACCTCTTGCTCTCCATTCAGCTCATCGAAGTGTCACCAGGTATTGAGCCCGACAATCATGTTATTCTGCCTATCCGAGAAGGTATTCACGGGGCTGGTTCCCGGGCGAGATATAGAAACTTCTTCAAGAGTTCGTAAATATTTTGAGAGTTACAGAGGTCGGGGCTTCCTTCAACATCCCTTCAATAAACAAGAGCAAAGCCCACAATAAACCATCTAAAAATAGTCCTCAGTCTCTCTAACTACTAATAAAAAGAAGCACTTGTTTCCACTTAATCATATAGGCGAAGCTGGACTTTCGAGTAGGCACATGCAGTGAAAGGTGTTATCACGAATCAGGAGTGTTGTGGCGCTTTATGTTATACACGTATCAATGTGCAGATGACTGTCTAAATCCTACCCCACCCTCTCTCGGCCAAATCTACCTTTTTTCATTATTGACATCTGGCTGTGATCGATCTTTAGATGCGAGGAAATTTTGCAGCTAACTGCTAGTGATCAATATTTATAATCTCCCCCTCCTTGGCTAGACCTGCTCTTACAATGTGTCTACTGTTGAACAGCACGATATTGTGATCCTTAACTTAGCCTTCAAGTTGGTGAGAAAATGAAAAAAAATCCGAACCATCTTCCAGCTCGGTCAGTATTCACCACAAGGTAATCCAAGTGAAACGCCTAGATGGAGTAATAGATGATACTCCAAGAACTGATTAACTGCTGCACAATTGATAGGAGCTAATTAATTCAATTCCCCTCATCATGAGCTGTTTATTATTGAACAGCTCGTTACCTAAGGGACAGGAATTGAGAAAGCTTGCCCTATGAGGACTGGAAGACTTGAGATCCTAGTCTTATTCAATTGGACTGTAGTGCAGGTTAGTACTGCTACAAGGTGACAGAACCCGACCCTGAACCATACACTTATGGAGACCCAAGAGCGGTAGGAAAGTAGAAAAAAAAAGTGAAAAAAAGAAAGATATCCTTGGGAACTGGAATAATCAAGTCCTGTGCTATGTAGTCAGAGTAGCCCCCTCTATTAAAGTATGGTGCTTTTTTTTGTTTTTTATGACTTAGAGGAGGTGAGCCGCTCTTTTTTTCCAGTGTTTTTCGCCCCTATTATAAAGTAGGGAATTCTCGAAGGAGTAGCACACGACTCGATTAACCGGTTTTTATGGTAATTGAAAAGAAAGGATAATTGTTTTGCCTCCTTTTATTTCGAAAAGCAACTGCAAATAGTTTCTCTTCTGTGAAGATGGGTGATTTGCTCTGTGGGGGTGGCTGTTTAACTCTAGACCACACTCTACTATTGCTCTCCATAATATGCTACTCTATTTTCTTGAGGGAAGGGGTCAGGTGCGAATGGTTGCTGGCAGCAAAACATACTAGGTCTTTATGGCACTGGAATAGTTGGAACGAATCTCAACCTTCTGACAGAAGCTGCCTAATGATTTTATCATTCGAGTTGGTGATGCGGAGTTTGTGCTATTAGAGGCCTGAAAGGGCACAATCCGCTTCTGATTAGAACCTCTAGGGCTCCCTTAGCCTGGCGCTTCGCGATTCGTGAAAGGGGAAGGATGATATTAGCAAGCATTAACCAGAGCCCAGACATATAGGGACCTGCACTCTGCTCTCTGATGTCACAGGAAATCACTCGGGTTGTTTTCCTACCTGTCATCTAGCTATATCATACTAGTGCCCGGGGCGGACCGACTTGAAGGTAGGACGCAGTTCCCCAGACGGGGTTATAAATGTGAAATATTCCCACAGTCATGCGACTCGGCATGGGTATGTGTTTGACTGTCTTGGGCCATCCATCCATCTGGAATGCACGACCCCCTCAAAGTACCTCCTAGAGCACGCCCAAAGAAAATAGACACTTTTCTGTGCTTACTTGTACTCGGGGGTGTCCATAAAAATCGGAAAGATCAAATCCTTGTCATGCAAGGTTGGCGAGCAGAAAGCAACAAAACTTGGAAAACTCCCCTGGGGATCACCAGTCCAAGAACCCGTAGTATGTTGAAATGAAAAGAGCATGTATGGGGGACAGAATCCCATGAAATAAATTTAATAGAATAAATCTATCCAAATGATACCAATGACAGAACCTTTCAATCTTGGAGCAAACAATATCCTCAGCTTTTTTTCTTACTTGCAATCCACACTTTTGCCCCTCAGTTCACTTTATAGTGGTCCCCTGTCTCTCGCTAAGTACAAGTATTAATTCAGTTCAACATACCTTGTTTAAGATGCCTAGTTGCATGGAGTTACAAGGTTAAGTTTTCCAGACATTGTGATCGCTCGATCGTTTTGGCCCTGATTCAGCACGGGTAGTTTCCGATTTTTAAGGACACCCCCGAGTAGTTATAACTATCTCTCTAAGCGAGGGAGTTTTTGGTGCTAGTAAGTAGTGGAGAATATTTGCAAGTTCTTTTCTCGAAGATCTATTTGCTCCAATACTCGCTGTGGGCCCTTAGACAGTGGGAGTATGGGTAATGCTTGTCAGGCTGATTGGCGCTCCCGCATCCGACAACTTTCGGCCGCCTGTCTCAGCCGTAGCAAATGTAAACCCTGCAAGATTGTTTTTTCTGTTTGTAGCCTAATGTATGCTGGTCCCTGTGCACTGATATTCCCGCCCCACCACTGTTATCAATGGATTCGATATAGATCCTTTCCGGTGGTCTGTGCGTTACATCTCACGGAACGAGTATTTCACTCTTCATGTCCTCGATAGTAGCAGCCCTCAGACTAGCTGTCTTGTTTCCTTAGCATGGTGAGGTAGTGTGGAAACTAGAGACGTTATGGGAAACCACTTTGTAGCTACTGCTAAAGGCTAGACAAAGAAATTGCGGGACTAAAAGCTTCACTTCTGTGGGTGACCTCCTCGGTATTTGAGCAATATGGTGTGAGATCTTGCTTGTCGGATAGGATGAATTCAGCTTTTTTTCCCGGGGGAACACAAACCTTCACTTCGTTATGCTGCGTTCGGGGCATTGGATTACGGTTTATGCCATAATATCATATAATACATCAAGTACCCAAGCCTCCTTTCCTCCAGAAGACATATGCTGGAATAAGTGGGAAAGTTCTCAAGCGCAAGACTGAATTGGCATAGCTTTCGGCTGTCTCGTCTTGGGCCAAATCAGTGAAGAAAGGTATAGGGTAGAATAACTGAAAGGAGCATCGTAGGAGACGGAGATACCGAAAAATAAAGTCTTTCCTTTCACATCATCTCCACAGAAAGCGCACCTCTAGAAGACTTTTGCCCTAAAATAATCCCGAGATGCCTAGGCCATGTTTGGTAGCCGCCGAATAATTGGTGTCCAACCAAAGGTTGCTTATATATAGCCAAGTGCCACAGGAGGAAGCACAGGATGTATACCGCAGTAGCGAGAAAACAAACCATCACAGTGGTCACATGGCAGAGCGGGCAACAGGTGTGGAAAGCGAACAATGCGTTAGACATCGGGGGGCAAACGTTGAATCTGTTAGGGTTGTCCACTATCCAGACCCCCCTGTTCGTTTTCCATTCTGTGATTGTGTGCTATCCAAGGAAGAAGCAAATATCCAACACCTGGGCAAAACACGCATCGAGTGATTTTCAGTGACCTTGATGTCCATGCAGATTAGCACTTGGTGCAAGTATGACACCCACTATAAAGCTAATGAACAGTAGGTTAACCTGCGGCATAACCTCTACCTCGTACTAAAATATCCCGCCTGGCGCTTGTACGGTGAATTAGTATTTCGACTTGTAATAATATGTAAAGTTGTTTTTCATGCCTTATCAGAAGCTTACAAGAACATTCTATAACTATACAGCACCAGGGGCTGAAAAATTGTCTCAAGAATTCTGTCAACGGATCAGCAAGGTTCCATATCATTTTTCTCTCACCTGCGGATCTCTCCCAACCACTTTCCTGAGAGTTGTGAGACAAGTTCCTCATGTGTTCCAGGCGTTGCTTGGCTCGCCCCCCGGGAACTTGGAGTTGGATTGTGCTAGCTGCTAGGTGCGTCACTAGTTGCGCTAAACCCGTATGAACTTAGCTGAGCAAGCAAAGAGCCACCTGCACGGTTGGATCTCACCCAACTTAAGCCGCAACATCCACCCCTCCAACCCAACTACCACCTCCGCATCCAAAGGAGAGAGATAATACCAGCCGCCGATACACCTCTTATAGTACCACCCCACCCATCTCAATCGGATTGTTTTTCTTTCTATTGTAGTCAAACTCTCTTTGGAATTGTATATCCAAATATCTTATTATCGTCGTTTCGTATCCGACGGCGGTGTATTTCTTACTCTCCTCGTCCCTCTTGCTTTCTCCTCGCCCATGGAAATCGTTAATCCCGAAGAGTACGAGGCATCCCATGTTCATCAAGTATATGAACATATCGCACCCCATTTCTCTGCTACCCGTTTCAAGGTACACCTTTTTTTATTACTCTTTTTTTCTTTTTTCTTTCTTTCGATAGTCCCCTAGCCCCTCATTACGGTAAGAGTCTTAGATTAGAGTACTCGAGTATGTCTCGTCGATTTGTTTCCAACAGTTCTCTCTTTGCTCACTGGCGTGTGACTTTAGCCCTGGCCAATTGTGGAGAAGTTTCTCCTCGAGTTACCGATCGGTGCTGTCGGTCTGGATGTGGGGTGCGGGAATGGAAAGTACTTGACAGTCAATCCAGATATCTTTATCGTTGGTTCTGATAGGTCCGTCATACGCACGAAAAATCACCAGCTCTCTTTTCCCTTGCTTTTTTCTTTCAATTCTATTCTATTCCATCACCGCAAGGATGCCTGTCTTCTGTAACACCGACCTCAACTAACTGGCCGCTGGTATTGCACTCCCTAGGTCCCCATCTCTCATTGGGATAGCTCGCGGCCGGGAAATACAGGATTCATTTGTGGCTGATGCTTTGGATCTCCCCCACCCCGACTCTCGCTTTGACTTTGCTATCAGTATAGCAGTCATACACCATTTCTCCTCACCGGAGAGAAGATGTCACGCACTCAGGAGCATCCTTGCTACCCTTAAAGTGCCCAACAATAACTCTGATGGTGGGAGGGCGCTTATCTACGTATGGGCCCTAGAGCAAAAGAAATCTAGGAGAGGCTGGGATGAGGGGGATCGGCAAGACGTCTTTGTGCCATGGGTTATGTCCAAACAGTTCTCCACCAGTGCGGAGGCCAAAGGTGGCCAGCAGAATCGCCAAGTTTCAGATTCTCGGAAAGGCACACCTGATGACAAGGGCCGAGATACGACGAATGATGGGGGTGGTGGGCAGGGAGTGGTGGAGAAGGGTAGGGATGAGAAGCTCACTTATATGCGATATTACCATCTGTATCGCAAGGGTGAATTGGAAGCCGATATCGCTCGTGCCGGGGGTAGGGTTCTGGAATCTGGTTATGAGAAAGATAATTGGTGGGCTATATGCAGCCCTGTCAGGTGAGAAGGAGAGAGTGGAAGGCAAGGAATGAGAGGCGCGATGTAGCGATGAGCCCATGCGTGCATGACAATTAAAATATGTCATAGCACGCCCACTCAAAGGCCGTTTTTTCTCCAACATTTCTGCCTCTTGCCTCAATGCTGTGAAAACCCTCGAGACATTGTTTTAAACATGGCCCGGAAAGGGGAGAAGAAAGAATCAAAAGAAGGGAATATGAGGAGAGAAGGAGGACTATACGACAAAGCAGTGGCGGCTCACCGCAAACGACAGTCGAATCATATACTGACTCGGTTGTCAGTCTTATTCCGGTGTTTCCATTGGGGGTTGACTCCTTGGGTCTCATTTCAAATCTGGGCATTTAAAATGCACGCCCCGCAATGTCATATCAATCAATCCCGGTTTGTTTGTTTTTTGCCAATTGATTGATTGCTAAACCTGACCGACTATGCTGGGCCCGAGCCAAAAAACTAAAACTTAGGTTCTGATCAAGGCGGGATTCGTATGATACCACCATAAGCTATTCTTGCTCTATGGAAGATAGGGAGGTAAGCCGGGTAGGCTGATTGATGGGGAGAAAGAGAAAAAAGGAAAGAAAATCTGCTCGTTTCTACTCTACTGTACCGGTACTCTATTCTATGCTATATCTCTAATTTCTTCTATGTCTCATACAAACGAAAGCACACCAAAAGCTAATGCATGAAAAAAAGAATGAAAAAGAAACCTGTAGTAACTCGAAAGTCCCCTAGATAATGTATAAAAAAGTCAAACGGATAACAAACGAACAAAAAGAAGAAAAAAGGATAAGAATCCAAAAACAGCCTAATATAATTTCGCCTGAGGTTCCGTTTACCGCCGCACCCATCCGCTCGCCATTCCCCGATATATCATATGAAATTTATGACGAAAGAAACAAAAAAGAAAGGGAGAATCGAGCCAGACCACTATGACTCTGTATGCAGGAAATAATTCAAGGAATAATCTAGGAGGGAATGGAAGGAGAATCAAAGGAAGGGAGAACGGGAAACTGGAAGAACTGGAAGAACAATCTAATAACACGACATAATATTTCTAAAAAAAGAAAAGAAAGACTCCCGTCGCAAACTCCTGAATGAATCCACTATTATCCCTCACCCATTGCCGTTGCCGTCCAGTGCAGCGTCATCCGGGAAACCATCGCTATCGTTATTTTTCAGCATCCTCGCCCTTTGGTGCTGAGCCTGCCTCCGCCGGGGGAGCTGACGGTCCCGCAACGGGTCTATTCGTACTTCCGGGGCTCTGGCTCTTCTGTCCGGTCGATCCTGCGTTACCCGTCTTCTTCGGCGGAGCCTCGAGGGCGATGTTGCTGAGGGAGAATGGGACGACACCAGCCCGGCGAGCCATCTCCCGTTCTCCAAGTTGCCAATGCATAGCCTCTGCAGCTCTCCAGGGGATCCCCATCTCTTTAGCCACCTGTGCCCACATCTCTGGCTTGAACCTGTTGTTTATTTGCTTGTTAGCAGCTATATCATGGGTGTGCTGGGGTGACTGCCGAAGATTTAAGATAAATCTCTGGTTGATGAAGGGAGGGGAGGAAAAGGGGAAAGGGGAAAATAAAGTTAAGGATATATATATATACTTGCACGGCCGAATTGAAGCTGGACACTTTGTATAGGAGTTTCCTTCTTGGTGCTAGCTCCAACCCGGCCGCGCGAGTGTACTTGCCCATTCCAAAGGTACCTAGAAATCTTGGCATTTCGTAGGCCTGGGCCGCGCCGGGATTTCCGGATACTTTTGGAATGGGCAAGTATATATAATGTATAGTATATAATATACTATACAAGTGCCCTGGGATATGTTTCTGTGCCCACCAACGCTCGGTGTGCGAGTGTACGAAACTAGCCCCCGAGTGCTTGGGTATATACACACATAGATTCCTATGTATATGCATCGTATGTGTATGTTTATGTGCGTACCTCTCATACAAACGGGCAAGCCTGTTCTTGCGGTCCTCATCCCATTCCGATCTTCTCTCGAGATAGTTTTGGTAATGTAGACGACAGGAGATAGCCGAGCGTCCCGGTAACTCCTTGCTGATATCCTCCCATTTGTAACCTCTACCCCTTAGGTCAATGATTTTGGCGTCTTCATCCGCAGTCCACTTGGTCTGCTTTTTGGCCGGTGACGTCTGTGCTACTTCAGGTAGAGGCCGTTTTGTGGATGGCGAGGGGGGTGGGGGGGGGAGTGTATCCTTCTGCTTAGGAGGCATTGGAGAAAGAAGAAAAGTAATTGACGCCAACCAGAAGACTTTGCAAGTATATGCTTGCCCCGTGTACGTGGTGGCTTGATGGTGAAGTTAGCGATGGTGACGGTATGACACAAGGACAAGGGTAGTGGTAGTTGTGGTAGTTGGTAGTTTGTCAGGGTGGTGATAGTGGTGACGAAGGTTGTCCGGATTCGATGGGCAACCGTACTGACTTGGCACAACGAGGGATAGTAAAAAGAGATGCCCGCTGATGGGGGTGAGTGACTTGAGATGGGATGGAAGTGCGGTTCCCGTGGTGCGTGCTTTGGGGGAGCGAAGGGGCTCGAATATGTACAAGGACGAGACGGGGGGGGGGTGCGCGTGTGTTTTGAAAAGTAGCTGAGAGGGGTTGGGTGGCGGTCCTATAAGTTAAGAGAATACGTGCTGCGTTGAGCGGCCCCTCATTGGCATCTGAAGATAGGCTAGTGCAGCAGTAGCGGGATGCTGAAGCAGAGCACAGGAGGGAGGCTAATATGGGCTCCCATCTCTTGAGCCACAGGGAATGAAGCTCCCAGCGGGGTTCTGGCTAGCTAGGTAGTACACATACCGGGGGTCTTAAACCAGTTCCAGTATCTCGTCTTTGCTCTATGAGCGGTTTTCATCAGGGCAACTATCAGAGCCAAATTGACGAGTCTTAATTTCGGCATGATGACATCCATTCGAAAGGGCTGGGGCTTGTCTCGCTTTTTTACTTTTTTTCTCCTTGAACAAAATGTCTGGCTAGGGTGGAGGGGGTGAAAGAGGTCTCGATTGAGTTGAGTGTCTAAATGAATGGGAATTAGAGATTATAGTACCGCAGCAAACCAGTTTCTTTGCTTCTGGTGGCCTTGGGGGAGTTACTTACAGGTAGCTAGCTCCCCATCCTTTTTTTGATCCTGGTAATTTATGATAGCCCAAGCTTCGGGTTACATATGTATTCCATTTCCCAAACCAACTGTTGACAGCAGTTGAAAGTCTACGGGAACCTCGGAGCAAGTATTGCTACTAAACCTATAAATCTTGCGCATCTTGCGTAGTGTAGTAGCACAAAGAAATAGTTGTGCTAGAGAGACATGATGAACAGTTAACGCATGCGTACAGCAAGAAACCCCTTGGGAAAGCTGTCCCTGTGGATTACTGTTTTCTGAAGAACATATAGCTAGCTGTTCGAGAAGAGGAGAGGGACAAAAAGCAACAGTAATTACAATACCAGTGGAACGATATCAAATATTGGTCCGTGCCAACCAAGATTCTAGAAGCAGGGGAGAGGGAAGAAGAATAAAAAAGTCGCAGAGGAGTCTAAAAAAAAACTAGTCCCAGCCATAGTCATTGGGGGGGCTCCCTGGAGACATTTTTCTCTTTACTTGCCACAACCAACCGTTGGTACTATAGAACTCCTCAGGTCAGTGAGGAGGTCTCACAGTGATAAAGCTGGCCTGATATTGCGCTCAGCTACAGTCAGCAACAAATCTTCTCTGCCCTTCATTCCATCCCACCTCTGTTCTCCCTCTCCACCTCTTGTACCCCCTTTGACATCTCTACAGTTTGACCCTTTACCACCGCAATCAAGCCATATGACTATGAATATACCACCATACACGGTAAAAAAAAATTAAAAAAAAGTGGGAGACTTGGGAGAGAACCCCTCAGTAGTGCCATCATGACCCACCATCAATTGAGCCTCCCGCTAGATCTCGATCTTGGTGAGCTGTAACGCGCAAGCTATGCCCCATTTTTTAAATTCTTTCCCTTGGCAAGAGGACCTAGCCCGGATTTATCCCCTAGTATGTATATATGCATGTCTAAATGGAATGTAGGTAGCCCACGTACCCCAATTAATTCCTAAAAGGGGTAGCCAGGCTCTTGACTATAAAAAAAGCAAAATAGAAAGAGAAACATACGATGGGAGACCGGACCTCGAATACCGGTCAGTACTCAGGCTTCCAGAAGGGTTTAAGGAAATATAGAAGGGGAGAAGTGGTGACAGCGGTATAATATTATTTCTTTTTCTCCTGTTTTGAGAAAAAAATTTGCTGCACATTACCCCTGTCGGGTTTTTACTGAGGCTCCCTTGTGGTAATCGATCCTTAGCTTTGGATTGTGGTACCTTGCATCAAGCTTCCATGTCACTGCCAGGACCAAACAAATGGTGTACTGTACAGTAGGGTACAGTACTGCAGCACTGTAGTGCTGGTCCCTTTTCCTTCTTTTCTCTCTGAGTTACTTCTTATTGTAACTTACTTATTCACTCCCCCCTTCCCTGCTGCCATCACGGGTATCTCTCCCTTCCCTGACCCTGCCCCTCCAGCTACCCTTCTGCACGTGACGCCTGGGGTTCCGACAGTGGAGGATGTAAGTCGCCAGTCCTCCCACCTCTCTACCTCTATCAGCCTTTTATTTATAATACTTGTTCAATTCTCATAAAATTCCGTTTGCTCTAATTCTGCTTCTTGCCCTGGTGGGCTCTCCGTTCATTCGCTTCCATCTGATTTTCCATTTTAATAAATCAAAAAACAACATTCCTCCCCTTCCCGCCGCACCTTCTCCCGTTGGTAACCTATGTGGCCCATCTGATCTGATTGGCACTGGCAACGGGGTCACATCTCCGCTTATTATCATAAGTCATGTACTGTACCTATCCTCTTTTATTTTATTTTTTTGGACAACAACCGGGCTTTGCAGCAACTGCATAAGTTAAGCAAGTAATTATTGTACAAGTGTGTAGACTAGGTTAGATGCATATTTACACATATGTAGTGTACCCTAGTGAATGAACGAAAGCGAATAACAAACCCTTTCGGGGCGCAGCTCTATTAATATCATAGGCCCGTTTTTGTTGTTCTACGTGAGTGTGGGTAGACCACGGTAGCCAGCTATCTACTGGTATCAGTTGGATCTTACCCCCAGTATTTCATCTACCATGTTGTTGGGAATTTTATAACTCCTAACAGGTCAAAGATACATACTTTAGATGCAGAGAATTCGTAGTACATTCGTAGTACACTATCAACGTAAAAGCATATCATAATACGATTGTAACGAAATAAAATTAAGATCCGGGCTCACCTTGTAGACCCCGCCCTGTCCTCCCTCCTCCCTCATCGCCAGCATCCTCCACCCCGCCGCCTCCCAAACTCCATACCTTTAGATGTATGAGTGGTGATACCGAAGGATATAATTTAGGAATAATCAAATGTCTTTAGGGATTTGGCACGAGCGGTGGGGAAAGACAAGAGAAGGGACTCGGTTCATTTTTAGTCCCTTCTAGTCCCCTTTAACATCCCCGCTCGTTCACACGATACCGAGGTAGTGCTTTCCCGGAATACGCCCAATTAACGAGATGTGCATATATGAATTTTAGCGTGGGGAAGGAGGCGTTAGAGGGATTGATTGGGTTTTCGGTCGAGGAGAGCGCGATTTCGTTGTGTGGTCTCCGGTAGATTTGGCATTCTTTCTTTACTTTTTTCCTATCTTGCCGTAAAAATTCTTGAAACTCACCATCACGTTGCCAGCGGAAATCAGTGCGTCAGCCCAGGTTAATAGAATAGCGAAAACAGGTTAGTGAGATCCTAGTGGGCTAGTCTTATATTGGGTAGGGAATACGCTAATCTTTCTCGGGAGCTGTGTCTCCGGATCGGGGTATTGCAGAGCTGGCGAGGGTATGATATTATGATAGCAAATTCCAAGAGTTTTTACGGCAGGGGAAGACTTGAGCACCGTAGGGTTTTGGATCGGAGGTTTAGGTGTTCCAGAAGCTTGGGCAAGAAGAGAAAAAAGAAAAGAGGCAGAAAGGGAGAAAATTTTTAAAGGGCAAAAAAGGTAATAATTCCTTCTGATGTATGATATAATACATATCATATGTTTTTCCGCTCAGCGAGTCATCCCAGGGCATTTCACGGCTGCATACCGGTACACGAGCCCCGCATTGAAAAACCCTTCCGCTCGTATGGTCCTCTCTCCTATCCCCCTCCAATCTACAATTCTCTTCCTACTGTGCCCCAAGTCATTCTTCATATCGGTACCTCATCCCCACCTTCTAATTTCTTGACAATTCTTTTTGATCTGATTCTTTGGTCTGTCATCAGATAATTGCCGACACATTCAAGCATTACCGCAAGTGCATAGTGAACAAACTTAGGCACGAGCTAGGGCAAAATTGCAACAAACGGAACACCACGGAAGAAGACAGAAACAACACTTCTTTTTTTTTCCTTCCCCTCTAACGAACCGAAAAACATCATCGTCACATCGCCGGTACCAGACGGGAACGACAAACAGGGGCAACGAATACACAAACCCAATGAGTTTCTCAACAACTGCAGATATTCCAGTCAGGGTCACGTCTGATAACGCTGCTTCTGAGCGCCGTGTCACCCCCTCGTGGACCATCGCTGAGCTCAAGAATAAGCTTGAACCCGTCACCGGCATCCCTCCATCTTCACAGCAGCTCACGTTGCGTGTGCCACATGCTCCTCAGCCGATAGCCATCTCGAGCTACGATGAGGAGAGCACGCAGATAGCAACCTTTTCTCTTCAGCCTTACGCTGAACTACACGTATGACAGCCCCCTCCATCCATTTATGGGAGCTATTCTGGTTTGCCCCTCCTCTTCTATACGCTAGCCCGCGTCTGCCGAGTGCACCTCAAGGGCGCATTGTATGCTTCTCTCGTCTACACTTTCCACCCCAACCGCCCATGATTCCTTTTTTCCTTTTCGTTTGATTTTCGCACAAGACGTTGTCCTTTCTTTTGCTTTCCCCTTACTTCCGTGACTGCCCGTCGATCAGAAAAGAGATTTAAATTTTTCCCCCATTACCCTCTACTTGTCTTATGTACAGGGTTCCTTTTTATGCGTCGGCAAGAAAAGGCACCTCATTAGCTGTTACGTAGCGTACCACCCTTGTCTCCCGTCATCTCAAAGGGAGAAAAAATATATGAGGAAAACAGGGAACGGGAGGGAGAGTAAAAGAAAACCTTCCGATTTGACACTGGTTTTTGACGTTTGTTTCATATCCACGCCAATAGGTTGCGGATTCGCGTCCGCTCGCGGCTCGCCCCAATTTCGCGGATACTACTGGTGTCGAGAAGTATGTGATGCCGGAGGAGGAGTACGATAAGCTCCAAGATAGCGTCCTTGCTTGGAAGAAGAGGAATAAACTCGGCCGGTTCGACCCAAATAAGGAGGAGAAAGATCAGATGGAGCTGAAAAGGCAGTACGACATAGTGGAGGCCAGAAAAATAGTAGTAGGTGCCAGATGCCGAGTCGGAGCATCAGAGCTAGATCGCAGAGGTACGGTCAGGTACGTTGGGGAGGTCAACGAGATTCCTAACGGTGGCGTATGGGTTGGCGTGGAGACCGACGAGCCAACAGGTAATTTCAGATTCCCTCTTTCCTCCAGTATTTCGTCTGGTGTCGTATTCGCAACATGGGGGAGAAAAGCAAGACATCCACCTTTTTTCCTTCTAGAAGCTGACCTCGGTTCTGCGGCGCAGGGAGGAACGACGGATCTATTCAGGGGAAGTCCTACTTCAAGTGTGAGGCCAAGCATGGGTCCTTCGTTCGGCCCGATCGGATTGGGGTTGGGGATTTCCCTGTGATTGATGACCTGGGCGATTTAGAGGAGATATAGTACCCCAAATGGAATTATAGTTAATTAAGCGCCGGCTAGCTTTTTTCATTTCCTCCTCATATCTTTCTCACGCCTTGTAACCATTGCGCATGTACTCGTACACGTACAGTACGTGACTCGCTTGTTGCAATTCAGTCATGGCGTCTGTATTGTATCATATCATGCGGTACGCGACTGCGTTTCAAGAGACGGGGTTGATTCTAAGGGCGGGTGAGAGAAAAGGAAGTTAGCGGGACAAGATATTTTATTAACTTGGTGCTTTCTGCTCGTACAGTGTGGGGATCGCATATACTGGGGGTGGCACTAGACGAGTCAAATAAGGTGTGGCTCACTAGGCTAGGAACTTGCTTCTGAGGGTTAGATTTGGCGATAATTTGCCACAAGGTATCATACTATATTTAATCTGACTTCTCGCCCATTGAGCCACACTTTATTAGACCGCCCTCGCGGCAGCAATAGTTTCTCTCCCTCCCTCGTATTATACAGACAAGCCCTCCTTGGCTTGCCGTGAACTACCATAGCACGGTAGTGCTGCGCTTCCATCACTCGGAACACAAACCGTCTTTAGGCCCCCTTTACCGAACCCCATCCCATCGCGTGGGCATAATCTGGAACAAATCGGACTAGCACTGGTGACTAGCGTTGGCTGGCACTGTACCACAACGAGTACTCGAGTACCCGGAGAGGTGCCCCCGTACAAGACAGGATTGTTAACTAGCAAAATAACCCTTGCCTCGTACGGGAACATCTCCCCCGGTGCTTGTACTCGTACTTCATGGTAAACCTGGCCCATTACGCACAACGTACCCGATCTCGGTCTATCGTGAAAACCCCTGGAATCCACCATCCCCGCCAGTCAGCCCTGCTATCTCCGGACTCAGAGACAGAACCCCCCCTTGAAGGATTAGCGATTTCTTGACACAGTATAAGGTCAGCTCACTGGACATGTTTGGGTCTTGTTAGCTTGTATCACATTCGCAATTCTGCTGACCTGTCAAACTATACCTATCGTAGGCTGACGGGCTAATTCCCGTTCGTGATCTGATGGTGGATTTCAAGAGTTTTACGGTAGTGCCCGACTTTCACCGGATTCTCCCCCTCGTATTGTACCGGTACTTCTGAACCTCCAAGCGCCTCGCCCACTCGCACATCCACTATAATGATCGAGTGAGCCGCCAAGATTCACACGCGAAAAGCTTCACAAGGGCAGCTACGAGTATGAAACAGCAGCCTCGACCATTCGACCCGGAATTGTCCTAGCGAGGTGTTTCCGGGCGGGAACCGAGGGGATCCGAGCCACGTTGTTTGCTGTGGCTTTTCTTCCGCGGCCCCCCTTCACTTTCCTATTTTGTGAGGTGAGGTTGGATTATGGTCGTCTCGGGTCGTCTCGATGGTAAGTAGCGTACGTTACTGCTGCTATTGCTTGCTTGCTGGGCTGGTTGTGTGGTGGCAGTAAGAAAAAGTACTTGCACTAGTAAATACTAGTACTGTACAAGTAACTAGGATTACGAGTGCGGCGGTACCCTACCGGCGCAGTCTGTGCCGGTAGTACCAGTAGGTAAGTAGGAGGTGGTTCCTTTGTCCTCTGGTTAGAAAAAGGAATTATATTAGAGAGAATTCCTTGATACTCACTTGAAGAAAGTCCATCCATCATCCATTGATGGCCACCACCTCCATCTCCACCGAACACCCCCGGCTGGCTCCCTTCCCACCCATCCCATCCAATCCAACCCGAACGCCACGCCACGCCATGCCACAGTACCCATCCCCATCTACCATCTCATCTACACATCACATCTATCACGTCACATCACAACAAACGACGGTACCACTATACCCCAGCCTACGGTACTTGGCTATGCTAGTACTGCACTACTTATCGCGAAAAGAGGCAGAAGAATAACTATCCCTAACCGAAACTACACAACACACAGTCAGTATCATACATCAACCACGTCAAAGGAGAATCACCTACCGAGCGATGACATCAAATAAATCCCAAAATAAATGCCGTACCGGTATTCCCCCCTTCCCTCACCCTCCAAAGCAACGGCGTTGTACCTGAGAGAGAGGAGAGGGAAAGAAGAAAGTTTTCGGGTTGTGACGGAATGAGGGGACGCGGACAACGAATCGGTTCACATCTGTCTGTCAGAAAAGTCAGCCTGTCAGTCTGTTACAAAGCACGGTACTTGGTCGACTTATTCACTTACCTCACATGTTCCACATGTCACGTTTCAGGTTATTTTTTTCCCGTAGTCATTGATTCATTTATCTGGTCCGGCGGTTGATTGGATGGATAGATGGATAGGTTTAGTTTAGGTTAGTGGGGAAGGAAGCAACCGGCTAGATTACTTGATTTGGGACGTTGGGTGGGCTGATGTGCGTGTGGCTGGCGCCAGTAGACTACTCGTAGAGAGCGAGAGAGGGTACGAGTACTGGGGAGGCTTGTATTATTTTGATTTATTTTTTTGGTGGAGATGTGTGGACAAGGGAGAGGTATAGTGCGGCGTTTTGAGGCATTGTAGTGAAAGGAAGAGTCGGGATGAATAAAAATAAGATAGGTTATGTTGTGGTGGGTCAGGCTGGGTGAGTTGCGAACTCGGGGTATGCGATCACTGGTGGTGGACTCGGGCACAGCGCATTGCATTGTATTGGATTGTCTGAGGAAGATAGTGATACTGCAAGGTTATGGTGACAGATGCACTCGATGAATTCACTTTTGGACTGGAATCGGACGGGATCATTATGCCTCAGCCCGTTCTTGTTGCCTTATTGTCGTTGGTCGAATAGTGGCTGCGGTAACGGTGCAGGTGGTGGTGTCGCTGTATAGTAGAATATGCTCATTCCTCTCATTGCCAGCGGCCAAGCAGGAACCAAAACAAACTACGACAACGACTGTTACATTAAATTTTGTATTACATGCAAAGCGCATGCTAACTACAGCAACAAACTTACATACTCCATATCCTTTTCCCACCTGCCCCCCCCCTCTTTTCATCATCATCGTCATCACCACCATCTCTTTAGCTCTAGCCACCTAACGATAGAGAGGCAAAAGTCACCAACTAGGTAGATACCACACCTAAGGGATCGGAAGGAAGGAAGGCAAAAAATAAAAAAGGGAGATACATTGTGCGGTGATACACAGCTACAGCACAACTGTCCATGATGTGATGCTAACTCAGAAGGTAAGTTCGGAGCGGCAGTTTACGTCTTCCTGTCATCTGTCGAAGCTCAAGACTCGAGGAGGACGGTCACCATTCGCCCCAGGTGAGCCCCCCCCCCTTCCTCTTACTGATTGACGGTTGATGACAGGTACGGGGTATTATCAGTCGTAATACAACATTCTCTTCTTTTCCTTACAAGTGCACACACCCCTCTCCTGCTCTTGGCAGCCTCTACTCGAATATCTCGACATTTTTTTATACTCCTGCCCTGTTTTGAGACATGATACGCGGGCTACCTTTTAGCTTTTGGCAAGATGCGGTAGTTTGTTCCAAAGGACAAAAATATACAAAAAAATAACCATACTCAATCACTTTGCAGCTTTTCAAACATTCCCCCTACTTTCTGACCCCCCCCCCCGTCCTCCCTTGCTGCCTGGCTGCCTGCCTTGCTTGCCTCCATATTGTACCAGATATCCCTTGTTAACCCCTGTTAGTTTTCTTTTCCCGAGTGGTGTATCCTCCGGCGACACGATCTGATACGTCCTGGGATAATCACAGCCTTTACGATCAGCACACATCCCATCCCATCATTCCCTTCGCTTGAGCTTGCCTGCTTATTTGACAACTTGCAGCAACAGCTTGCGGTGAAATACCCAGATGCAGAAAAACATTCCTGCAGACCTATCCACCCTCTCCATAAACCCGCCCCTTCCAAATACCCACCCCTGTCCTTTGCTCTGGCCCCACGGATCTCAGGAACATCGCTGCGTTGGTTCCAAGGAACCTTCTGGAGCTGAGATTGCCGAAGATGATTGCTGCTGGAGAACAGAGCAGAACATGAGAGGGTAAGGGTGCGTAATTTCTCTATTCCGGGGGGCACAGAAGAGTACAGTACGGGTAAGCTAGCCTAGACAGCTAGTGAGATGTCTCGTGAGCGAGCGAGCCACCTCACTACCGAGAATGTGATTGAGGCAAAGCGTTCTATGGTCTAAACGTAATGTCCCAGTCGTTGCCTGTCGAGCTAGTGGCGGAGGGGGCTCGGATTGGAAGAAGGAGTTCAAGCTCTCGAGTCCAAAATCACCCTACTAACCTACCCCCGGCAGCTCACCAGAAACTAAGGGAGATTCGTTACCCTCGGTAGACAAGATCTGAGGGCGGGAGGAAAATCCCATTGAGCTCATCGGACCAGCCTCCGACCCGATACTCTCATCTATCAAGCAACCAGGGATACAGGCTGCTTCCAATCGTACCCTATCATAGAAAATATGCAAGCAAATTTTCTCGCCTTCCTTCATCCTCTAATTCCCAGCTATCCGCAGATCGAACTCTAGTTATTGGTAGGCTCCCCAGACTGGGTCGGGCGTGACCTTCTCCTGCATGCTCACTCCCGCCCCATCACACGCCTCCATTCCCACAACTTTACCATCGGGGATCGATAAGGCAATAAGGCAATCCACCCAGTCCCAGAGCACAGTACCATGTCAGCGCTAGCCGGGTGAAGTGAGGTGGAGCATTAAGAGGGAAGGAGCTGATGTCACGCAGGCATACATGCAGGCATTCCGCTCTCCTGATCCGGGAAAGGGGAAGACTACGAACCAAATGTTTGCATGCAGCGACACTGCGAGGGCGAACTTCTTGTGCCCGGGCCGCTGCAGGGATGGAGGTGGAGGACGGGGTAATGATAGGATGAGTAGGGAGCGAGGCGACGGGAGCTAGTAGGCAATAGAGCCGACTAAGCCAAATAGCCAACTAGAGTGATTTGAGCCAGTGGATGAATAGATTCTTAATGGTCCAAGCATGGTACCACATTCATCCTCCTTCCTTCTTTCCATCCCCGCTACCCTCGGAGGAGCCGGTGCGGGAATGAGAGAGATACGATGGTGAGGAAAGTGGAAATGAGCATTGGTGTGGAATGAGCACACCCGTTGGTTCGTTGTCCCACTGCGCAGTACCCATGTTTGCGCTCGGTAAGATTTGCATATGATTCATTACTGCATATTCGAGACATTATCCTGTTCTGCGCTCTGGGGGCGCAAGGGAATAGAAAGGAATGTGAGGGAGGGAGGGAGGACACGGGGGAAAGGAACAGAAGCGAATGAGAAGGCTTCGTGTCTGGCCCCGCCTGATCTGGCCCCGCCTAGCTATGTTGATCGTTTCACTCTACTGGCTGGACATATGGAAGCATTTAGGACAGAAGCATGGAGGGGAGAGAAGGGAGGTGTCATGTTATGTCGAATCGAGTCATACATCTAACCCCTTGTAGCCGTACCATACAGTGCTGTGGGGTGGTGTATCCCTGAATAGCATGGAAAACCTGAGAGAGGAGGAAATCTGGTGCTTGGTGAATGGCACTATGCTTGCTACAATACAACGAGCCCACCGTACCATGACCTTTTACCCACCTACTTCTTAAAAGGAATAGATGAATGAGTGAGCGGGAAAAACCGCTCATAGTCGTTTAATCTTACTTTATGTCATACCAGTGCAAGCACTGTTGCCATGCCTAGCTGGCAGGTTTTGATAAACAATATATACCCAGTAAGAAAACCGAACCGAACTAAACCAAGAAGGGTTGAACCAAAGATCCGCGTTTAAAGTGTATCCCCAACGTCATTATCATATGATAAAAGGAGAAATAGAGGGAAATGAAATCCCCAAACAAGGAACATATACCCCTTCCACACCTCCCGCTCCCTTGTCGCCGTTATCGAAACATGGGTCTGAAACGGATTACTCCTCCACGCCCACCACACTCACAAAACCCAGAGTACAGATCATACTGTATAAAGTAAACTCAAGCTATCTCTCCCTCCAAAAGAACGAAAACGAGACCAAATGTGGGCCCTCTTCCACCTCCTCCTCCGCTTCCTTCTTCTTCCTCCACAACTGCTACAACTCCTATGATACCCTCTTCACTTCTCCCGAAGAGATAGAGGGAGGAGAAGGGAGTGGGGGAAGTGTAGCGAAAAGAAAGAAAAAAAGCCCGCCGATCAGAGGTTACTCCACAGTTGCAACCGTATTCACGATAGGCGGTTTTTTTCCTCCTCCTGTACGAATTCGGCGCACATCCACTTATATATACGGTTCTGCTGGTACGGGTGAGGGGCCTCGCGGTCCTGAGTTAATTCCTCGGGCGGATTGGAGGTCAAGTTAGCTTGGTGTGTAACTTAGACGGAATCGAAAAAATGGAAGGCGGGAAATGGGTGGATTCGGCCTCACGCCGGCCTTTCCAATTGCTTATCTGCTTATCTAGCTATTATATGTGTAAGAATAGGATTGTTCCAAGGCGCACAGTGATGCGAGTGATTTATTATGATGGGGAATTATTATTAGATAAAGGATTAAAGTTTGGGAGAGTGCTAATTGATGATGCTATGAGATAACATACTCTGGTAGAAAATGTGAAATTATGATAGCTTTTTGTTACACTTTTTTTGCATGTGCAGACTTTCTATTCTTTATTTACATAATATATTCTCATTAAATCTTGTAAGTTAATGCAATTTACCATGTTTTGTGAAAATATTATTGATAGTTTTCCATTTGAATATAATTTTATAACTATTCAGTATTGGTAAATAATAGTTTTGTCAATGTTCAAGTTTAATAATATTCTACTAGTAATACTTATATCTAGTCTTTTGAAATCATTTTCATGATTTCTATATATACACTAGTAGTTCAGCTTATATAGCTATTAGACTTCTATATTCATTTTTAAGACCAATTCAACAATATTTTATAATAGTAGTTACTAAAATATTCTAATACTTTATTTTATAATATTATTATCTGATATTAATTTGACTTTGGTCTTCTTAAATAATCATATAGTTGGTCTTGTATTTAATTCCAAAATACCTGAAATCTAGTCAATTCTAGAAAATGTCTCAGATGTTATTTATAGAATTTAAATAAATAGAGAATAAAACTTAAGCCTATTGAATATTTAACAATCAGTTTAAACCTTGTAAATATATTATCTTCAGGAGAAAAAAGCCTTAGACTTATACTTTATACTAGTAACTTACAATTGAAATTCAGCATTCATCAGCAAAAATAATACCTTGCGTCCTGTGCGCCCCGTGCGTCTGACGCCCGGGACGTCGGAATGCTAATCGCGAATCAGGACGTAACGTCGGATCGACGTCGCGTCCTGACTTTGCGTCACCTA